>ERZ1034844.708-NODE-708-length-17372-cov-4.427557_pt1 | contig 17372 bp, 16 predicted proteins | sample MGYA00520594_ERZ1034844 | MGnify/ENA primary metagenome ERZ1034844 (study PRJEB33766, sample SAMN09781733) | gut metagenome | biome: gut microbiome | host: Homo sapiens | place: Madagascar | study: EMG produced TPA metagenomics assembly of the PRJNA485056 data set... | reverse complement strand
TCCCAGACCTCCGGCTTCAGCGCCAGCGTTATTATGTTCTTTTTTCTGTTCTACAGTTTTTTCACTGGCTTTAGTTTTTGAGTCATAATCTTTCATAATTTCCAAAAAATCTTTTAATGGAGCCTTATTTATGAAAGTAGATGTAAGCGATATTACTGTGCCATCATATTGAGTAATTTCCAAAACACGCTCGCAATCTTTTTTATAAATATTAGTAATTTTCATTGATTTTATATCGTCATACCAAATTTTCTTTGGCTTTTCTAGCATATCTAAGTAATAAACCTTATCATCTGTGAAAATATAGCCGTTCTTTCCACTCCCCAAAACTGTGGTGTCAAAAAAACCAATTATTGATGTTCTATCAATTCCGGATGCAAATGTCTTTATAGCGTTATCAATTTTCTTACTTGGAATATTTCCTTTAATATGATAAGAAAATCCTTCAGCAATTTTCCCCAGGTACATTCTCATTATTTCTATTTTTTCTTCGTGATACTTCCCCATAGTTTTTCTCTCCTCATATATTATCCATTATTGCTTTGCCAATTTTTTCGGCATAACAGTGCATCAATTCCTGCAAATAAAATCCATTCAATTTATGTTTTTTTGCCAAAGACTCAAACTGTTCATCCGAGTAGTTAATCGATTCAGACCACAATTCATCTATTTTTTCTTTGCACGGAAAACATTCAGGTAATAACTCCCTAAGTTTTTCTTCTATATATATTTTTTTTGCCACAATAATTTCTTTCTTTTTTTCATGACTAGCTAAAAAAGGAAAATCGTATCGAGTAGTTTCTTCAATGATACAGTTAATTTTCAATTCTATATCGTTCTTCATTTCTATTGACAGCTTCATATTATTCCTCCTATTTGTATTCGCTACAACCTTGAATAAGAAACTAAACCCTAACCGGAATATCGTCTAATAACACAAAATTGATTTTTACACCATCCTCAACAGACATCGTCCTCAGTCCGTACACCCTCTTAAATTCTTTTCATTTTAGGGTTTTGTCAAAGGCATTCTACCAAATTGCATAGACAAATTCTGTCATTCTGCTCGTACTGTGTATACGTTCCAACAAATGATACTAATTATACAACATTTTAGGGTGTTTTGTCGATTATTATATCTTCTTGGAACAAGGGTAAATCTTCCCTTTCTTTATTCCTAAATGGCAAAACAAAACCCCGGTCTCACCTGAAACGAAACCGGGGTTTTGCCTCTATATTGATTACAAGAAAGCTAAGTCTGTCAGGCAGTGTCCAGCCTGATTTTGATCTTAAGTTTTTTGTTCTTAAGTCTTTTGCTTTTAAGCTGCTTTTTCGGAGTTCTTCTTGCTCTTGGCGTAGCTCTTGGTGGAGTTTACGACAATGATAAGGCCGAGAACGATAAGCAGGACAGCGATGATTAACTGTAAGCCGTTGGCAATGAATACCTTGCCCCAGGTGGTTTCGCCTGCGGGAATGGTAACGGCTGCGGCGTTCTGGATAGCCTTAACCATAGCGATAAGACGCTGTACCAGAGCAGTAAAGGTTACGCAAAGCATAATGATAAGGGGCGGGAACAGCATCTTGTTGCTGCGGCCGGTTACCTTTAAGAATACGCAGAGGGTAATCAGTACCAGAGCACTTAATAACTGGTTTGCGGAACCGAACAGCGGCCAGATGTTTGCATAGCCGATTTTGGTCAGCACATAACCGCAAAGCAGGGTAACGATGGTGGAGAAATAGGTATTACATAAAAGCTTTCTCCAGGGAGCGGCATGCTCCATATCGTCTACACTGAAGAGTTCCTGGAAGCTCATACGGCCGATACGTGCAACAGCATCCAGGCTGGTAAGAGCCAGAGCGGATACACACATGGTCATGAATACGGTTGCCACATAAACGGGCACACCGAACATTTCAAAGAAGCCTGCAACACCGCGGCTGAAAATCTGGAACGGAGTACCTGCTGCTGCGGTTCCGTCTGCAGCGGCTGCCGCACCGGCAACACAAAGGGCAAGTACAGCCAGTAAGCTTTCCAGAACCATGGCGCCGTAGCCAACCTTTAACATATCCTTTTCATTCTCAACGGTCTTTGAGGAAGTACCGGAGGAAACCAGGCTGTGGAAACCGGAAACGGCACCGCAGGCAACGGTTACAAACAGGATGGGGAACAGAGTTCCTAATTTATCGTTGGTAAAGCCTGTAAATACAGGAAGGTTCATCGTAGGATGTGCTACGAAAAGTCCGATGACCGCGCCGGCAATCATGCAGATAAACATGAATGTCGTCATATAGTCACGGGGCTGCTTTAAGAGCCACATGGGAAGTACGGCTGCGAAGAAAATATAAACAAAGGTGATGTAGCTCCAGGTATCTTTGTTGAAGATTAACGGGAAGTTCATACCGATGGCAAAGGAAGCAATGATGCAAAGAATACCGAGCGCTGCCTCTTTCCAGCCGGAAAGGTTGAACTTCTTCTGGATTAAACCAAATACAACAGCGAATACCATGAACATGATGGAAACCATGCCGGCTGCGCCGTTGGTGGTTGCGGCATCGGATAACTTGGAAACACCGTCTACAACGGTGTAGGAGTTAAAGGTTCCGGCTACCATGTCGGCAAATGCTGCGGTAACAATCAAAGTAAATAACCAGCAGAACAGAAGGAAAATCTTACGTCCGAATTTGCCGATGTATTTTTCAATCAGCATACCCATGGACTTGCCTTCGTTCTTAACAGATGCGTACAGGGCGCCGAAGTCTGTAACGGCTCCGAAGAATACGCCGCCGATTAAAATCCAGAGCAGAACGGGTAACCAGCCGAAGGCTGCTGCCTGAATGGCACCGGTGACAGGGCCTGCGCCCGCGATAGATGAAAACTGATGGCTGAAAACGGTCCATCCGTTTGTAGGTACATAGTCTTTGCCGTCCTTGAATTTGACAGCGGGTGTTTCTGCTTTCGGATCAATACCCCATTTGTTTGCCAGCCAGCGTCCGTAAAATACATACGCTGCTACCAAAACAACTGCTGCGATTAATACGATTACAAGTGTGTTCATAATTACTTCTCCTCTTTTCTTTTTATTAAGAAAGAATCCTGCTTTGCAGGATTCTCCGCCTGCGGTGGGTCGCTTCAGCGACATAATTCCACTCCGCCGCAGGGCGCTCCTGCCCGGAGGGCTTTATTGCTTTATATAAAGCAATAAAAAAACCTCCGTCCCCATACATCATCCCATGGATTCTGTACAAAGACGAAGGTTTATCATTTACATTACTTCCGCGTTACCACTTTGTTTGCCGGTTGCCCGACCTCTCTCCTGTCACCTGAACATCGAATCTGTCAGAAGACATGTCCCTTTAACGGTGGATACCGGCTTTCACTACTGGACACGATACATCAAGCATTCCTTTTACGGCTGGTAAAAGCCTTGCCGTTTCTCACGGAATGATGCGTCTTTCATAAAAGCAGCTCGCAGGTGAGGGCCCTCCCATTCCTTGCTGCCGATTCTCACAATTTACGGCTTTCTGTAAGCGGTGATAAGGGGAAGTCATTTCCTGTTCCTCGCATTTGTTTGTTGAATTGACTATACAATAGTCTTTTGAAAAGCATTTGTCAACAGTTTTTTTTAATACTTTTTTTAGATATTTACATTAAATAACATCAACCTCCGGTATTCTCCACCTTTTTGTGGATGGCTTCCATACGGGCATCCAGCATGGCGCTGACCTCCGCGCACTGCTTCAGATCATGGGCTGTTTCTTCCGTGATGGTGTAGTCCTTTTTGTAGCGGATTTTGTGCTCCAGACTTGCCCACCAGTCCATGGAAATAGTACGGAACTGCACCTCCACCTTCATGAACTTCTTCTGGTTGTGGAGGAAAATCGGTGTTTCCACAATCAGATGCAGACTGCGGTAACCGTTGTCCTTCGGATGCTCTATATAGTCCTTTTTCGCAATCAGCACAATATCATCCTGTTTTAAAAATGCCTCGGAAAGCATATAAATGTCGGAAGGAAAGGAACAGATGACACGCACACCGGCAATATCAAACAGATTCTGTTCGATACTTTCCGTAGTTACACTGATGCCCTTCCGATAACATTTTTCAAGGATACTTTCCGGCGATTTCAGCCTGGTCTTTATGGTCTCAATGGGATTACGGTCATATTGCATGGACAATTCCTCATTAAGAACACTGAATTTTGTTTCTACCTCCATCATGGCACACCGGTAATAAGACATAAGCTCCCGGTATGGCATGGATTTTTTCTGGGCAAACTGCTTTACATCCGGTCTGTTTACCTGGGATAGAAAGAGCTGCTCCATATGTTTATTTGTATGTTCTGACATAGACAAACCGATATCTCCTTTCGCCTGTACCGTACAACGGTTTATTGTTCCGGTACCACAGCGAAGAAAACAATATCTTCCGTACCATTGTTAATCATGGAATGACCGTGCCCCTTGGGACAGTAATGGCATCCGCCGGCTTCCACGCACTCAGTGCCTTCATCGTAAATGAAATCCGCTTTTCCGCTTAAAATGTAGATAATCTCACAGTTGCCCTCATGGACATGGAACCCGATGGAGGACCCCGGTGTCAGTCTGTCATACATAATGGTACACTTTTCGTCCACATGTCTTTTCACGCAAAGCTCTCCCCTGCCGCCCTTAAAGGCAGGAAGCGCCTGCTCCTCTATGTTCTTAAAATCAATAACCATCTTTTGTAACCCGCCTTTCCTTCGTGAGCGCTGCTCACTTTTATAACCATCTGCTATTATACCACTTTCTTATGCATTTGTGCTACTGTGTTTAGCGGATTTCTTCTCCCGGCTTTTTCTTTGATTTCTTGTCCTCATACATACGTTCATCCGCGAGTTTCAGAAGTGCGGCGTAGTCATAGCCTTTTTCCCCATAGGCAACTCCCAGGGCTATCACACAGTTGATGCCGTCGTCTGCCGTATTAAGTCTGGCAAGCTCTTCCTCCCAACGTTTTTTTATGGTGTCGGTTTCCTTTCTGGTAACATTTTCCGCTACCATTAAGAATTCATCGCCTCCCATGCGGAATCCGTGTACCTTGTTGTTAATCACCTTCCGGATACTGTCGGCGGACTTGATAATCAGTTTATCGCCGGCTTCATGTCCAAACTGGTCATTCATTTTTTTCAGATTGTTCACATCAAAATTAAATATGGCAATGGAGTCCAGACCGACAAAGTTTTTCTCTGCCATGGACAGGTATTTTCCTTTGTTGAGCAGACCCGTCAGTCCGTCATGTTCACTTTCATAAACCAGTTTTTCCCTCATAACGCCATTTTCTATGTAAAGCCTTATTACACTTTTGAAGGCCGGCTCCCGCAAGGCATCTCTGTCTGTACCCGGTCCGTTATGTACGGTTACTGCATAACGGTCTCTCGAAATTTCCCCCCTTATCAGTATATAATCGCCGGATGCCGGCATGGTATCCCCGGCCTGCCCCTTTTCTTTGTCTTCCGCAAATAAGCCTTGTTTTTCCGCCTCTTTCCGGGAAATTCTTTCGTTGCTGTAGTTTTTCTCCTTACGGTCAAAGGTAATAATTTCTACATTGTCTCCTCTCTGAAGCAGAAAACAGGTCCTGTCAGTCTTCAGATAATCGGCAACAAGCGGCAGCAGCTCATAATATGTGTCGGAAAGCTTTTCAAGTACCGCCGTCTGGAATTTTGAAAGCTTCTTAAAAAATCCCATGTATTTTGTGACATCCCGGTTCAGGCTCATATATCCTGTAATATCCGTAAGCAGATGTATTTCATATTCTCTTTTTTCTTCGGAAAAGCGTGCGGATTTTATGCTGTAATATTTTTTGTCCGAGGCATCAATATATTCCCATTCCACCGCATCGCCGTCCGTAATAAGCTCCGGACATTCCTGATGCCAGCCGCATGCCTCCCTCACTTTTTTCCCGGTTATATCTTCTCCGCATTTTTCCAGATAAAGAGGATCCGTATATACAATTTCCGATGTGTCGCTGCAGACAATAACGGTATATCCTACTTTCTCCGTCATAAATTTCCCGATTATATTTTGAAAATCCATGTAACCACCCCTTCTTTTATGCAAAGTCCAATATGTCCGAAAAGCCTGTCATCTCAAAAACCTCCATCACCTCATCCGGAACATTCCTGACAACCATGCTTCCCGACAGGCTGTTCATTTTTTTCTGTGCGCAGAGAATAACCCTGAGTCCGGAGCTTGCCACATAATCGCAGCCCTCCATATCCAGTACAAGCTCCCGTACCGGCTCCTCCAGTAGTTCTTCCATGGATTTCTGCAATACCGGTGCTGAATTGGTATCCAGTCTGCCCTCTATACAGATTTCTAATTTTTCTCCGTCCTGCTTCTTCCTGATTTCCATACTTATACCTCTTTCCGCAGTTATGCCTGCCATCTTTTTTCCATCGTTACAACATTCTGTTTATCTTTATATTCATAGGTCACGGTATCCATGATTTTCTTTACCATAAGGATGCCCAGACCGCCGATCTGCCTTTCTTCCGCAGACAGGGATATATCCGGTTCCTCCTTCTCCAGAGGATTAAACGGCACTCCGCCGTCCCGCAGTGTTATCCGGACGTATCCGGCATTTTCTGTTCCTGCCGTCTGCATATCCACCCGGCAGAAGCCCTCCTCTGACGTGTAGGCATAATTTGTGATATTAACGAATAATTCCTCCACACATACCATTATTTTCCGGATAAATCCCGGCGGACAATGCTTCCCCGAAAGCTCTTCTTCCACCATCTTCCCGAGCTCATCCAGAGCCGTAAGCTTTGCCTTTACCGTTATGCTTTTTATGTTTGTCAGGCTTTTCAGATATTCCATGGATTTCTTTATTTTGTCCATTCCCTTTACTTCTAAGAGTATGGTGGCTTCCGGAAAATATTTTTCGCGATAAAGCAGAAAACGCCGCCAGTCTATGTTTCCATCCCCTATTGCAAGGTGCTCGTCCGTTTTACAGTGATTGTCGTTAATATGAACGTGCCGGATATAGGGCGCCAATGTCTTTACCCACTCCTCTATATGGTTTTCGTCCCCGAATACATGGGCATGGGCATAATCAAAGCAGATACCGAAGCGGGGATACTCCTTCATTTTTTCTCCCAGGGCAGCCAAAAGCTCCGGCGTATCGTCAAACATATTTTCCACATATATGGATAGTCCGGGATGCTGCGAAAGTTTTTCTGTCCAGTAAGCTGCGTTCCGGCTCACAAAGTTTTCCCTATACTCCGCATTCCTGAAATTTGCAATGTAATTGGTATGAAAGATAACGGCCCCGGCTCCTATTTTTTCCGCTATGCAAAGGCTTTGCTCCACCCGGTAATCCGAAGCCTTATAAATCAGCGGATCATCCGAAAAAATCGTTATGTCCAGAAAAGCTCCGTGTACCGTGCAATAGCCGGGCTGTCTGTCCGACCTCAGGTATTCTTCAATGACCCTTTCTACCGCCTCTTCGTCTTCGAGAAGACCGGGAGAGAAAAAATCGTTGTATTCAAACCCCAGCCGGTACTGCTCTGCCAGTCCTGCATATTCCGCTATCCTGTTCCTGTCCGGTATTATCAGTAATTTACTTCTGCTCATCTTCTTTTCCTTTTATTGCCTTCAGAGAATAAACAAACACATTTCTGCTTTTTCCTTTTAACGGGATTTCTCCGACAGCGTCCACTTCTATCCGGTCCTTCAGTCTTTCGTACACCTCGTCACTGATAAGCACCTGTCCCTTCCCGGCATTGGCTTCCAGCCGGGCGGCCGTATTGACCGTATCCCCGATAGCCGTAAAATCCATACGGAATTCACATCCGATATTTCCCACGACCGCAGGACCGCAGTTGACACCTACGCCAAACCCGACACTCCTGCCGAAACGTTTTTTCAAATCCGCTTCAAGGGCGATGCCGCCATTGACAATATCCATGGCTGCGCAGACCGCATGATACACATAGTCTTCCAGATCAAACGGGGAATTGAACACTGCCATGGTAGCATCCCCCACAAACTTATCCAGTGTTCCCTTATTCCGGAAGATGCACTCGGTGGTAAGCTCCAGATATTGGTTCAGTATTTCCACCACCTGTTCCGGTTCTAATGCCTCTGACATAGTGGTAAAGCCCCTTATATCTACAAAGAGAACCGCTATATCCCTGTTTTCCCCACCGAGTTTTATCCGGAAATCACCCTTCTTTGCGATTTCCTCCACAACCTGCGGCGCCACATATTTTTTGAAGGCGTTCAGTACCTTTCGCTGCTTCAGCTTTGCTGCAAGATAACGGAATACCAGACAATATATATAGGAGACGGTAAGCATAAGCGGCACGTACAGAATACTGACGGTGATACCGTTGTTGTTGAGCACGGTACATACTGCCAGCCCTGCAAAAACGGATGCCGCCAGGAGAATTGTCGCTCCGGCTATTTTCATTTTCCGGAACAGAAAATGTATCAGGGCACAGAAAAGTCCCGCCAGTATACCCGCTATATAGGGATTTCCGTTTACGGAAAATCTTCCCTGCATAAATGCCTGCAGGATATTGGCATGAATTTCCACTCCGAACATCTGCCTGCTGTGACCGTTCGGCACATGAAAATTGTCCTGCATCCCGGCTGCATATGCCCCTACCAGTACAATACAGTCCTTAAAAATCCGTGTGTCAATTTTTCCGTCAAGCACATCCACAAAGGATATGTATTCATAGTCTCCGGGCTTTCCGGAATAATTTATCAGCGTTCTTCCGGTTTTGTCCTGTTTTACCGTTTCGGGCTCTATCTTTTTTTCATCACAGTACCTGTTATAAATTACCTGTGAGAACATCATCCTGCTTTCGCCCTTGTAATCCTGCTCCACCAGAATGCGGCGAACCGTTCCATCTGAATCCTGTGCCACATTTGTATAACCGCTTATTGCGGCTTTTCTCAAGGCCTCATAAGGCAGCACTTCGCCTGTTATCCTGTAATATGGGATTCCGTTTTCATCCATCTCCGCTTTCTCACTGTATAAAAGCTGGGACGCCGTTACCACATTTCCGCCCTTTTCTGCCCTGTCTGCAAATGCCTGATCTCCTTCTTCGTCCACATTTCCGGAAAAGATAATATCAAACCCGATTACGAGCGGTCTGGTTTCCTCATCCTCATTCAGCCTGTCAAGCAAATCTGCATAGCAGCTGCGGGACCAGGTGCCGACAGGTCCCAGTCTCTCCAGTGTTCTTTCATCAATCCCGATAATTTTAATATCACCGGAAACGCCTCTCGGTCTCTGATACAGCCCATCCCGTAAAATATAATCCAGCGGGGAAAAAAGATTCCACACCGTCAACAAAAAAACGCACACAAAGACTACGAAACATTCTGCAATAATTCTGACTGTTTTTTTCATGCAACCCCTCTGCAATCTATTTCTTCCTGTTTACTTCCTGCTTACAAACACCATGGTAATATCATCCGCCTGCATTTCTCCATCCGCAAAGCTGTCTACTTCCCGGTACATGGTGTCCGTAAAATCATCTACCGATCCGGTCTTGTCCCTGTTCCGGTTCAGCATCTCTTCCAGTCTGCCGTCACCCAGAAATTCACCGGAAGGGTTTAATGCCTCTGTCACACCGTCCGTATACAGATACAGACAGTCTCCCTTTTTCAGGGTAAATGTCTGTTCTCTGTATGGCATATCTTCCATCATGCCAAAAACCATATTGGCTTTTGCCTTTATTTTGACAAAATCCGAGTTTCCGCTCTGCAGAAAAGGAAGATTGTGTCCTGCATTGACAAATGTCACCGTATCCGAGGTAAGATCCAGTACACAGATAAATACCGTTACAAACATGGACTCTTCATTCTTATAGCAAAGCTGGTTGTTGGCACGGTACGCCACTTCGGAAAGGGGCAGTCCCAATGTCGCATAGTTTCTGATATGGGTTTTTGCCATACTCATAAAAAGAGCAGCCGGTATTCCTTTACCCGATACATCCGCAATCAGAAAACACAGATGGTTTTCATCAATCAGAAACATATCATAGAAATCACCGCCAACCTCCTTTGCCGGACGCATACGGGCCGTGAGTTTCACATCCGGCAGCCGTTCAAATACGGTAAAATCATCTTCCAGGCATCCTGTCTGAATCCGGGTGGCGATTGCCAGCTCCGACCGGATTCTTTCCCTCTCCGTTACCAGCTTCGTGGTTTTGTTATAAAGCATATTCATAAAGGTGCCGTATATCTTACGGTTTTCGGCTGCCAGTCTGTCGAAAAGCGGTTTGGCTATGTTGGCGCACACCACTTCATCCCTTGCACGCACGGTAGCCTTCCTGCAGTCCTCATTAATAAGTCCCAGCTCGCCGATAAAATCACCTTCGGAAAGAGTATTGATCAGGGTGTTTTCCGCACTGTAAACATCTGCTGTCCCGCTTAAAATAATGTACATGCCGTCCTCACTGTCATGTCCTACGGTAACAATGTCACAGCCCGGGTCTATCCTCACTTCCGTCATGGCTTCCAGAAAGGAACGCGTTCCTTCCTTTATTTCTGTTCCATCCTTCAGTTCAAAGAACTCCCGGATTGTTCTGACTGATTTTAATTTCCCGATATCCAAGATATGCTCCCTTACCTTTCCGGATTTTCACCGTATATTCCGTTTCTGAAGCTTATTTCCATTTTATTACAATATCCTGCTCCACAGGCTTTGTAAAATCATAATCCCACCGGCCTTCTTTCTCCGGCATAAGGGACGGCATTGATGCACAAGTTCCGCTCTGTACCGTCTGCGTACAGAATACCTCTCCATCGTACATAAAAGTAACGGTGCAGGCATTGGTTCCGTCCGTCTTTGCCGCTTCGTTACCGTTGTTTTCCCCGGCATTCTCCCCGGGAATATCCTTTACATAGTCCGTTGTGGTGCTGTCACGATAGATGATGACTTCCCCGTCTTTTTCTACCGCTACTTCCTCCTCCGCCACACTTCCGTCTTCATATTTTAAGCGGGTAACCACCTTGCCGTCCGTCACGGTAATCCTTGTATAACAGGTTCCGTTCTGATCATACGTTACTTCAACCCGGAAGGTTGTGCCCCTTACGGACATGGTAGCATTGGGTGTGTTCACTTCATAAGATGAGCCCTCACCAAGCTTTTGGCGGATTTCATTTACGATGGCGCCCTTCTTTAATTCTATGGTTGTTCTGCCTTCTTTACTGTTCCCGGCTGCCTCTATTGAAAACTCCGTATTTTCTTCCGCATACACATATTTGTCTTCATCCAGCCGCAAAGTCATGGTTCCCGTATCCACATTCACGGTATCCCCCGACTGTAAAAGCATGTTGGCAAAGGGCTCCAGATCCTCAAGGCTTCCTCTCTTTACCCTGGATGTACCATTTATTTCATAAACCTTGATAATCCGGTATGTATCCTTCCTCAGGAAAAAAAATACAGCAAAACCAATGACCGCTAACACCACTGCTGTCAGAGCAATAATCAAGCGTTTTTTATCGAGTTTCTTCATCCTGTTCTCCTTCTGCACCGCAGGCTGTCTAATTCACGGTAAAGGTATAACTGCCCCTGCTGCCCACATAGAATGTCTGTCCGCCATTGTAAACATTATTGTCTCCGCTGACTTTCCATGAGCCGTTCCCTAATTTATATTCTCTTTGCGGATTCAGCTTAAGAACTCTGTCTGCCGGTACGATACCTGTTTTAAGCCATTCTGCTGAGATAATAACCGTAACCGTACTTTCGTTTCCGGCTTCGTCAACCGCCCGGATTACATATTCCGTGCTCTCGTCATTGGAAGAAAGCTCCGCCGTACAGGATGTTCCCCCGAAATCTACCCTCTCCCCATTAACACTGATACCGTCAAGACGCAGGTCGGAAATACTTATCTCTTTATAATCCGCAAAGTACTCTTTTCCGTTTTCCGCTTCAATCCGGGGCGGTGTAATGTCTATTTTGTATGTTCCGAAGGGTATGGCTGCTGTTTTCGCCCCATCCTTCTGCCTCATCAGGTAAATTGCCGCAGGTGCCTTTTCGTCCCCCACAAGAATATTGTCTTTGTATTCTCCTCCATCGGTGGCTGCAATTTTATAGCCCTCCGGTGGCGTAACCTCCAGTCTGGATATGTAAAAATTATTTTTTCCGATCTTTCCGGAAATTGTGCACGGATTCTCCGGTACCGGCAGATAATAAATAGAAAAATCACATACTGCCGTGGTCTCTGTATAATGGCCTTTGCGGGGAAAGGTTGCCCGCAGGGTATATGCCCCTACCTGTTCCGGCACACTGGTCGAATATGTGGAATCCGCTGCTCCGCGGATTTTATATTCATAGATAACTCCCTCTGTCCCATTGGTGGATGACTCCGCTCTGGGCGAAGGCTTTGTACCGTAATACAAATCCGCTACCGTCACACTTCCGGTTCCTGTTTCCGTCTCCGGCTGTGTTTTTTCTTCTGCGGGAGGAAGTGTCACGGTAACCGTATCCGCCATTTCCTCTGCAAAAATATAGGTAACTGTAATTTTTGTCATACTGTTTCTCTTGGTGGATATACTTCCGCTTCCACTCGTCGATGCCGCATACCCCGTTGGGAAGCAATAGCCGTCTGCTGCCGTAAATGTCGCTGTAACCTCATCCCCGAAAAGGAATTTTCCTGTAGGGAAAGACGTACTGCTGCTCCAGTCTATGGTATCTTCCAGCTCAGCAGCCACGTTAACCGTCCGACCCGCCAATTCTGTCAGGGTACCGGTTCCCGGGGTGCCAAGCACATAGGCATGATTGTTGTAATAAACTTTTATTCTGCTTCCCGCAGCAATGGTAATCTGAGTATTTTTATCAACACTGAGAATAGCTGATGTGCCCGAATAATCCCCCGCAAGATTCAATGTCCCGCTGACATGAACCGTACCGGAGCCGCTTAGTGTGACGGAACCTCCCAGATTGTCCACGTTAGCTGTCCCCAATGCCTGCAGGTCACAGCTGACATTTAGATTCTGAATGGTTCCCGAAGATAATTTTATTTGAGGAAGACCCATACTGCCGTTACTACTGACCGTACCCACTTTGCCTCCGTTCATTTCCAGAACAGATGCATACGTGGAACTGTTGGCAGCCAGTCCAAGATTTGTAATATCCCCTTTGTTGACAACCTTACCGTATCCTGCCTGGATACTGTCCACAGTTGCCCCGCTTTCATTATAGAAGTCCGCAAAGCTGCTTTCCACCGCACGGACATAGCCCTCATTTACCACAACGCCGCCGGAGCAGTAGATTTTTCCTTTGACTTTCCCCTGACTTCCGACATTAAGCTGGTTATCGCCGCTCAGATGGTAGTCGTCCTCCGTCTCCGTATTGATGGTCATATTGTTCGTTACGGTAATCACTTCCGCATAGACCGTCAAAGCATCTTCCATTCCGAAGAATAACCCTACAGTCATAACAATGCTCATTATAATGGCATTTAGAGCCCTACGTCTTTTTCTCATAGAATATCCCTGTCCTTACACAACTTTCCCCTGATTGCATCATACTACACCTATTTTACCAAATCTATCTGTTGTCTGTCAAACAGAAACCGCCGACAGCCCATCTGAGCTTCGTGGATTTTGCCCTCGGATTTCTCCGGCATTCTTCTGCGGAGGGCCTGGTCACTTCTTCCGAAATTTCCGTGTAAATTCCCGCTTTCTTTCCTTCCTTAAATGCTTTTTTTACCAGACGGTCTTCGCCGGAATGGAAGGTCAGAACAGCAACCCTGCCTCCCGGCTTTAAAATGCCCGGCAGCTTTTCCAAAAAGCTGTAAAGCACCTCAAATTCGCTGTTTACATCGATGCGCAGCGCCTGAAACGTGCGGGCGCAGGATTTTTTCACTGCTTCCGTCCTGTCCTCTCCGGGGAAATTCTTTGCAGGGATTTTAAGAAGCGCTTCTTCTACCGCCTGCCGCAGCTCCGTAGTGGTGTTCATGGGCGCTCCGGTTTTTATCTTGAAGAAAACCTTAGCCGCTATTTCTTCCGCAAAGGGTTCATCTGAATTTTCTGTAAGCATGCCCGCAAATTCCTTCTGGGTAATCTGATGCAGCCGCTCCGCCGCACTGTCCCCGTGGGTGGGGTCTAGCCGCAGGTCTAATGGTCCCTCCGTTTTATAGGAAAATCCTCGCTTCGGGTCATCAATCTGCATGGAAGAAACGCCAAGGTCCGCCAGTACAAAATCAAATTTGCCGCATTCCTCCGCCACCTTGTCAATATTGGCAAAATTTATCAGCCGGAAGATAAAATTATCTTCCGAAAAGCCGGACTCACGCAGTCTTTTTACGGTCTTCTCCGATTCAATCGGATCCACATCCAGGGAAATCAGCCTGCCCTGTCCCCCTAATTGTTCCAGCATTTTGCCGGTGTGACCGCCATATCCAAGCGTGCAGTCAAGCCCCTGCTGCCCCGGTTTTATTTCCAGGAAATCAAGGATTTCCCGCACCATAATGGGGATGTGCATGCCCGCCGGTGTGGAGCCTTTTTCGATGACCTTCGCCACCGTATCCGCATATTTCTCCGGACTGTGTTCCTTGTATTTTTCCTCAAATTTTTTCGGATATTTTCCAGCGTAGCGCACGCGGCGCTTGTGATTTGTTTCTTCCAAAATTCTGTCCTCGCTTTGCTTTATTTTTCACATATTTTCTCACAACACAGTTCCGCCCATGCCGGATAAAATCCCGCCTTCAGCGCCACTTTCTGGGATGCTATATGGGACATGGCAGTTCCGTAAAACGGCAATCTTCCCAAATCCAGAATTTCATTTTTAAGCAGCGTTACCAACATGGAACCGACGCCCATTCCTTCTGCCTCCGGCATCACATTTATGCCAATCTGCCACATCCGGTCGCTGTCGCTGGTGGCACCCGCCATCCCCAGAAGTTCTCCGTCTTTATAAGCGGCTATTCCTATTTCTTCCTTGGGTACCTCCTCAAAGAGGAATGCCTCTCCAAGACGGTTATCTCCGCGGAATTGTTCGATTTCTTCCCCAACGAATTTTTGGATAACAAAGCCTTCCGTATTTACTTCCGTTTTCTTCTCTGCAATGTAAAAAGGATGTGCCTGCCCGATGCGCCAGCCAAACTCCCGCATTTTTTCATCTAATTCCCGAAGGCTTTCATAGTCCATAAACCAGGCACCGCTTCTATGGGCATATCCTGTACTCATCCATTTTATAATTTCCGGGTTCCCCGTTGCCAGAATTTTCCCCTGTACACACGCAGCCTTTAAGAAGCATTCTCCCTCTTTGAAAATTCTTCTTCCTGTTAGCGGCGTATATTCCGTAAATATGTTTTCTTTCCTCTGTACAGCAGAAATCGATGGCTAATTGCTTTTTTAATGTAGGGGTCATAATGTTTTCCTTATATTTTCCACCAAAGTAATGTCTGCCGGCAGCCAGGCAACTTCGTTAAGTTGTTCCTTGGTAAGCCATTTTGCCGCCTCATGCTCCTTCAGGACAAGATCCCCCTTCACGATGGTACACCAGAAACAGTCCATGGAAAGATGAAACGCAGGGTAATCGTATTCTACCGTTTCTATAAAATCTCCCACAGCTATTTCCGTATCCAGTTCTTCCATGATTTCCCGTTTTAATGCCTGCTCCGGAGTTTCCCCCTCTTCGATTTTTCCACCGGGGAACTCCCAGCCGTCCTTCATTTCCCCATAACCTCTCTGGGTCGCAAAAATAATAGGACTGCCCTCTTTATTTACAGCCTTTATCACGGCCGCCACTACTCTGATTGTTTTCATTGTGCTTTTTTCATCCTTACTCTGTTTCCAATCCCCATCGTAATTCTTCCGTTGCATTCATCTTTCTACCCCATACTTTGTATCTCTCGTGATTATAATTCTACCGAAAATTTCCCTGCGCAATTATCTTTTTTATTCTAACATTTCTTTGACTGTGGTACAATGCTCTTAATAACATTCCTTGCAAACAGGATGTCTGCTGCGGCAGGCAAAGAAAGGCGGATATTATGGCAAATCCTTACTTACCAAACTGGGAATATATACCGGACGGAGAACCGCGCATTTTCGGCAACAGAGTGTATGTGTACGGTTCGCACGACCAGGCCGGCTCACAGGATTTCTGCGACTATGTGCTGAAATGCTGGAGTGCGCCGTTGGATAACCTAAATCACTGGACCTGTCACGGAGATATTTTTCACACAAAAGCCGATCGTGACCATGCCTCCGATATTGACTGGAATGCAGAAAATACAAGACTTTATGCGCCGGATGTGGTGGAAAAGGACGGCAAATATTATCTGTATGCTTATATCGTAAATGCCAAAGGCTGTGTTGCCGTAAGTGACAGACCGGAAGGTCCTTTTGAGCTGATTGCCCCTTACAAATACACCATTTCCGATGAGATCTGCTGCAACGGCTGGTTCATTGACCCCGGTGTTTTAGTGGACGACGACGGAAGAGTTTATATATATTGCGGATTTGAACGCTCTTTTCTGGCGGAGATCAACGGGGAAAACATGTACGAAGTGCTGGACAACACCTGTATTGAGCACTTTATTCCCTGTAAACCCACAGCGGATGGCGGATTTGATGAAAATGACAAGCTGTTTTTTGAAGCCTGCTCGCCCCGGAAAATCGGTGATACCTACTACATGATTTATTCCCCCAAACGTGGCAGCCGGCTGGCATATGCCACATCGAAGTCACCTACCGGTCCTTTTACTTACCGGGGCTATATTGTTGATAACGGGGTGGATTATCCGGGTGGAAACAATCACGGTTCCGTAGCCTGCATCAATGGTCAGTGGTATATTTTCTACCACCGCATGACAAACGGTACCATTGCGTCCCGACGCGGCTGCGTGGAAAAAATCACCATTCTTCCCGATGGCACCATTCCTCCCGTAGAAATGACATCCCTCGGCTTTGAAGATAGCTTAAATCCCTATGAAATCACACCCGCAGACCTTGCCTGCGTCTTAAAGGGCGGTGCTTTTGTTACCGAGAAGAATGTATTTGACAGAGTTGTCACAAACATTCAGGACGGCAGTGTCATAGGCTATAAATACTATGATTTCGGTGATGACTTTGGCAGCATGACCATGGAATTTTCTGCTAAAATCCTGGGGATGGGCTGCGATGCCGTAATGCACATACTGATTGACGGGGAAGACGGTGAAGAAATCGGTTGCTGCCGGATTGGACATGACAGTTCTGCCATTCACACGATTGTAAAAAGTGTAACGGGCCGGCATGCCGTATTTTTCAAAATCACCACGGAATACGTGGGCTGGATGGGCGAAATGTTCCGGGGCAGGAACTTATTTGAACTGTGCAGCTTTGTATTTTTGAAATAAAACTTAAAATATAAAAGAAAATA
>ERZ1034844.707-NODE-707-length-17384-cov-4.369785_pt1 | contig 17384 bp, 13 predicted proteins | sample MGYA00520594_ERZ1034844 | MGnify/ENA primary metagenome ERZ1034844 (study PRJEB33766, sample SAMN09781733) | gut metagenome | biome: gut microbiome | host: Homo sapiens | place: Madagascar | study: EMG produced TPA metagenomics assembly of the PRJNA485056 data set... | reverse complement strand
CTTTGTTTTTCAGAATGTTATAATAGAAATGCACAAACTGCAAAGAGCGGCACATTCTGTTTTACCGAAATAATGTGTCCTCGGAAAGGCTAAACTATGTGGGCATACGAAAGTGTATTTTATCAGATTTATCCCCTGGGCTTCTGCGGCGCACCCTTTGAAAACGACGGTGTGCCGACACACAAAATCAAAAAGGTGGAGGACTGGATTCCCCATATGAAAAAATTAGGCATCAATGCCGTCTATTTTTCTCCGGTATTTGAGTCCGACACCCACGGCTACAACACCCGGGATTACAAGAAAATAGATGTCCGTCTGGGCACCAACGAAGATTTTAAGGAGGTCTGCAATAAGCTCCACGAAAACGGCATCAAGGTTGTTTTAGACGGCGTTTTCAACCATGTGGGCAGGGGCTTTTACCAGTTCCAGGATGTCTTAAAAAACAGAGAGCATTCTCCTTATTTAAATTGGTTTCATATCAACCTCTCCGGCAACGACGCTTACAATGACGGTCTCTGGTACGAAGGCTGGGAGGGCAACTACGACTTAGTCAAGTTGAATTTACAGAACAATGACGTTGTGGAACACATTTTAGATGCCGTAAACTACTGGATTGATTATTTTGACATCGACGGTCTGCGTCTGGATGTGGCTTACTGTCTGGATGAAAATTTTGTCAGACGCCTGCGCAGCTTCACCGACAGCAAAAAGCAGGATTTCTTCCTGCTCGGCGAAATGCTGCACGGCGATTACAACCGCATGATGAACGATGCCATGCTGCATTCCGTTACCAATTACGAATGCTACAAGGGTCTGCATTCCAGCTTCAACAGCATGAATCTGTTTGAAATCGTCCATTCCCTGCTCCGTCAGTTCGGACCGGAAAACTGGACTCTTTATAAAGGCAAGCATCTTCTCTCCTTCGTGGACAACCACGATGTGACCAGAGTGGCAAGCATTCTGCAGAACGAAAAGCATCTGCCTCTTATTTATGCCCTCTGCTTCGGCATGCCCGGCATCCCCTGCGTATATTACGGCAGCGAATGGGGCGAAAAAGCAAATAAAAGCGAGGGCGACCCGGCTCTGCGTAAGTGCTTTGATGCTCCCGTTTTCAATGAACTTTCCGAATGGATTTCCAAGCTGGCGGAAGCCAAGAAGAACTCCCGCGCCTTGAATTACGGAGACTTCCGTTCCGTTGTTCTGACAAACAGACAATGTATTTTTGAAAGAAAAACAGACGGCCAGCGCGTGCTGGTTGCCATCAATGCGGATGCTGCTCCCTATACCGCACACTTTGATGCGGGCTGCGGCACCGCCGTGGATTTAATTACCGGAGAGCTCCACGATTTCGGTGGCGGCAGCGAGCTTCCCCCTTACAGCGCTTATTTCTGGAAGATGGAGCGGTAGACTGCTGACCGGTTCCCTTCCGTTTCTAAGGAGGATTTATGTCCCAGATTACCAAACGTGCCCTGGAGGCATCCCTTAAGAATCTGCTTTTGCAGAAGCCCTTGAATAAAATTACCATCAACGATATTACCGAGGACTGCGGCATCAACCGCATGACCTTTTACTACCACTTTAAGGATATTTACGATCTGGTGGAGTGGGCTTGTCTGGAGGATGCCACCAAGGCGCTTGAGGGCAAGAAAACGGCGGAAACCTGGCAGCAGGGATTTTTACAGATTTTCTATGCAGTCCGGGAAAACAAGCCATTTATTATGAATGTTTACCACTGTGTGAGCAGGGAACAGGTGGAAAAATACCTGACACCGCTGACCGACAACCTTCTTTTAGGTGTGATTGCCGAGTTTTCCGAAGGCATGGTCGTCCGGGAAGAGGATAAGGAATTTATCGCCCAGGTCTACTCCTATTCTTTCATCGGCATTATGATTGACTGGATTAAAGACGGCATGAAGCAGGACCCGGAAACCCTGGTGGAACGGTTTACTCTTGTTATACAGGACGACATCCGGATGGCGCTGAACCGTTTCCGCAAGGACAAACCGTTATAAAACCCTGTTTTTATCAAAACAGACAGAATGATAAAAATTTTGACAGCTTTTTCCCCATGATTATTTTTTAGTCATGGGGATTTTTCTGTCTATGGTTCTTTTTCCCGAATACAGGTATAGTAAAGCCATCGAAAGGAAAAAATAAATTGATTTTCCTATTCACATCACCAAAAACCCAACAAACATCAACAGGAGGTAATAATTATGTATTACGGAGCAGGAACTTATGAAGCATTTGCACATCCGGAGAAACCGGAAGGCGTTGACAGAAAATCAGCTTATATTATCGGTACCGGTCTTGCCGGACTATCGGCAGCATTTTATCTCGTAAGAGACGGTCAGATGAAGGGTGAACGTATTCACCTGTTGGAAAAATTAGACTTAGCAGGCGGCAGCTGCGACGGCCGCAAGGATATCACAAAGGGCTTCTATATGAGAGGCGGACGTGAAATGGACAACCATTTTGAATGTATGTGGGATATGTTCCGCGACGTTCCTTCCATCGAGACCCCGGAGGTTTCCGTACTGGATGAGTATTACTGGTTAAACAAGCATGACCCCAACTATTCCCTTTGCCGTGCTTCCGTCAACTGCGGCGAGGATGCCCACACCGACAAGAAGTTCTGTCTGGACAAGGCTTCCGCACTGGCACTTTCCAAATTATTCATGACACCGGAAAAGGATCTGGAAGACAAGAAGATTTCCGATGTTCTGCCGGACTCCTTCTGGGACACCAACTTCTGGCTTTACTGGCAGACCATGTTCGCTTTCCAGCGTTGGTCAAGCGCTCTCGAAATGAAGCGTTACCTTTGCAGATATGTGCACCATATTGACGGACTGCCCGACTTCAGTGCTCTCCGTTTCACCAAATACAACCAGTTTGAAAGCATGATTCTTCCTCTGGTAAAATATCTGGAAGCACACGGCGTGCGCATTGAATACGGAATGGATGTGAAAAATGTCATCATTAAAAACGTAGGTGACAAGAAAATTGCCGAGAAGATTGTTTACCTCAAGGACGGTAAGGAAGAAGAAATCGGCCTGACCGAGGATGATTTAGTATTCATTACCAACGGCTGCTGCACCGATACTTCCTGCTACGGCGACCAGACCCACAAACCCGACCTTTCCGATGTAAAGAACGGTGCCGGCGAGTCCTGGGATCTTTGGAAGAACATTGCAAAGCAGGCAGTAAACGGCGAATACGGCGATCCCGACAACTTCTGCGATGACTTTGAAGCAACGAACTGGATGAGTGCGACCGTGGAAACCTCCAACGAAGAAATCATTCAGCACATTATCAAGATTTGTAAGAGAGACCCGAGAGCGGGCAAAGTTACCACCGGCGGTATCGTTACCGTAAAGGACAGCACCGACAACTGGTATCTTTCCTGGACCATTAACCGTCAGCCCCAGTTCAAGGCACAGAATAAGGATTCCGTCTTAATCTGGGTATACTCTCTTTCCACCGACAAGGAAGGCAACTATGTAAAGAAAGCGATGCGCGACTGTACCGGTGAAGAAGTCTGCAAGGAATGGCTCTACCACATCGGTATTCCCACTTCCGAAATCGACGACCTGGCTAAGAATGCCTGCAACACCACAACCTGCTTCATGCCGTTCATCAATGCATTCTTCCAGCCCAGAAAGAAATCCGACCGTCCTCTGGTCGTACCCGAAGGTTCTGTAAACTTCGCTTTCTTAGGTCAGTTTGCCGAAACACCGAGAGACACCATCTTCACCACCGAGTACTCCATCCGTACCGGTATGGAAGCGGTTTACACCCTGCTTAATGTAGACCGTGCCGTTCCCGAAGTATGGGGCAGCCAGTATGATGTGCGTGAACTGCTTCGTGCCTGCTACTATGCTATCGACAAGAAGCCCATTTCCGAAGCCAAGCTTTCCTTCAAGGAAAAGGAAATGTTAAAGGTTGTCTTAAAAAAAGTAAAAGACACCGACATCGAGCTTCTGTTAAAGGACAGCGGACTGATTGAGTAAACATTCTTCTCTCTATAGATTACAAGATTACCACAAACGGAACTCCCCCGGACTTTTGTCCGGGGGAGTTCTGTTGTATGTTGTCTATGTCTGCTTTTTATTTTAAGATTACGGCAAACGCTATCGCTATCAGCAGGGTAATAACACCCGCTGCCATTGCCAGCAGAATTTTCTGGTAAGGTCTTTTTCCTGCCTTTTTTGTCTGTCAAAAGCTTTTGACAGGCGCCTTTTGTTCTTTTTCCGGCAAAATCACGCCTATGCCGGCTCCCTGCCCGCAAGAATGGCTTCCACATCTTTGATGTCCATGTCCGTTGCCGCCGCTATCTGCTCCGCCGTGAAGCCGTTTTTGTGCATATTCCCTACGAGTCTGGCTTCCGTTTCTGCCACACCCCTTGCTTTGCCTCTGGCCTCTCCTTTTGCTTCTCCTCTGGCTTCGCCAATCGCAATGGCTTTTTCCTCAATTCCTTCTCCCAAATTGCACATAACATTCACATCCTTCCTCAAATTTTCTTCTACCGGTATATGATACTCCGTTTCCATGATTGTTAATTTTTCTTCTACCGTAAGTTTCTGTGACAACAGTGCACCCAGCAAACGATGCAGCTCATACCCCTCTTCGGGTCCGAGCAATTCTTCCGACAGACCAATCATTTTGTTCAGGGCACCTTTGTTTTTCTCTGCTGGGGCTTCCTCCGATGCAGCCGGGTCTGTTTTAATCGGTTCCCATGCATAAAAAATAATGTCAAACTTTATGAGTCCTTCGTGAATTTCCTGATTTTCCGTATTGAGTCCTATAACCCTCTGCCCGTTTTCTTCCCGGGCTGTATTGGTCAGCCCCGGCTCCACCGGCACCATACTGATATAGAGCTCTCCTTCAATATACGGCACCACATCCTCCGGGACCATCCCTTTGTATACATCCACTGCATTTACAAGGATGTTGGCAATAATGTTTTTTTCCGCCAGCAGACGCTTGACACACATATCATACTGTGGAATGGCATCTGCCGCTTTTACTGCGTTTTTTAGTTCTGTACTCACAGTCTTCCTCCTTCTGTCCGGAATAACGATAGATACGTTATCCGCAAAGGCATCCAACTGTATCTATATTATACCTTGGTTTGTTTTTTGATACAACAAAATCTTTTATTTCGTGTATCTGTTTCTACTGTTGCAAAAATGGAATAATAAGCAGGATGTTCCGAGTGTTTCAGATACCGGTATGAACCGGCTTAGAATATAGAATAGTTAGAATTATCCGCTCAGAAAGCCTTATAACGTAAATTTACAAACTATGCAAGGACGACTCTTTGATTTTTCTGCAATAAAGTAGTATACTAATTGCATTATTTTGAAACAAGAATGAAAGGACCGACTCTATGAATGTAAAGATTGTGGCAGACTCCACCTGTGATTTGTCTGCGGATTTGATTAAAAAGTATGACATTACCATTATTCCCCTTTGTATCGTGATGGGAGAAAACAGCTACTTTGACGGCATTGAAACCACACCGGAAGAAATATACAAATGGGCAGATGCCAACAAAACCACTCCCAAGACGGCTGCCGTCACCCTCGACAATGCCTCTTCTCTTTTGAAACCTTTCATGGACGAAGGCAGGGAAATTATTTTCTTCGGTATTTCTTCCCAGATGAGCACTACCTGCAATGTGGTACGTCTGATTGGAGAAGATGCCGGTTATGACAAGCTGCATGTCATTGATTCCCAGAGTCTTTCCACCGGAATCGGTCTGCAGGTTCTCTATGCCGCCAGACTTTCCATGGCAGGAGAAAGCGCTGCCTCCATTGTAGAAAAAGTAGAAAAAAGAAGGTCTACCGTCAGTGCCAGCTTTGTCATTGATACCCTGACCTATCTGTCCCGCGGCGGCCGCTGCAATTCCGTTACCGCCCTGCTTGCCAATACCTTAAAGCTGAAACCGGAAATCGTGGTAAAGGACGGCACCATGATTGTAGCAAAAAAATACCGCGGTCAGCTTGGCTCCGTGCTTTTGAAATATGCCAAAGACCAGGAAGAAGCGCTGCTTGTTGCCGATAAAAACTGCGTATTCATCACCCATTCCGGCTGCAGCGATGACATTGTAATGCCCGTAAAGGAATACTTAGAGAGCCTGTCCCATTTTGAAAATATCTATGTTACCAGAGCCGGCGGTGTGGTCAGCAGCCACTGCGGTCCCGGCACCTTAGGCGTTCTGTATTATACGGACGGCGAATAAATATCAGCTCTTATAAATTGTCAAGGGCGTGTGGATTTTTGAGAGGAACCCTCAAATCTTTTCCACACGCCCTTTTCTTATCTTCTTATTACAGTTTCTGTTCCGGACTCTTTTTATGCAAACGGATTTTCGGTCGGGTATCTTACGCCTGCGGGCTGGTTGTAGTCAAGGTCTTCGATGGGAACGCCGATGTACTTGAATACTTCGTACAGAGCTTTACCGAAGTGACCGAATGCCACTGCTCCGTGGTGAGGGAAGTTCTTTTCAATCAGAACGTGACGATAAAATCTGCCCATTTCTGGAATAGCAAATACGCCGATGCTGCCGAAGGACTTAGTGGCAACCGGAAGTACCTCGCCCTGTGCAATGTATGCGCGGAGCTTGCAGTCTGCAGTACTCTGCAGACGGTAGAAGGTAATGTCGCCGGGCATGATGTCACCTTCGAGTGTACCGTTGGTAACTTCTTCGGGCAGGCTTCTTGCCATAATCATCTGGTTCTTCATGTTGCAGAATGCCAGCTTCTTGGAGCAGGTATTGCCGCAGTGGAAGCCCATGAAGGTATCCTTGTGTGTATAAGGGAACTTGCCTTCGATAGACTCTTTGTACATATCAGCGGGAACGCTGTTGTTGATGTCAAGCAGGGTAACGGCATCCTCACTGACGCAGGCACCGATAAACTCGCTTAAGCAGCCGTAAATATCCACCTCACAGGATACGGGGATGCCCATACCGGTCAGACGGCTGTTTACATAGCAGGGAACAAAACCGAACTGTGTCTGGAAGGCAGGCCAGCACTTTCCGGCAATCGCTACATACTTTCTGTAACCTCTGTGCTGTTCTACCCAGTCAAGAAGGGTCAGTTCGTACTGTGCCAGCTTAGGCAGGATTTCCGGCTTTAAGTTGCCCTTGCCCAGTTCTTCTTCCATTTCCTTAACCTTTGCAGGAATACGCTCGTCACCTGCATGCTTGTTGAATGCTTCAAACAGGTCAAGTTCGGAGTTTTCTTCGATTTCCACGCCTAAATTGTAAAGCTGCTTGATGGGTGCGTTGCAGGCTAAGAAGTTAAGCGGTCTGGGACCGAAGCTGATAATCTTTAAATCGGAAAGACCGATGATGGCTCTTGCAATGGGTAAGAAGTCGTGCAGCATGTCTGCACATTCTTCTGCAGTGCCAACGGGATATTCAGGAATATAAGCCTTTACGTTGCGGAGTTTTAGGTTGTAGCTGGCATTTAACATACCGCAGTAAGCATCGCCTCTGCCGCCAACTAAGTTATTCTGGCTTTCTTCTGCTGCCGCGATGAACATAGCCGGTCCGTCAAAATGCTTTGCCAGTAAGGTCTCGCTGATTTCGGGACCAAAGTTTCCGAGATATACGCACAGAGCATTGCAGCCTGCTTTTTTGATGTCTTCGAGCGCCTGTACCATATGAATTTCGCTTTCTACGATACAAACCGGGCACTCATACACATTACCGGTGCCGAACTTTGCGGTATAGGCCTCCATCAGGGCCTTTCTTCTGTTGACTGATAAGCTTTCGGGGAAACAGTCACGGCTGACTGCAACCACACCTACTTTTACTTCGGGAAAATTACTCATAATATTATCCTCCTTGTTTTTGCGGAGCAAAATCCTGCTATGCATGCATAGCATATCCTCATGCGAGGAGAGGATTTATCCTCCTTGTTTTCTTTTACTATTCTCTCATTTTTGCTATACTTACAGGCTTAAATTTTCGCCCTTAAGACCTAAGAAAGAGCCTTCGGGAAGTCCGCCTTCCGCATGGCCGATCAACCACTTGTTGACTGCCGCAAGCAGGGCATCTTCGTTGGGAGCCTTGCCGTTTTCTACCTTGGCATGGGCTGCTTTTAACTCGTAATTGGTGCCCTTCGGAAGAACAACCGCTACCTGGAAGCCACCGTCCTCTACATGGCAAGGTGCATAGTGCAGGGTGGTTGCATAGATTTCCACTGCAGTGCCTGCGGGTACCAAGAACGCCTCTACCTTGGAAGTATCATAGGTAAAATCTGCTTCCACATCCTGCAGGGAACCGAGCATCAGTACCGCATCCTCTGCAGCAATGTTAATTTCGGAATCTCTGTGATATTCCAGGGCGTTTAATTTCTTGTTATGACCGTTGCAATAACCGATCTGAATAGGCATTTCTCCGTAAATAACACTGGACAGTTCTTCCTTTACAGGCAGTTTTTCCAGACTTTCCACAGAGGGTTCATAAACCACATCTGCGGGAATGGGAGTTTCTTTTAATGCTGCAACAAGCTCTGCCACATCCACATGGCTGATGACGCGGCCGTATTTTTTGAATGCCGCATCCGTAACTTTTTTAATTTCCATCTTTCCACCAAATCCTTTCTTTTTGAGGTGCTGTTCTTATCCCGTCTGTGCCGGAACCTTACGCGCCGCCGTCCTTATTTCATCCGTTCCGGAACCTTACGCGCCGCCTTATTTTATCACATCAAATACCGGTTTCAGCGCCGGATAAATCTGTTTGAACTGTGCGTATTTTTCATCGTATTTTGCGGCAATGGAAGGATCCGGCTCAATGGTATCCACTACCTTCACCATCGTCTCGGCAATTTCTTCCACGCTGCCGTAAACACCGCAGCCTACCGCTGCCAGCATGGCCGCTCCCAGTGCAGGACCCTCTTCGCTCTCGATTTTGTCCACCTTCAAATTCAAAATATTGGCAATCATCTTACACCACAGCGGACTCTTGGCACCACCGCCGCAGATTTTGGTGCGGGTAATGGGAATGCCCAGGCTCTTTGCCACTTCCAGGGAATCCCTCAGTGCAAAGGCTACGCCCTCGAGCACCGCCTGTGTCATATCTTCTCTTGTGGTATCCATGGTAATGCCGGTAAATGTACCTCTGGCATTGGGATTGTTGTGTGGAGACCGTTCTCCCATGAGATACGGCAGGAAAAATACGTGGTTTTCTCCCAGTTTGTCAATACCTTCCTGTTCCCTGGCGTATTCCTTGGTTTTCAGGATTTCATCCATCCACCATTTGTTGCAGGATGCCGCGGATAACATACAGCCCATCAGATGATAGGTGCCGTCCGCATGGTCAAAGGAATGCAGGGCATTGTTTTTGTCCACGCCGAACTTCCGGGAGGAAATAAAAATTGTACCGCTGGTTCCTAAGGAAATATTGCATCTGCCGTCTCCTACGGTGCCGGTGCCCACAGCTGCCGCCGCATTGTCACCCGCTCCGGCAATCACCTTTGCCGCAGCCGGAATGCCCAATTCCTCCGCTACCTCTTTTTTCAGGGTGCCAACCACTTCATAGCTTTCGTAAACCTTCGCAAGCCACTCAGGCTTCACACTGCAGATTTCGCACATCTCTTTGGACCAGGTCCGGTTCTTTACATCAAAGAGGAGCATACCGGATGCATCGGAAACATCGGTACAGTGCACACCGGACAGCCTGTATGCCAGATAATCCTTCGGCAGCATGATTTTCTTAATTCTTGCAAAATTTTCCGGTTCTTTATTTTTTACCCACAAAATCTTGGGCGCCGTAAATCCGGTAAAGGAAATGTTTGCCGTATATTCGGAAAGCTTATCCTTACCGATTACATTGTTCAGATAATCGCATTCTTCATAAGTCCTGCCGTCATTCCACAAAAGAGCGGGACGGATAACCTCATCGTTTTCGTCCAGAAGCACCAGACCGTGCATCTGTCCGCCGAAGCTGATGCCTGCTACCTCTTCCTTTTTTTCATCCTTAAGCAATTCCTTCAGTCCGTCCATCGACTGTATGTACCAGTCCTCCGGCTTCTGCTCCGACCAGCCGGGATGCGGGAAATACAGGGGGTATTCCCGGGAAACCGTCTTCTTGATTTTACCATTTTCGTCCATCAGTAAAAGCTTTACTGCGGAGGTTCCTAAATCCACACCAATAAACAGCATATTCGTATCCTTTCCGGTTTTCATTTGTCTGCTGTATCTGTTTGCAGACTTTCACATTTAAAAAAATTATACCGTATCCGGTGGATAAAAAACAACCGACTTTTTCTATATGAAATACCTATAAAATTAGTTACAATTTTGGGAAATCATGATACACTGAACAAAGATTTAATCTTTGGAAGGAATGAAGATTTTATGATAAGTATTTCCGAATATCCTGTACCTGTCCTGACAGGCGATTTTTCCCATAAAACCATACATGTAAAGGTTCCCGGCTCCAAGAGCATCACCAACCGTGCCCTGCTGCTTGCCATGCTTTCCAACGGAAAAAGCCATCTCACCGGCGCTCAGTTCTCCGAGGATTCTTCCCATTTTTTGCAGTGTCTTTCGGATTTGTCCTTTGATGTGGCATCCAGTCCCGAAACCGGTGAAGTTTCCGTGCACGGACTTTCCGGCAGACTGCCTGTAAAGAAAGCCTCCCTGTATGTGGGAAGCGCCGGCACCGCCGCACGCTTTCTGTCTGCCGTACTTGGTGTGTCTGAAGGAGAGTTCTTTTTAGACGCTTCCGAACAGATGAAAAAACGCCCCATGGCACCGTTGCTTTCCACCTTACAGTCCGTCGGCTGTGACATTTCCTTTGCGGAAAAAGAGGGATTTTTCCCCTTTACCCTGCATGCCCGCGGATTTCAGAACACGGACCTTACCATTGATATTGACAAAAGCAGCCAGTTTTTAAGCGCTCTTTTAATCGCCGCTCCCTTGGCAAAAGAGGATGTGAAAATCAAAGTGGCCGGTACACACGGCATGGCATATATCGAAATGACCTGCCGTATGATGGAACAGTTCGGCGTTTTGACCGAACATCCTTCCCCGGACACATTTCTTATAAAAGCCGGGCAGACTTACCGGGCACAGGATTATGCCATTGAACCGGATGTTTCCGCCGCCTGCTATTTTTATGCCCTGGCTGCCCTGTCCGGCTGCAGTGTCATTGTGGATGGCGTACCCGAACATTCCCTGCAGGGCGATACCGAATTTTTAAACATCCTTGAAAAAATGGGCTGCCGGGTTACCCGGACAAATGAAGGCATCTGCATAACCGGACCTGCTGCCTGTGCAGAGTCTGCCGGTGTAAAGTCTGCTGATGCAGGCTCCGAAACTGCTTCCGGCTCTGTTTCCCATGCTTCCCATGCTTCCCATGCTTCCGGCAAGCTGCACGGACTCACCGTGGACATGTCCTCCTGCTCCGACCAGGCGATTACTCTTGCCGCCATCGCTCCGTTTGCCGACAGCCCCGTTACCATTACCGGCATCGGTCATATCCGTGGACAGGAAAGTGACCGTTTAAGTGCCATCACCGAGAATCTCACTGCCATGGGTATCCGTTGTGATGAGAGAGCCGACTCCATAACCATCTATCCCGGAGTACCGAAACCTGCCCATATAAAAACCCATGACGATCATCGACTCGCCATGGGCTTTGCCGTTACCGGCTTGTTTGCAGAGGGCATTGTCATTGAAAACCCTTCCTGCTGTAAGAAGACCTTTGCGGAATTCTTTGAATGCCTGGAAGAAGTCCGTCAGAAGCTTATGCCGTAATCACGGTTCCGTTCTTTCCCTTCAGGGCATCCTTTACATGCTCCATGGAGGTGATAAGAACACTGCCGCCGGGTACTTTTTCCAGATAGGAAACGGCTGCTTCAATCTTCGGCAGCATGGTGCCTGCCTCAAATTCGCCGGCTTCCATCATGGCCTTTGCCTCTGCTACGGTCATCTTTTCAATCGGTTCCTGATTGTCCTTGCCGAAATTTCTGTAAACCTTATCCACACCGGTCAGAATAACCAGCGTATCCGCCTGTAAATCGGATGCTAACTTTCCTGCAATGCTGTCCTTCTCGATAACTGCGGACGCCCCCTTTAAGATGTGCTTCTGGGGAATCACGGGAATACCGCCGCCACCGCATGCAATGACAATCTGGTCGGCATCGGAAAGCGCCCTTATAGCATCAATTTCTACAATATCAATGGGGGAAGGCGCCGCTACCACACGTCTGTAGCCCTTACCCTCTTCCTCTGCCACATAATTGCCTTTTTTGATTTCGATTTCCGCATCATCCTTGGACATATAGCGGCCGATCTTCTTGGTCGGCTCATAAAAAGCTTCGTCATAGGGGTCCACGGTTACCTGGGTTAAAACAGTGCTGACGGTTTTCACAATACCACGGTCCAAAAGCTCGGCACGAAGGGAATTCTGGATATCGTAGCCTACATAACCCTGGCTCATGGCAGAACATACGCACATAGGTGCGGGGGTATAATCAATGTAAACACGGCGCAGCTCGGTCATTGCTTTGTGAATCATGCTGACCTGCGGGCCGTTGCTGTGGGTAATGGTGAGCTGGTAGCCGTCCTCTACTAAATCTGCCAGTGCCTTTGCGGTCTTTTTAACGGCATCCAACTGCTCTAAGGTAGTGGAACCGAGTGCTTCGTGTCCCAGGGAAACAACTGCTTTCTTTTTACTCATGAGAAAAATCTCCTTTTCTATCGTTTTATTTTATTCTGCGGCACGCTGCTTTTCCAGCTCCGCTCTTTTCTTTCTCTCCTCGGTAATGTCATAGTATTTGTCCGTAATAATGCCGCGGGTTACCAGACTGTCATAGGTTGCCCTCTGTGCCTCCGTCATCTTCATTCCCACGGAGGAATTCAAATCCGTGATAACACAGCCGGTATAGGCAATCAGCCAGAAAAGCGGAGAATCGTCCTTGGGAATCATCTCCCAAAGCTTCGCTTCCGGTATGCCGGTTACATTCATCAGTGTATGCAAATGTCCTTCCTTCATGGGAAGATATCCCCCGTCGGGAAGAATTACGCCTTCCTTAAAATCCGCACTTTCCATGCGTCACCTCTTTCTCATAAAAACATATTCGGGCATGACCTGCCCACCCTTTCCAAAACACGGAAAAAATATGTATTTATCATAGCATATTTTTGCGTTTTCGGCAATAAAAACAGGGCATCCGTTTCCGGACGCCCCATATTATCTTAACTGCATGCAAAAATGGGTAAATCTTATTTTATTTTGTTTCTTTCTTTTCCTTTTTAGCCAGAAATACCAGAACACAGGCACTTCCTGCTGCAAGCAGCACGTAAGGAAGTACATGGGTGGTATCGCCGGTGGAAGGATTGCCGTTCGTAAGCATGGAAGCATCGGATGTAACGGTAATGGTGGTGCTGACGCTGCCTTCTACGAAATCCATGACAACCGTGTGGCTGCCGTCGGACAGGGTATCCAGATAGGATGCCGGAAGACCGATGGTAGCATAATAAGTCTCTGCATTGGCTTCTGCAGGTGCTGCCAGCTTTACCAGTGCCTCAATTGCATTGCTCTGGGAAGGTAATTCTGAAACAGCACTTTCAGCTCCTGTGGAAACGATCGAACCGGATGTAGGTTCCGGTACATAGCTGGGATTTACAGGAGACTCGCTGGGTGTAGGCGCTTCACTGGGTTCAGGCGGTGCATAGCTGGGTATAGCGGTGGTTGCTGCCGGTGTCGGGGTCTTGGTAGACGAAGGGGCCTGTGTTTCCGGTGCCGGAGTGACTACAGGTGCGGTTCCGCCGACTTCAATATCTATCTGTACAGGAGCTTTCTCTCCCATAAGATATATCCCATCCACGCGGATTGCCACAAAATGGTTCTTGGGAACATCTACCTGAAACGTATACTCTTTGCCGGAGTTACGCAGATAAATACCGTCCGCACCGGAGGTCAATGACACCGCTGCAGATGCCCATGTGCCGCAAAGCAGGGTAAGGGCTGCTACGGATGCCACCGTCCATGAAAATAACTTGGTTTTCTTTTTCTTCATTGTTTTCCCTTTCTGAAAGTACATTTCTATACTTCCTCACACAATAAATATATTTGCATGCATGTAAGACCTTAGTTTTATCCATACATCAGACAGGAACTTATGGCAAAGCCGATGCTCCAAAGCCCGGCCAGCCGTTGTACCGCCTCCGTATGTCCATTATGAAATGCTTCCCACCGGCCGAACAGCACGGCAACCGGAACCGGCAGAAACAACATATAGCGGAAATCCATGCTGCATCCGAAAGGATACCGCAGGTAAAAAAACACCGTGCCCATCCAGAGAATTCCCGCCGCCAGAAGGCAGAAATTTCTTTCCCTGTCTTTTTCTTTCCATTTTATGTAATGCACCATGGCACAGATACACAAAAGCGCCTGTACGACGTTAAAAAACAACAGCATTGCGGGTATCCAGCCATAGCAGGTAAACTGAAATTCTCCGAACAGGGAAGACTTCAGGGCATACACGGGAAGATTGTAATCTGTCCATACATTGGCATAGGGAGTTGTAAACAGATTCCTGATATCCCAAAGAAACAATCTCTGCCAAACCGACCGGTCCCCCGTATACAACGCACTGTCCCTGGACATTTCCAACACATACGTGAGCGGTTGTCTGAAAAGAAGATAATTCCGCAGACTGTACCAGAGTCCCAACGGCAGACTGATTGCGCCAAAGACCGCATATTTTAGTAAAAGTCCCTTCCATGTTCCGGTTTTGCATGCCATAAAGAAACTCCTCGCAAAAACCACCGCCGTAAACACTGCCAGTGTTGCCATGGATATCTTGGTCATCATGCCAAGTCCGTAGATAACCGCCAGAAGCAACGTATTTTTCCAGCTCTTTTCCTTTTCCCATTTCAGGGTAAAAAGAAATGCCAGAAGCATAAACATTCCGCAAAGAGCATCCGGTCCCAGTCTTCCTCCGCTCAGAAAATAAACCGGCAAAAAGGAGACAAGGAGCACAGCCCGGTACAGACCCTTTCCCGAAAGTCCGCATTCCCTGAAAATGGCACAGGCAATCAGCAGACTGAAGCAGGACGCGGTACAGGAAACCGTCCTGGCCGCATCCACCAGATAATACGCTTCCGAACAGCTGAGAAGTCCGTTTTGCAGCTTTGAAAAAAAAGCTCCCGCAAAATAGTACAAGGGCTGCTGGTAAAACTGCAGATAATTATCCGGGGGAAGCATCCCCTGCATGGCAAGAAGCAGATAAGAAGCATGCCCTCCCGACGACAGGTCAATTCCCCACAAATCATGGGAGCGGACGGTAAGCGGTGTATAAAGCAGGTAAACCACGCGCATGAAAATTCCCATGGAAAGAATAAGACCTGTAATCTGTTCTTCCGTATAGGTATTCTTTTCCTTTTTCCGCAGGCAGTCCCGCAGCAGAATAACCACACCCGAAATTTGAAACAAAAGATTGGCATACCGCACATACCGGACGTTTCCTTGTTCCAACCGTAAAACCCTGCTTATAAGATAAGAAAGCAGGACAAAAAGCAGGACACCTGTATAAAGCAAAGCTTTTTTGAAAGATATTTTCATAGCGTCCTCCCTCCTAAGCAATATTCCAGTCAGCCAGCACTTCCAGTACCTGATTTACAAAATCCACACGGATGCTCTGCCCCGTAAGCACCGGATAATACAGAACATACAGTGCAATGCTGATGCCCGAAAGAACCAGTATGTTTCTTTTTCTGTGCCTGCTTACGGATACGGAGTTTCCAATCATCGGTACTAAAATAAGCGAACTGATAAAATACTGGTAAACAAAAACCGTCCGGTGTACGAAAAGCCATGGCAGAAGCATGGACGCATAGGCAATGATTAAAAACAGCGCCCTGCGGCAGTGTTTTCTTTTCCACAGATAAAACTGGTGAAGCAGTGCGATAAGCCCGCCTACGGCAAGCAGCGGATTTAAGAAGGTCATTACCACGCTGACGGTGCCGTCCGCAAAATACACCCTGCTGTCGGCAAGCGGTTTGCTTCCGTAGAGCCACTGATACCATTCCGAGGAATACGGATGGTCAAACACGCAGCTGCTGTGATAACTAAGCATCAGCCCGGCATTGGCAATCATATGCCCGAAAAGTCCCTTGTCCGGATAAGCCTTTACAAAGGGCAGGTAGGAAAGTGTGTAAATGCCAAAAGGTATGACGATAAAACAAAGCACACACCACAGACCTGTTTTCACAAGGAAACTCCTGTGTTCCTTTATTCCCTTTATCCCTCCGATGTGTTCAAGCAGAAACCAGAAAAACAAAACAGCAATACCTGCTGCCGCATACACTCCCGTCCACTTGATGGCAACGGCAAGTCCCATGGAAATGCCTCCGAAAAGAAGCCAGAGTCTCTGCTGCCACATCGGTTTGTTTTCTGAAAGCACCTGTATGTAGCCGTACATGCCAAAAAACATGAGCATCGAAAAGAACGCAACCAGAATATCAATGGTGGCAATCCGAGACAATGTCGTATTCATAAATGCTGTCCCTGAAAGTACCGCCGAAAGACAGGCGATGTCCGTCCTGCAAAATATTTTCCGGACAAACAGGTACATAAGCGGGATTAACAGTGTTCCAAACAGGGCACACATAAAACGCCAGCCGAAGGGATTCATGCCAAACAGGGCAATTCCTATGGAAATAATGCTTTTTCCCAAAGGCGGGTGCGTGTTTTCATAGATGGAAAGCCCGTGCAGGAATTCATAAGCCGTCCTGCCGTGGTATACTTCATCAAACATGGTTTCATCATAATAAGTCGGTTCCCTGATAAACAATTCCTGTTCATCGAAAAGCTGCGGATAATCCGCCGCATTGGCGGGAAGAACCGGCTCTCCCGCATCATCCAGACAGACGATTTCCATAATCTGTGCCTTATCCTCCATGAGAACCATTCCCAGGGAAGATACCGTCCGGTCAATCTCTACGTTATTCCAGCAAAATGCACTCTCCACCGAGTACCGGCTCTTTACAATTTCCCAGGTATCGGTACTCCTGTCATATACTGAAAACGAAATTTCCCTCTTTCCCTTATAGCCCAGATAAACGGAAATTCCGGAAATCGGCTGTTCTCCGTCAAATTGCAGGACAATTTCATTTTCTCCCACTTCCCCCACCTTTATGGTTTCAAAGGTTTCCGGGGTATGCAGGCTGCCCAGCCGGTAAAAGATACAGATGCCGAAAATCAGGGTAAACGCCGCCATGCAGAAAAAATCCCTTGCCGTAAGGCGGCTGTTTGCAGCTGCATATGTCTGAGTAAGCGCTGCCGCCGATTGTTCCCGCCCGCCGTCACTGACATCCCGGATTGCAGGTTCCGCTGCTGCGGCAGGCAGTGTCACTGC
>ERZ1034844.703-NODE-703-length-17445-cov-3.949224_pt1 | contig 17445 bp, 9 predicted proteins | sample MGYA00520594_ERZ1034844 | MGnify/ENA primary metagenome ERZ1034844 (study PRJEB33766, sample SAMN09781733) | gut metagenome | biome: gut microbiome | host: Homo sapiens | place: Madagascar | study: EMG produced TPA metagenomics assembly of the PRJNA485056 data set... | reverse complement strand
GTTGTGGGTTCGATTCCCACCATCAGCTCCACCCCATGGAATCCTACGATTCCATGGGGTTCCCTTTTATTTAACATCCTCGGGCGGAATAAATCCGCCCTGTGACCGAAGGAAATGCCTGTGGTACGGGAACTCGGCTACGCCGAGATTCACGGCGGGCTTCCTCCGACGGTCAGAAGCCCGCTGAGCCAAACCCCTTTTCATTTCACCAATTGCAACGCTTTCTTCTTGATCCTTTACAGTTTTTCTGCTAATATAATTAAAAAACAAGAGATTTTCAATTATTCGTCGATTTTGGACTAGGCAATACATTTGTGAACAGGTGGTGAAAACTATGTCATGCGATAACCATAGACCCTGCACCTGCCGCAATATCAGTTGCAAGAATCATGGCCGCTGCTGCGCCTGTGTTGCAACCCATCGAGAACGGGGCAATCTTCCATTCTGCCTCTATACCCCCGAACAGATTGCAGAAATGGAGCGAAATCGCCCGAAGATGCCGCCACCGGATCATCATGAAACATCCCGCAAGTAGGAGGACCGTACATGGAACAGGATCTTACACAAGGATCAATCTCAAAAGTTTTGCTCAGATTTGTGCTGCCGTTTTTGGGCGCATCCATTCTGCAATTTCTTTACTCGGTTGTTGACATGATAATCGTAGGACAATTTGCCGATGCCGCAGCCATTTCAGCCGTCAACACCTCCGGCCAAATCATGCAGCTCATCACCGGCCTGATTTCCGGAATCGCCACCGGCGGCACCGTTTTAATCGGGCAGCACGTAGGGGCAAAACGCTATCCCTCCGTCAGTTCCGTGGCGCAGGCGCTTCTGGCGCTTTGCCTGGGACTTGGCGTTCTGCTCACAGCGATCTTTCTCGCCGGGAACCATTTCATCATCTCCATCATGCAGGTTCCGGCAGCGGCAGTCCTGCCGGCTCAGGAATACCTGCGCATTACCAGCCTGGGGATTCTTTTTATCGCCGGATATAACGGTATTTCCGCAATTCTCCGGGGCCTGGGGGATTCCAAACGCCCCATGTATTTTGTGGGCTGCTCCTGTATTCTCAATATCTTTGGAGACTTGCTGCTGGTTGGCGGATTCCGAATGGGCGCCGCCGGTGCCGCACTGGCAACCATGCTTTCTCAAGCAGTTGCCTGTATTCTGGCTTTGCTGTTTCTCCTTCGCGGAACGCTGCCGTTCCCATTTTCCTGCAATCCTCGGAAGGCACAGCCTGCGATCATGGGGCAGGTGCTCCACCTTGGCATTCCCCTGGCTGCACAGGATGTGCTGGTGAATCTCTCCTTCGTCATGATTACGGCCATTGTCAACCACATGGGGCTGACCCAATCCGCCGCAGTGGGCGTGGTAGAGCGCATTATCGGCTTTGGTATGCTGATTCCCATCGCCTTCCTCTCGGCGCTGTCCGCATTCACGGCGCAAAATGTAGGCGCCTGTGAGCTGGAGCGGACAAAATCCGGTCTGAAGCTCTCGATTTTGCTTTGCCTCATTGTGACTGGAATCTTTACCGGATTGATCGAATGCTTCCCCGAAGCTGTCTCCAGACTCTTTACCAGTGACCGCGACGTTGTGTCCAACTGCATTCTCTATCTACGCACCTATTCGTTGGATATTCTAATGGTATCCTTCGTATTTTGCTTCAACGGATTTTTCTCCGGCTATGGAAAGACCACCTTTACCATGCTCAACTGCGTTCTTTCCACGTTTTTGGTTCGGGTTCCACTGGTCTATCTGTTCAGCATTCTTCCGAATACCAGCTTGCTGCTCATCGGCATTGCCGCACCAACGGCCTCTCTGGTTCAAATCATTATGCAGCTAGTTTACTACCGTGCAGGCAGTTGGAAGCGCATAGAACAAGTCTCATAAACACAGAAACGAATATTGTGATTACGATATGCCGCTTAATTGGATCAGTTGAGTTCAAATGAGTGATATCTATTTTGTCCTGTATCGCCATCCCGCCGCAAGTATTCTGCCACTTGCGGCGGGATTTTCATATTCCAACAAACGCGCGCTCCACATGATCCGTTCATGCAGGAGCGCGCGTTTTTGTTTTTTATTTTCCACTCAGCAGCTCCGGTACCTCTCGAATGCCGCTGCCAATATAATATTGAATCTGCCTTGTAGCCGCATCCTCCAAATAAGCCGTAGTCACCAGCGCCTTGCGAATGCCATTCTCCTGTGCATCCTCGGCTTGCTGCGTCAGCCGCGCGATTTCGCCTTCATACTGCCCCTCATCCGTCCACTGAATTTTCGCATAGATTTCCCAGCTCTGGAGCAGCGGCGCATATTCATAGCGGTAGGTTACAACCGTTCCCTCATCCCCGCAGTCCGGCAAAAACTGCGCCGTTTCCAGCTCCTTTTGCACCGGCAGATCATAGGTTCCGTAGGCTGCTTCCTCCGTTGTAGCAGAGTGAATGGATTCTGCCAGCAAAGTCGGCACAAATATCCCCTGTACCACCAGCACCACAATCAATATCACGGCCGCGCATACGCTCATCCACGTCAGCTGCATCCGGACCGCCTTATATTCCATCACCAATATTCCGGCACAGGGCACCGCAAACAGCAGCACCGCTATTATAATGTATATCACCGGCGTAATCTGTGGAAAAACGGGAAATGGAATAAGCTGTGCAATCATCAACCCGGCAAGCACCGCAAAAAGCAAAGCCGTTCCCGCAAAAACAGCAATTCTAACAAATTTTCCACTCAAATTTCTCACATCCGATCTTGTTCTTGAAGAAAATACAATTCATCTCCGAATCTCTGGAAATAGTTTAACATTTTTCAAACCAGTTGACAAGTTTCTGGAAGAAAACCGCCCCATTTTCCCTGTCCAAAATTGACAAAAAGCACCTCTGCCTTTCAATTTTTCAAAATAGCTAAGTGTCCCCAAATGCAGAAAACGTTGCAGTAAAATCACACTTTTTTCTCCAGTTCTTCCTCAGCTTTTATTTATAAGGTGTAAACAAAATATCATATAGACTTTACGAATTATGAATGATATAATTTATGCTGCGAAGTATCCTAGAATTTGGCTGCATCTACAATATGCTGCAACTATGTACAATATCTTCTGCTCATTCAATTTGCAGAAACCCCGGCATATGCCGTTCATATAGAGACAAAAATAAAGGAGTGAGTGTATGAAAACAGCACGCAGACGCCTGATCTCCATCTGTTTGGTGATCGCCATGGTATTTGCCATGGTGCCTGGCGTATGGGCTGCTTCCTCCGTTGGCGTTCCCGAGGGACGTGTGTACATCACCAGTACGAAGTATGCACTGGTTCCCGGCGCCACCGAAACAGTTCTGACCACCAATAATCAGGCAGGTACCGATCAGTGTATCGGCTTCCTTATGGAGTTCTCCGGCAGTGCGCTGAAGGACGGCACCATTAAGGCAGTCGCTTCCTACAAGGACCACCAGTATGAGAACCTCGGTCTCCAGACGGTCATGGATCAGGCAAAGGCCTATGAAAAGACCCATAAGGACGAGACCGTAATCGCCGGTATCAACGGTGACTTCTTCAACTTCACCAATGGTGAACCTGTAGGCGCCCTTGTTATGGACGGCACCGTCTATCATCCCAACAATGGCCGCCCCTACTTTGCCATTCTGAAGGACGGCACCGCTGCCATTCGTGAAGGCTCCCAGGAGGATCTCTCCGATGTAGCGCAGGCCATCGGCGGTGACGAGATTCTGGTTCGTGACGGCGTTCCCCAGACCTTTGAGGGCGACTATGCCACCCTGAAGTACAGCCGTACCGCCCTGGGCATTAAGGCCGACGGCACCATCGTCACCTATACCACCCACGGCATCAGCGTTCCCACCAGCTGTGGTGAAACCTATAATGATCTGGCTAAGATTTTGGCTGCACAGGGCTGTGTCATCGCCCTGAACATCGACGGCGGCGGTTCCTCCACCTCCATTTCCATGCGGGAGGGCACCAACACTCTGGCCGTTCGGAACAGCCCCTCCGACGGTACTCCCCGTACCGTCAGCTCCGCGTTCCTCTTTGCCAGCACGGTAAAGCCCAGCGGTGTGTTTGACCATGCCAGCCTGACCCCCAACAACGAGTACTATACCCCCTCTACTGCTGATGCGGCTACCACCGTACAGTTTGAGGCATCCGGTGTTGACTCCGTTGGTTCCACCGCTCCGCTGCCGGAGTCCGGCCTGACCTGGGCCCTCAATAAGGACAGCGCTGAGATGGGTACCATCGACGCTTCCACCGGTCTGTTTACCGCAGCTGCCGGAAAGCTGGGTACCGTAGGCGTAGAGCTGATGTATCAGGATAAGGTCGTAGGCGAGACCACCATTCAGCTGGTAGAGCCCGAGGAGATTTCCTTCAGCGGCACCGGCGTCAGCCTGAACTTCAATGATTCTTCCGATCTGGGCCTGTCCGTCAGAGGCGCAGGCATGACCCTGAATCATAAAGACGGCGACTTTACCTGGGACGTAAGCTGCAACACCTCCGGCGTTGACGTGAAGGACTTCGGTACCGTAACCGGCAACATCTTCACCAGCGGCCCCAAGCAGAGCTTCTCCATGGACGGCAACGTCACCGTTACCTATACCAAGCAGGACGGCACGAAGATCTCCGCTACGATCTTCGTAGAAGTCGGCAAGATGCCCATCGTCGCAATGGACTTTGAGGACACCACCGGCATTCAGGGCGAAGACGTGGTTGGCCTGTGGGACTGGGGCGCACCCTCTTACTCGTTCTACAATGCAGAGGAGAACCAGTCCTATACCTTTAAGCATTACGACACCCTGTACTACCTCCAGTCTATTCCTCAGTCCAGCGACTCTCACTGGATCAACGAGATCTATGAGACCAAGCAGCCCTGGACCGAGAATGAGGACGGCACCATCACTGTAACCTACAACGGTCAGGAATATGAGGGCACCAAGGAAGAAACCTATGGCACCCACGGAAAGCCCTGGGTGAGCTTCACTGACGAAAACGGCGATCAGTACGAATGGTTCGTCTATCCCGAGAAGTCCGGTTGGGACGGTAACCAGAACAACCCCGATATCGGTTCCGCATCCGCAATTTTGGCAGCAGACGGCTATGATATGTACGTTTGGCACACCAGTGCAAACCCCAGTAATGTCAATGGCCCCCTCCATGGCGAAGGCAGTAAGATTGTCGATGCCAGCACCGGCGAGGTTCGGTTTGGCGAGCACGCACTGAAGCTGACCTACGACTATCGGAACTTCTCTCCCACCGGCGGCACCAAGAACTGCAACACCTACTATCGTGTGACCAATCCGCTGACCGCGCAGGGCAGCCCCACCGGTTTTGGTATGTGGGTATACGCCCCCGAGGGCATGTCCAACTTCTGGTTCTGGACGCAGATTTCCTACTGGAACGGTGAAAGCTGGACCAGCGCCTACATTCACTTTAAACCCGCCGGCGCAGAGAAAACCCTGCAGTACACCGGTATCAACTGGACCGGCTGGACCTATGTTGAGGCCGATCTCAGCTCCGTTTATTCCGGCGGCGCTGTGGTAGATGCCGACCATCCCATTCAGATCCGCAGCGGCAACCCGATGATCCTGATGACCTACATCCCCGGCGGCACCTCTGACGGCAACGGCAACGCCATCGTCTGCGGCAGCAAGAGCGAGGGCTACTTCTACATCGACAACGTTCGCTGGGTCTATGGCACCAACGTAGACGATATGGACGCACCGCAGATCATCACCGCAAAAGCAAATGATACTGCTCTGTCCACCAAGGAGACCACCGCTCTTACCAGCAACGACATCTCCTTCTATGTGGAGTTCACCGATCCTCAGGGTGAGAACTACTCCGGTATTGACGAGTCCGCTACCCAGGTGTTCCTGGACGGCGCGGTTCTTCCCTCCGCACAGTTCACCGCTTCCGCTGACCGTCTCCAGACTCAGGTTCTGTCTCTGGCCAACGGCGAGCATACCCTGGAGGTTCAGATCAGCGATAACTTTGGCAACAAGACCAATCAGGTCTACAACCTTGTTGTGAACAACCCCAACAGCACCATTCCCACCGTTACCATTACCCGCGGCGAGGGCATTGAGCTGGGCGGCAACTACAAGGTTTCCATCCAGGCTGACTCTCTGGAGAACATCGCATCCGTCAGCACCAACATCACCTATGACAACGCCAAAAAGGTGGATGTGGTAACCAAGTACCTGGAGAATAACAAGTTCTACGATGACTACGGCAACGAGCTGACCCAGGGCGCAGACGGCAACTACTATGATGCCAGCGGCAACCTGGTTCCCGAGCCCATTCGTCCCAACCGCACCGGGGATTATCAGATCTCCAGCGGCGTTCAGACTCTGGGTGAGAACCTCACCGGCAGCATCCGGAATAAGACCACTGACAGCAACACCCGTGCCTTCACCGCAACTGCAACCGTGAAGGATACGGTCACCAAGGACAATACCATTCTGACCTTTGACCTGCCCATCCCCAGCACCCTGACTGCTGTGGACAAGCTGCCGGTTACCATCACCGTAAGCTATACCACCAAGGATGGCAATACCTACACCATTACCACCGGTAAGGTTACCAACAGCGTATACGCTTACTACAGTGTTTCCGCAGGCATTCAGATTAGCGGTGCCGAGAGCGGTGACATCACCGTTACCGCCAACGACGGCAGCGAAGTGGATACCACGAACCTGAAGGTTTATGACGGTACCACCGAGATCACCGGCACCTGGAACGGCAATGTGTTCACCACCTCTTACTTCACCGGTAAGGACGCCAACTACACCAGTAACTCTCTGTGGGTTGCTGATGAAGTAAACAAGCACTACAGCTTTAACGGCAATGCTTATGTCTGCGCATATCCCGATGCAGGCGCCCACAACATCACCCTCAACGCCACCACCGGCGACAGCACGACCACCCAGCAGCTGACCTGGATCAGCGGCAGCGACACCGATACTGCTAACGTTCAGGTTCAGTATCTGACCAAGGCTGCTTATGATGCGGCAGCGGATAAGGATGCGGCATTTGCGGACGCCACCTCCGTTTCCGGTACTTCCGATCTCACCGACTTCATTCTGGGCGGCGTAGATTACACCGCAGCTTACATCAACAACGTTACCATTACCGGTCTGACTCCCGGCACCGAGTACGTCTGCCGCGGCGGCGACGGTAAGAGCTGGAGCAACGTCACCACCTTCTCCACGCAGGCTGTGGAAGACTCCGTGAAGTTCATGGTTATGGGTGACGCACAGCTCCATGGCAATGATGAGGACGACGCAGAGGCCATTAAATCCCTGAAGGCCGTTGGCGAGAACAACAAGGATATCAACTTTGGTGTTCAGTGCGGCGACTTCGTAGACGGCGGCACCAACTACACCCAGTGGGAGCAGATTCTCCGCCAGTACGGCAGCGCATTCCCGGGCATTGACTTCGTTCATACCATGGGCAACCACGAGGTCTACACCAGCAACGGTACCCCCGGCGCTACCATTTCTCAGCGTCTCTACGGTCTCACCGATTCCGAGAACAAATACTACAGCGTAGAATACGGCGATGTATACATTGCAGTCATTAACCAGACCGCAACCACCGACCTGGCCGATGCAGCTGCATGGCTGGTTGAGGATGCCGCCAAGACCGACTGTACCTGGAAGGTTCTCGTAACCCATCAGCCCGTATACTACACCAACCCCAACGGCAGCAGCGACGGCCACAACAAGATTCTGGCTCCCGCCTGTGACAAAGCCGGCATCGACTTTGTATTCGGCGGCCATGACCATGCCTATGCCCGTACCGAGCAGATGAAGGCCGGCACCCCCGTTGACTACAAGACCGACAAGACCACCAATTCCTATGTGGATGCCGACGGCAACGTTGTGGCAACCAAGGGCCAGGGCACTGTTTATATGATCTCCGGCTCCATGGATCCCGGTGGAGAGTATCCCGTTGTGGACAACGCCGATTTCCACTTTGCCAAGGCAACCAATGAGTACAACTGCATCTACATCTCCGTAGAGGCAGACGCAGAGAAGTTCTCTGTAAACACCTATGACATGAGCGCTGACGGCACCTCTGAGCTCATTGATACCTACACCATGTACACCGGTACCGGTATCTGTGCCATTGAGGGTCAGCACGTTGTCACGCCCAACGAAGCACTGTACAATCCCGAGACCGGCAAGCTGGTCTGCGAGCGCTGCGGCGCAGAACTGGATCCCGCAGAAGCAAAGTACACCGGCTTTGCTACCAGCATTTCTGGTAAGGACGACGCAGGCGACGACCAGTACTATCTGTATCTGGGCGCACTGAAGACCGGCTGGTTCACCTATGGAACCGACTTTATGTATGCCAACGACAAGGGCCTCATCGATCACTCCGTTGTGAACTACTCCAATGAGAGCTGCACCGAGAGCGGCAGAAACATGGCATACAGCCCCCGCTACAACCTCACCTATACCGGCGGCGTTGCAAAGTTCACCGGTCATAACTATGAGAAGCAGGCGGACGGCACGCTGGTCTGCACCAACAAACATTATGTGACCACCGACACCGGCTATGCCGAGGTTGCGTGCGAGCATACCGCCATTGATATTGCAAACTGGAACTTCTCCCTGGCTTGGACCAGCTGCACCTACAATGGCACCACCAGACTGCCCAAGGTCACCATCCAGAATCCTGCCACCGGCGAGACCCTGGAGTATGCCACCGACGGCATGGGCAAGCTCACCGACTACACCCGTGTGTGGGCCAACAACAAGTATGTCGGCGTTGCTACCGTTGCAGTCGATGCCAACTCCCGTGGTGACTACTTTAACAGCAAGGGTACCGTGACCCTGGAGATGCGGATCAACCCCGCCGCTCCCACCGGCCTGACCGCTACCGGCGCTACCTCCAACTCCGTGGATCTGAGCTGGAACGCCATCAGCGGCACCACCAAGGGCACCACCGTTGCATACAAGGTCTATGTGAATAAGAACGGCAAGTGGAGTCTCCTGGGTACCACCAACGAGACCAAGTTCACCGCGACCGGTCTGAATCACGACACCGAGTATTCCTTCGCAGTCAGAGCCGTTGCAACCGTTCCCTACGGAACCGCAACCACCGATCTGACCTCCGGCTATTCCGACGCCGCTTCCGTAACCACGAAGGCAGGCACCAAGCTGGATGCCACCATGAAGCTGTCCTACACCAAGGCAGCCTATAGCGGCACCGGCAAGCGTCCCGTTCCCACGGTCACCGCTGCTGACGGCACCGTCCTCACCAAGGGCGAGGATTATACCGTCACCTACAGCAACAATGTTGAGGTCGGCGTTGCAACCGTTACCGTCACCGGCTACGGCGCTTACACCGGAGAGATCACCGCGAACTTTACCATTGTTCCCGACGTGGTAACCAATCTGACCGCAGTCCGCACCGGCGATTCCACCGCAATCATCAATTGGACCGCAGCCGGCTGCAAGGATCCCATCTATCAGATCTACCTGTCCGCCGATAACGGCGCAAGCTGGAAGAAGATTGCCGATGTCACCGACAGCACCTCTTTTGAGGCAACCGGCCTGACCGCAACCGGCGATTACCTCTACAGAATTCGCACTAAGGCAATTGTCGATGGCGCCTCCTACTGGTCCATGGGCTACACCGACGCCGTGAAATGCGATAACAACCACAAGCATACCGAGGTTGTGAAGAACGCCAAGGATCCCACTTGCACCGAGCCCGGTTACACCGGCGACACCGTCTGCTCCGTCTGCGGCGTTACCATTAAGACCGGCACCGTCATTCCCGCAACCGGACATACCGAGGTTGTGAAGAATGCCAAGGATCCCACCTGCACCGAGAAGGGCTATACCGGCGACACCGTCTGCTCCGTCTGCGGCGTTACCATCAAGACCGGTACTGAGATCCCCGCAGCCGGACATAAATATGACGGCGGCGTGGTCACCGTTCCCGCAACCGAAACCACTGACGGCGTGAAGACCTTCACCTGCACCGTCTGCGGCGACACCTACACCGAGAAGATTCCTGCAATCGGCAAGGATCCCGATCCCAAGCCCGAGCAGCCCTTCACCGATGTAGACAGCGGTGCCTTCTACTATGATGCAATGCTGTGGGCCGTAGAAAACGGCGTAACCACCGGCGTAACTGCAACAGAGTTCATGCCCAAGGCCGACGCAACCCGTGCACAGTTCGTCACCTTCCTTTGGAGAATGGCCGGCGAGCCTGAGCCCACCATCACTGAGCACAGCTTCACCGACGTAAAGGAAGGCGCCTTCTACTACAAGGCAATGCTGTGGGCGGTAGAAAAGGGCATCACCAAGGGTGTTACCAAGTCCACCTTCCAGCCCTACGCACCGGTCAACCGTGGTCAGGTCGTCACCTTCCTGTGGCGCTATGCCGGCGAGCCTGAGGCCACCAACAAGGAGCATAGCTTCACCGATGTTAGAGAGAATTCCTTCTACTATCAGGCAATGCTGTGGGCCGTGGAGAATGGCATCACCAACGGCGTAACCAAGACCACCTTCCAGCCTCTGGTCACCGCAAACCGCGGTCAGGTTGTCACCTTCCTGTATCGTTACAACCAGAACGTCGTGGAAAACAAGGCCGAGACCAAGGAAGAGGCCGAAAGCACTGAGGATGCGGCAATTGAGGAAGTCGTTGAGCCCGCAACCGAGCCCACCGTAGATACCGTGGACGAGGCAGAGGACAGCACCACCGAAGCCACTGCCGACGAGGCAGAGACCGATGCATCCGAGGATGCAGCAGAATAAGCAAGCGCTGATTCTGTCCAACGAATAAAAGAGTGCCCGGATCACAATCGTGGTCCGGGCACTTGGTCTGTCTATATAAATTGAAAATTGGAATCATAATTTTGGGGCGGCAGGAAGGAAATCCTGTCGCCCCACGGTTATGGATGAGATAGGCCGCTTGGCAGCTTCTCTACTGATATAGTGTCCTGCGGCGCGGAAAACGTTGCAGGGACATCGAGATTTCTCAAAGATTTTACCAAGACCAAAGGCACTGTTTGAGATCCACATGGGTGCTGTCCTTAAGAATTGCCCCTTCCCGGAGCAGTAAATCCCGCTGCTCCGGCCAACCCGGGGCCAGCCGTCCCGCATGATTCACCACTCGATGGCAGGGAAACTGACCATACCTCTCTGCCTTCGATAAGATCCGCGCCACCAGTCGGGAGTTCTTCTCTCTGCCGATGAGCCGCGCCAGCTGTCCATAGGTCGCCACCTTTCCCTCTGGAATCTCCTCCACCAGGGAGAGCACCTCATAAGCAAGATCATCGCTTAATACGCTCATGTTCCACGCTCCATCCTATGTGCTTTACTTTCTTATTTTTTATTATACTCCAGCATTTTAGTAAAAGGCAAGTCCTCAAAATTTCCATAATATGTATTCACAAAAGGTTCATCACTTTTTAGCACTCTCGGCTTGACAGTGCTAAAAACAGTGTTATAATGTAATTGAACTTAAGGAGAGGGGTTCCAAGAGGGGCCCGGAACCAAGGGTTCAAAAATCAAAACAACGAAGTTCACAGCCGAACGAATCCGATTTGGCAGGGAACAGAATATAGAATTCATTGGAGGAATGACTTATGTTGCCCAGTATTTTTGGTGAAGATTTGTTTGATGATATGTTTGATATGGACGCCATGTTTGGCAGAAAGAATCCCCTGTACGGCAAACATGCCAAGAACCTTATGAAGACCGACATCCGGGAAACCGCAAAGACCTATGAGCTGGACATCGACCTGCCCGGCTTTAAAAAGGACGAGATTCAGGTAGAGCTGGAGAACGGTTATCTGACCATCCGCGCTGAGAAGGGCCTGGATAAGGACGAGCAGGATAAGAAGGGCCGTTACATTCGTCAGGAGCGTTACGCCGGTGCAATGAGCCGTAGCTTCTATGTTGGCACTGCTGTTACCGTTGAGGATATGGGTGCAAAGTTTGAAAACGGCATTCTGCAAATCACCGTTCCCAAGGAGCCGAAAAAGGAGCTTCCCAGAAAGAATACCCTTGCCATTGAGTAATTTCATATACCCTCTCTAAAGCAAACGGGCCGCCCCAAAGGGCGGCCTATTTGCATCTTTTTACCTTCTCTTTTTCATATCACTCCGGTAGAATTTGCCTTCTGCCGGAAATTTTCGGTTTTTCATGCATTTTGTAAAAATATACTTGCAAAACAGGTCGCGCATCTGTATAATAGGGAGGATTATGTAAAAAGAGGAGGAATTCAATATGAATCAGGACGCGATCTATGATGCTCGCCAGCTGGGCGTTCCCAAAATGCTTCTGCTTGGTCTTCAGCATATGTTCGCCATGTTTGGCGCAACGATTCTCGTCCCCGCTATCACTGGTCTTTCCATTTCCGCAACGCTGCTGTTTGCAGGTCTGGGCACTTTGCTCTTCCACCTGATTACCGGCAGAAAGGTGCCCGCATTTTTGGGCAGTTCCTTCGCATTTTTAGGGGCTTATGGCCTTGTTACCGCCTCCGGCGCAGAGATTCCATTGACGTATTCCAGCTTTGGTGTCGCTTGCGCCGGACTTTTGTATCTTGTGCTGGCTCTGCTGTTCAAGGTATTCGGCGCACAGAAGGTTATGCGTTACTTCCCGCCCATTGTCACCGGCCCCGTTATCATTGCCATTGGCCTGACCCTGTCTCAAAGTGCCATTGACAGCTGTGGAAAGAACTGGCTGGTGGCGCTGGTGGCCATCCTTGTGGTTATCATCTTCAACATCTGGGGCAAGGGAATGCTGAAAATCATCCCCATTCTGCTGGGTGTAGTAGCAAGCTATGTGTTCTCCATGATTGTGGATGCGCCCACTCGCGCAACCCTGGTTAAGCATGTGTCTCAGGCCGCCTGGATTGGTCTTCCCGTCAAATGGGAGAACACCGCGCTGTCCATCTTCGGAAACAACTTTGACGGTGGTATGCTGGTCACTGCGATCATTACCATTATGCCCATTGCACTGGCCACTATGGTAGAGCACATCGGCGACATCTGTGCGATCTCCTCCACCGTGGAAAAGAACTTTGTTTCCGACCCCGGTCTCCATCGCACCCTCACCGGTGACGGCATGGCAACCACCATCGCCGCCCTGTTTGGTGCCCCTGCTAACACCACCTATGGCGAGAATACCGGCGTTCTGGCGCTGTCCAAGGTCTATGACCCCCGTGTCATCCGTCTGGCTGCCGTGTTCGCTGTAATTCTCTCCTTCTGCCCCAAGTTTGCAGCCATCATCGGCGCGATGCCCGCTGCTACCATTGGCGGCGTCAGCCTGGTGCTCTACGGTATGATTTCCGCAGTCGGTGTTCGTAACGTAGTAGAAAATCAGGTAGACTTCACCAAGAGCCGCAACGTTCTGATTGCCGCGCTGATTCTGGTGCTGTCCATCGGCATCAAGTATTCCGCTGCCGGCGCCATCACCTTCCATGTTGCTTCCTTCACCATCAGCCTCTCCGGCCTGGCTGTGGGCGCACTCGTGGGTATTGTGATGAACGCTGTCCTGCCCGGTAAGGACTATGAGTTCCAGAAGGATGACGAGGGTTCTACTTCCGTCAACTTTAAGGTGTAAAAAATGCGATGCTCCCCCAGGACTTTGTGTTCTGGGGGAGTTTTTTGCGCTAAATTATGGTATAATGGTTCCATCATTGACTTGGAAGGACGTGACACCAATATGGCACTGTTCCACAAAAACAAATGCTGGCTGGTAACGGCGCGGCTATGGGACTACGTTTCCGACGACGTGGTCGATTACATTGAGGGGCTTTCCACCGTAACGCCGCCGGATGATGAGGATCAGGTGATTTTATATCAGAACGTCTCCTTTGAGCATGTGGGCTGGAGCGGGCTGATTGGCGGAACAGGGCCGCTGTGCTGTACCGACCTGACTTATCAAGGGGCGCACGTTCTTCTCAACTGCTACGGTCAGCCGGCATATTTATTCAGCGATTCCGGACAGGACATTGAAATCGTCCTTCGTCCGGAGCGTAAGATCCGTACGCTGACCATAGAGACGGGGATCACCTCCATTGAACGGGGTGCACTCTCCGGAATGATCCACCTGAGCAAGCTGGTAGTGCCCGCAACAGTTCATACGATCAGCTCCGACATGTTCTATCCCAGCGATATTCATGACTATGGCCTCAACACCATTCGACTGAAATCCGCCGATACCCGCATCATCGGAGACTTTTCCGGCATTACCATTCATCAGCGAAAAAAATAGAAAGAAAATATGCCGCACAGAACGTTTTCCATCCTGTGCGGCATTGTGTTATCCCTTACTCGGCAGCACCACCGTGGCTGCAATCACCTGTGCAATTCCGCCGTCGGGCCAATTCTCCGCCCAGCAGATCAGGTCAATGAGGTGCTCGCCCTTTTCATTGACATATTTCCTGGTGACGTAGCCCTTTCCGATGATGCAGTCGGAGCACATACCGTGATGATCCACGCACCGTCCCGCCACCTCGGGCACCTGATTGAGGAACGAATCCGGCGTACCGTCATCGGACATAAAGTGCCAGTCGATGTAGCGTAGGAAGCCGTCGTCGCCCATGTAGTTGGTGAGCAGTCGGATCAGCATATTCCGTCCGGTGGTGTTATAGAACATGGCTCTGCCGCCCGGTTGATTCCGGTGGCAATAGTGGGCCGCGGTGTCAAAATAGTAGATGCCATAGTCATCGGCAAAGGGCTGCATTCTTCTGCGGCCTTCCTTTGTCTTGATCACGTCTCTCAGGGGCTGCTGGCCCATGATCTGGAGGCCGTGGCCCTTGATCATGTCCATCTCGGTCCAGGGGCCGGAGCAGATGGGCGTGGGATGGTCACCCACCTGAACGTCCTCCCAATACAGGGTGTCTGCGCCGCGAATGAACTCCTTGTCCCATAGGTCGGAGATGAACTCCCAGTCCTCCTCGGTGTAATGGTGCACCTCGGGATGATGCATCTTCGGCATTTTTCCGCCGGGGCCACCGGGACCGCCGCCCAGCAGGGGACCCTTTGGCCCGGTATAATCGTCCTTGTAGAAGGAGAACACATTATGTCCCCGGGTAATGCCGGACATCACCAGCTCACCTCGCTGGTTATACAGGCTGCCCCGTCCTTCCAGACGCATATACCGTCCCTCGCTGCCCTCCGGCGGAGTCAGATCCTCGATAATCATGTCGTCACAGACCGTGGTAAAGGTATCGCCGGGATAAATGGGTGCATACATAATAAACGCGCCGCCGTCATTGGCCCGCTGGAGCTTGTCGCCAAAGTCCATGGGCAGCATGGGGAACATGGCGCCCGGCTCCTTCCAGCAGGGAATGGCAATGATGGAGCCGTATTTCGTGTTCTTTGCGTATTCATCGTCGTTGAACAGGGGATTCCAGGGGTCCCAGGCGTTGGCGTACAGCCGCATCAGAGTAGGATCGGCGGGAGTTACCGGGAACATGGTGGGTTTTCCAATCTGCTCCTGGAGCTTTTTTCTGGTCTCGTCCAGAATTTTTTCCTCTCTGGGGCTGTACTGGCCGGGATAAACGGTTTTGAAATCGCTCATGGGAAATTACTCCTTTCTTTCAAAAGGGCGTCACGGAGTCCCGCGCCGCCCAATTCGCTATGTGGTGAGTGGAATGTTATCTGCTCTCGTAACGGGAATATGCAGTTTCATAGAAGGACTGAAGCTCGTCAAGGCCCATTGCCTCGACTTCTGCAACATAGGCGTTCCAGGTGTCGTCATTGAGTTCGGACTCGCCCATCATAAACTTGGAGATTTCCGTTGCAACATGGGTGTAGATATCGGAGTTGATCTGTGCCATGTCTTCTGCTTCCTCGGCGGTGAAGGCCAGGGTGGGAGTAGCGGAGAACAGAGCCTTAGAGGTGTCGTAATCCAGCCAGATGTTCTTGGCTTCGTTGACGTAGTCCTCGTTAATGGGGTTGTTCTTATTGACGATCTGGAAGCCGGGGCCCTCGTCCAGCGCGTAGATGACCTGATAGCTCACCAGCTCCTCGTTGCGCTCCAGCATCAGAGGCAGCATCTGCTTGACGCCGTTTACGACTTCATAGCTCTCGCCTTCCTCAAAGCCGAAGTTGACTGCGGATGCGCCGTCGGTGCTGTAGAACCAATCCAGGAACTGCACAGCCTTTTCGGGCTCTGCGCAGGAAGCGGTGACAACAATGTTCTTCATACCGGAGGTGCGCTGCTTGGCATACTCGTAGTTATACTCCTTGGGAGCCTCGCTGCCCTCGGGATAGGTCATATGGACTGCCTTGAGATCCAGGCCATAGTTGGTCTTCATGTTGGTGAGGTCACGATCCATGCCGCCAAACAGTGCGGTGGCGCCGGAGGTCTGGAGGGAATCGTCAAACATCTGGGCATAGGCATAGTCGGGGTTGATATAGCCAGCCTTGAATGCTCTCGAGAAGAACTCTACAAAATCACGGAGCTCATCGGAAGTGCCGTCGTATACCAGTTCGTTGGTCTGGAGGTCAACCTTAAAGGCATGGCCGCCGGAGGTGCCGAATGCGTTGCAGAAGAAGCCACCGCGGATATCGCCGGAGTTGGAAACACCCATGGGATACTGCACACCGTTGTTCTTCATCTTCTCGAAGACATTCATCCAGTCCTCGGTGGTAACAGGCTCTTCCATGCCGGTTTCTTCCAGATAGTCAGCACGAACCAGGGGGCCTTCGCGGACACCCTGAGGCTGGTCATAGATCATGGCGATGGAATAGAGCTTGCCGGTATCGGTGGTCAGGTCACGGCGAACGTTGTCGTCAGCCTGGAGAATGGCATAGTAGTTGGGCGCATATTCGGGGATGATGTCGGTGAGGTCTACATAAACGTCGTCCTCAATGGCCTTATCATAGCCGCCGTTGTATACAGAGGTAGCGCCCATGGCGCCGCAGTTGGACTCATAGATCAGATCGGTCATATCGCCGGATGCGATCATCAGGTTATACTGCTCGTTGCAGACGGCCTCGGAGGCCTGCTTAAAGGTCAGGGTAACGCCCAGCTTTTCCTGAACTCTCTGCCAGAACAGCAGATCCTTCTTCAGGGGCTGTTCGGCACCGCCCATGGCGCCCAGCTGTACCCAGAAGATGGAGAGGTCCAGGCCGTCTTCAAACATGGGAAGGTCATAGTCCTTTACGCCGATGTGCTCAGAGTACCACTCGTTGGTGGGGCCCTGCTCTACGGTGGGTTCATCGACTGCGGAGGTCGCGGTCTCAGCCTCGGATGCGGGCTCGGTTTCCGATGCCGCAGGAGTCACTTCCTGCTCGGGGGCCTTCTGGGACTCCTCCGCCACGGGCTGACTGGTCTGGTCACTGGTGGCCGCGCTGGACGTTCCGCCGCCGCAGCCTGCAAACATACACACGATCATGGAAAGGCTCAGCAGCATTGCAACAAGTTTTTTCATATCTCTGATCTCCCTTCTTACAAAATGTGA
>ERZ1034844.702-NODE-702-length-17469-cov-4.140117_pt1 | contig 17469 bp, 17 predicted proteins | sample MGYA00520594_ERZ1034844 | MGnify/ENA primary metagenome ERZ1034844 (study PRJEB33766, sample SAMN09781733) | gut metagenome | biome: gut microbiome | host: Homo sapiens | place: Madagascar | study: EMG produced TPA metagenomics assembly of the PRJNA485056 data set... | reverse complement strand
CACCGGCAGCGAGATTTACACCGGAAGAATTCAGGATAAGTTTGAACCAGTGCTCCGGGCAAAGGTGGGGCAGTATCCCTCCGAGGTCATCGGCTGCAAAATCTGCGACGACGACCTTTCCATGCTGAGTGCGGCATTGCAGGAGTTTATGGACGCCGGTGCGGATCTGATTCTTATGACCGGCGGTATGAGCGTGGATCCAGACGACCTGACCCCCACGGCCATTGCCGGTGCAGGCGCGGAGGTGGTGACCTACGGTATGCCCTCTCAGCCCGGCAATATGCTGCTGGTGGCCTATCAGGGGGATACCTGCATCGTGGGCGTACCCGGTGCGGCGGTAAAGCTCCCCACCACCACCCTGGATGTGGTGCTGCCCCAGATTTTCACCGGGGTCAAGTTCACCAAGGAAGACTTTATTCGGCTGGGTGACGGCGGCTTCTGCCAGAGCTGTGACGGCTGCCACTGGCCCAACTGTACGTTTGGACGGTATTAATGTATGAAAGATCAGTTTGACCGGGAGATTACCTATCTCCGGGTTTCCATCACGGATCGCTGCAATCTCCGGTGCCGCTACTGTATGCCCGCCGATGGGGTGTGCAAGGTCAGCCACCAGGAGATCCTGCGGTACGAGGAAATCTTAGAGATCGTGGCCATGGCGGCGGAGCTGGGCGTGAAAAAAGTCCGGGTCACCGGGGGCGAGCCTCTGGTGCGGCTGGGCTGCGCGGACTTATGCGCCGGGATCTCGAGCATTCCCGGCATTCAGGAGGTGGTGCTTACCACCAACGGAATTTTGCTGGAGCAGCAGGCGGAAGCCCTGCACCGGGCCGGGGTCAAGCGCGTGAATGTGAGCCTGGACACCATGAACCCCGAAAAGTACCGCAGCATCACCGGCGGCGGGGACATTCAGCGGGTGCTTCGGGGCATTGAAGCGGCGCGGAAGGTGGGCATGACCCCCATCAAAATCAATACGGTGCTCATGGGCGGCTTTAACGACGGCGAAATCCCGGAATTTGTGGAAATGACCCGGGAGCATCCCATCGAACTGCGGTTCATCGAGCTCATGCCCATGGGGCCGGGGGCGGAATTCGGCGAGGGCGCTTATTTGCCCGGTCAGACCGTGCTGGATCGGGTGCCGGAGCTTAGGCCCCTGCCGGAGGACGGGGGCGTGGCAAGGCTCTATCAGCTGCCCGGAGCCGCCGGACGGGTGGGCTTAATTAGCCCCTTGAGCCGCCATTTCTGCGGAACCTGCAACCGGCTGCGGCTGACCTCTGAGGGCGCGCTGAAACCCTGCCTGCATTCCAGTCAGGAAATTCCCCTGCGCGGGCTCCATGGCGATGCCCTGCGGGAGGCAATGGTCTCGGCGATTCTGGCAAAGCCCAAGATGCACGGGGCGCTGGATGCCCATCACAGAAGCCAGGCGGGACGAAATATGAACACCATTGGAGGCTAACATGGACTTTTCACATTTTAATGAATCCGGCAGAGCACGGATGGTGAACGTCAGCGACAAAAAAGAGACCCACCGCACTGCCATTGCAGCGGGGCGGGTGCTGGTGAATCGGGAGACTTTGGAGCTCATCCGCACCGGCGGCATGAAAAAGGGCGACGTGCTGGGAACGGCGCAGATCGGCGGAATCATGGGCGCGAAAAATACCCCCCATATCATCCCCATGTGCCACCCGATTATGATCTCCGGCGTGGACATCGACTTCCGGCTCAACGACGAGGACTGCGCCGTGGAAATTACGGCCACCACCACCTGCACCGGCGCCACCGGTGTGGAGATGGAGGCATTGACCGCCGTATCCGTGGCGGCGCTGACGGTGTATGATATGTGCAAGGCGGTGCAGAAGGATATGGTCATCGACCATATTCGTCTGCTGCGGAAAACCGGCGGAAAATCCGGAGATTTTATCAGAGAGGAGCAGGTAGAATGGAATGGACAGCAGCGGTGATTACGGTCAGCGATAAGGGAAGCCGGGGCGAGCGGGTAGATACCAGCGGCCCGGCGCTGGTGGAGATGCTGAAAGAGGCGGGCTATGAGGTGATTTACACCAAGATCATCCCCGACGAATTCGATCAGATTGCCCAGGAGCTGCGCCATTGCAGCGATGAGCTAAAGGTGTGTTTGGCGCTGACCACCGGCGGCACGGGCTTTTCTCCCAGAGATATCACCCCCGAGGCAACTCTGTCGGTGATCGAGCGGGAGACCCGGGGCATTCCCGAGGCCATGCGGGCATTCAGCATGACCATTACCGATAAGGCCTGCCTGAGCCGGGAGGCGGCGGGCATCCGGGGCGAGACGCTGATTGTGAATCTCCCCGGCAGCCGGAAGGCCTCCACCGAGAATCTTTCGGCGGTATTAAAGCCCATTCACCACGGCATTGAAATTCTACGGGGCGAAACGGCCAACTGCGGTGAGGAGCATCACCATCATCATCACCACGAATAAGCGCGTAAAATAATGCGGGACAGGATGCATTTCCTGCCCCGCATTCTCTATTCCGTCAGGTCTGATCGTAAGGCTTTACGGTGACCGATTGGGTTTCAAAGTCGATGAAAATCTGATAGGCGTAGTTATCCTCGCTGGTGTCCCAGATTTCCACATATTTCGGCGTAACCTCAATGATGATCTCGGTATCCTCGTGGGAATATTTATTGTAGCTGCCCCAGAGGTATTCCTTGTAGAGGGCCTCGAACTTCCGCCCGGGCTCGTCTACCACCAGACCCTTGTTCTCGGCAATGCCCTCCACCTGCACGCCGCTCCAGCACAGGGCTACGTGGGGATTCTGGAAAAGCTGCTGGGTCTTGCGGAAGTTCTTGTCGGTTTTGAACCAGATCTTCTGGTCGTAAAACAGGCAGCTGACGTTCCGCACCATCACATAGTCCTCCACCGAGCTGGCCAGGGCCATGATTTTGGAGTGTCCCAGCTTTTCGAACATCAATTCTACCGCCTGGGAAAAGGTCAGGGATTTGTCCACACTGAAATTCATCGTATTTCCTCCGTTTCGTTATGCAAGGGCGAAGCGCTTCATGGGTGCGCTGAGCTTCTTATAGACCAGCAGGGTAATCAGCGAAGTGACCACCCGGGAAATCAGGTTAAAGGGAACCACGGAGAAGGCCACCATGGTGGGGATATTCTTGATCCAGGGATTCACCGCGGCGCAGATCTCAATGATGCCGTCCCAATTCATGCCGTAGAGCTTGATGTACAGGGGGAAGATCACATAGACGTTGGTAAAGATGGAGATGATCACGCTGAGGGCGGTGCCAATGGCCAGACCGATGACTGCCCCGCGCCTGGTGCGATGGCTGCGATAGTACCACAGGGTCGGGAGTACATAGGCAAGGCTGAGAATCAGATTCATAAGCTCACCGGTCAGCAGGGAGCTGCTGCCCTTAAACAGCAGCTTCAGGCCGATTTTGACCACAATGATCTCAATGGCGCCCACGGGGCCAAGGATAAAGCCGCCAATCAGCTCGGGCAGGGCGGAAAAGTCGAATTCCGCGAAGGGGGAAAGCACCGGTACGGAGAAGCTGAAAAACATCAGCACAAAGGCCACCGCACCGCAGAGTGCCGCCATGGTCAGACGGCGAAGGGATTCTTTTTTCATGGGTTCAAACCTCCAAACAAAAAATGCGTCTCTTTGCAGAGCCTGAAAACACCTGGATTCTCTGACTTCGTCCAGGCAAGCAGGAAACAAAGAAACGCACCGAGGATACGGAGGTTTGCCGCACTTATCTTCTTTCATCCAGACTGTACTGTTGGTCCCGGAGTTACACCGAGTCAGCGGCTACAAGAGCCGGTCGCGGACTATACCGCCAGTAGGGGAATTGCGCCCCACCCTGAAGACAAAGTATTCAGTTGATTTCCGGGATATTATAAGACGGATTTTTACGAATTGCAAGTATTTTTTTCGGAAAACGCGAAAAAATGTGGCGGCGGATCCCTGAAAGACAAAGTACACAGGGAATGGCGGATTAACAGTTGCATTTGCCAGACGGTCATGTTACACTAATGCTTGTGTGCGCATTTGAAACGACGTGAGAGGAGAAAAGACGCGTATGAAAGAACGGAAGTATAAACGAAGTACCTTTTCCGGGAAAATCGGCTTTGTCTTGGCGGCAGCCGGTGCATCCGTGGGCCTGGGCAATATCTGGAGATTCCCCTATCTGGCAGCCAAATACGGCGGCGGCATTTTCCTGCTGGTGTATATCATTCTGGCGCTGACCTTTGGCTATGCGATGATTATGGCGGAGACCTCCCTGGGCCGCATGACCGGGAAAAGCCCGGTGGGAGCTTACGGCGCATTTGGAAAAAGCAAATGGCGGTCTCTTGGCGGCTGGATCAATGCGGTGATCCCGATTTTGATCGTACCCTATTATTCCGTCATCGGCGGCTGGGTCATTAAATATCTGGTGGAATATCTTCTGGGCCACGGCCAGGGGCTGGCGGCGGACGGATATTTCTCTACGTTCATTTCCAGCGGCGTTTCCACCGAGGTCTGCTTTGTGGTTTTTGCGCTGTTTACGTTGGTAATCATCTTCGCAGGCGTGCGCAACGGCATTGAGCGGGTGTCCAAGGTGATGATGCCCATTTTGGTGGTGCTGTCGCTGATCATTGCGGTGTATTCCGTCACCCGGCCCGGGGCGCTGGCAGGCGTGAAGTATTTCCTGGTGCCCAATTTCCGGGACTTTTCCTGGATGACGGTGGTGTCCGCCATGGGGCAGGTGTTCTATTCTCTGTCCATTGCCATGGGTATTCTGATTACGTTTGGCTCTTACATGAAAAAGGACGTTTCCATTGAGGGCTCCACCCGGAATGTGGAGATTTTTGATACCGCCATTGCGATTATGGCCGGTCTCATGATTATTCCTGCGGTGTTTGCATTCTCCGGCGGCAGCGCGGACAATCTGAAGGCTGGCCCGTCGCTGATGTTCATTACCATTCCCAAGGTATTTGCCAGCATGGGAATGGGAACCGTTGTGGGGATTCTGTTCTTCCTGCTGGTGCTGTTTGCCGCAGTGACCAGCTCCATTGCCCTGACGGAGAGCGCCGTTTCCACCTTTGAGGACGAGTTCGGCTGGGGCAGACGGAAGTCTACGGTGATTATCGGCATTGTGATGCTGGCACTGGGCAGTCTTTCCTCTCTGGGATATGGCCCCCTGGCCGGCGTGACCATCCTTGGAATGCAGTTTCTGGATTTCTTCGATTTCCTCACCAACTCCGTGATGATGCCCATTGCCGCCATTGCCACCTGCCTGCTGGTGTCCCGGGTGGTGGGCGTGGATGCCATTGAGCAGGAGGTTACGCTGGAGGGCGGCGCCTTCCGGCGGAAAAAGATTTTCTGCGTGATGATTCGCTATATCTGCCCGATTTTCGCGGTGATTATTCTGTTGAGCTCCGTGGCAAATGCCTTCGGACTGATTTCCATGTAAGTAAAGATGAAAAAGACCTCCGCTCCCGGCGATTTCGGGAACGGAGGCTTTTGCGTAATGGGAGTGGAAGAAAACATTTTTCACGGCGATTGAACCTTTCGTGCTCCAAATCCGTCTGAATCAGTGAAACCGGTTTCAGACGAACAAGAAGGGAGGGATGGAACGGATGAACATAGAAAAAGCGCTGCGGGAGCAATACGGCCCGCTGGAGCGCTATGTGAAGTTCCGCATCGGCAATTTACAGGATGCGGAGGATGTGGTGCAGGATGTGATGCTCACGGCCTTCCATCGAGCCGAGCAGCTTCGGAATCCTGACCGCTTTCGCCCGTGGCTGTTTCAAATTGCGGCCAACGCCTGCCGGGATTATTACCGGAGCAGAAAGCGGCCGACGGAAAATCTGGAGGAAGTGGAGCAGCAGTTGGCGGAACCGGCGCGGCCGGAGACTGCCGTGGAGGAAACTCTAGCCGCTCTGCGGGAGCGGGATCAGACCATTCTGCGGCTGAGCTATCTGGAGGATAGAAATCAGCAGGAGATCGCCGCAGCCATGGGCATTCCGGTGGGCACGGTGAAAAGCCGCCTCCACTATGCCAAGGCCAAATTCCGTGCCGCCTACCCGTATCCGCCACGCGAGAAAGGAGCAAATGAAATGAAACAGATGCCCGAGAAAATGCCCCAGTATACCATCGTACCCAGCAATGAGCCTGCGTTTTCCGTGGATTATTCGGAGCTGTTGGGCTGGTTTATCATGCCCCGGGAGGGGGAGCGGGTGCAGTGGGGGATGTATCATGCCCCGGACCATCGTCGCACCATGCGCGCGGCCCTGGAGGTCACGGGCAAGGCGCAGATTCATGGTCTTACCGGCGTGAAAATCCAGGTGAAGGAGTATGACCCCGCTCCCAGCGAGCAGTTGGATGCCCAAAACCCGGTGGAGCGTACCATTTATGGGCAGCTGACTGATACCCACAGCCGGATTCTGGCAGAAAGCCACCGGAAGCAGGGCACCGAGGAGCTGTATACGTTTCTGGACGGCGATGCATTCACGAAAAACTGGGGCTTTGGGCCGGACAATCAGGGCTTTCCCATTCATCAATCGCCCCGGGGCATCCTAAAAAAGGAAGGCAATTATGTGGAGGTGCGGAAGCCAGAGGAATGGGCCTGCGACGTGGTGGGCCGGTATGCGGTGACCATCGGCGGGAAAACCTATGACACGGTGCTGATGCTGGACGTGGAGTGCTACGACAAGGGCGTTCTGATGGAAACCTATGTGGACGAAACCGGGCGCACCGTCCTTTGGCGGCGGTTCAACCGGGACGATTGGGCCATGCACCATTTCGGCCAGCGCTGGTCCGAAAAGCTGCCGGAGAATGAACAGCTGATGGTGGATGACACCCTGTATGTCCACTGGTACGACTGCATCACGGACTATATTCTGTAATGGAACAGCGCCTCTTACTGTGGATTCGCGGTAGGGGGCGCTGTGTTTTGTGGCTGGGCATCTTGACGGAATCTGGAGTCATCTGTATACTAATCGTAATACAGATTCGGGAGATGAGAACATGGACAGCAGGGAGATCGAAAAGAGAATGGAGAAAATGGAGGCGGCAGAATGTCCGGACTATGTGCTGCTTCGCCGGTGGGCCGAGCATCCGGATGCGCTGATTCGGGAGCAGGTGGCCGCAGTGCTGGTGTTCGGCGCGGGCGAACCGGGACGAGAGATTTTGCTGAAATTGGCGGCGGATTCGGAGGAATTGGTGCGCGCCGAGGCCTATGATACGCTGTCGGTTTACCCGGAAGAAAAAGTTGCGGAAACGCTGAAACAGGCGGCGGTGTTGGAACCCGACGACTTGGCCCGATATTTTGCACTGGTGTCTTATGGGGACGTGATACAGGAGCTGGCGCCGGGAGATGCGGAACAGAAGGCATTTTTCCAGGATAGATTGCAGCGGGACCAGGCAGCGGTTTGCCGATTGGGCTGCGAGTATGCGCTGTATCAGTTGGGCGAACCGGAGGCGCTGGAGCGGATTCTTGGATATTTGGACGATCCGGATTATCTGGTGCGCTGCCGGGCGGTTTGCACCCTGGAGGAGATAGCGGATGAGGAGAATCGCGGGCGGATTTTGGAGGCGGTTCGTGGGCGGAGAGAGAAGGAAAGTGCGGCTCCGGTGAGGGAGCGGATGGATGAGCTGTTGGGGCGAGAAAAATCAATAGCAGATTGAGGAAGGAGAAAAGCTATGTGGAAAAAACTTGAGAACCAGCAGGACATTCAGTCGTTTCTGAACGAAATGGTCTACTTTCATGATGCCTGCATTAAAGAACTGAAATACACCAGCGGAGCCTTCGTCGGTGAGGATTTGTGCATGAAGCCCTTGAACGACCAGCGGGTTGTATCCGTTGTGGTGCAGCGGCAGTGGGAGGAAAACGCCATGATCGAGATGGAGTTTGCGGGGCTACGCTATCTCCGCTTGTGCCCGGTGGATGAAAGCTATACCTGCGAAATCCTCGGGGCGACTATGTGCGTTCACGACGGGATGATCTACTGGTGCGACTGCGAGGGCGTGGAGCCTTCGGAGTTTGGACGATATCAGGGCACCATTCTCTGCGCAAAGGAGTTCCGGTGGAGAGCGGTGGAAGGCCATATGGGCGAGGCGGTGTTTTATCGGGCGATGGGGTAAACAAGGAAGGATAGAAAAGAGGAAGAACCATGCAAATGAAATCCATGGCGGACGAGCTCTACACACGGACGGACTGCCGGTGCATTTTCCTGGAAATTCACTTCCACCGGATGAGCCTAGAAACTCTCAAGGCGGGGGCGCTTTACCTTGTGCAGCACATGATGGAATTGACCAAGGACACGATGGTGACCAGCTGGAACTACGAGGAGCAAAGCATTTCGGAGGAAAAACTGCTGGAGACCATCGCCGGTGCAAAGAAGCAATTTAGCTTCTGTCTTGCGGCGAATGTGATAACCCCCTATGTGTACAACAAGAAGACGCTACGGGACTTTTCGCAGACGCTGCGGTACGATATGGAGCTCATGAACTGCGAGCGGGTATCGGAGGATTATTGGGATTGCTTTGGCCGGCATTTTGCGGGCTGCCGATCCGACGAGGAACTGCAAAAAGCGCTGTATGAGCTGTTTCAGGAGCCGGGACGGAGCAATCGGGGCTATTATAATGGCTACGATCTGGAATGCCTGTGGTCCACCAGCCCATATCGCAATCATCCGGAGTTGCATTATGGAAGTTTGGGGGTCAAGCTGGGAATTGGCTGCGTGACAGGGCAGGAGCAGGCAGCTGCGGAGCGGTTTGCCCAGTGGATGAAGGAGCTTTGTTCGATCATGGGCGAGGCAAACGGATTGACCGGAATTGTACCGGTGCCTGCTGGGTGGAATATCAGCCCGTATATGTGGTATTTCGGGCGTTGCGAGACGGATGAGCGGCATACCCATGAAATAGAAAACTGTACGCCAAGGGAGAGGTATCCCTATTCCTATCTCTGCGGCGTGGAATGGCGCAATGTGATCTCATCCCTGACCCAGAGCCAACTGCCGCATCTTGCGGAAGACATTGCAGCGACGCCCGGGGTAATCCAGGAGCGGCTGCCGGGCGGCGGTCTGCTGGTGGGGCTGGAAAAGAGTGTGCTGGACGTGGACGTTCAGGATTTGCTGCGGCTGCGGAGATTGGTAGACCCGGCGCTGTATCCCGGCGAGGGGAGCAGCTATCACCTATGGGCGACGATGAAGCATGAAATTTGGGGCGGCCCGCGGGGAAAGTGGGAGCTGGTTCCGATTTACCCGGATGAGATTATGGTGCGGAATGGAAATCCGATGTTCCGCAAGAGACGCGAGGGGAAAGCAAATTGAGGTGCGCTATGTACATATGTGACGTAAAACATTGGAGCAACCAAGACAAAGAAGCAGACATCCTTGTGACCGACGGCGAATATCAGCTGCTATGTTACGCGCAGCCGTTTTCATGGAAAGAATGCCAAACAGAAGTTGCGGCGCTCTATGCGTTTGGCTGCGGAAACATCGTGAAAAGTGAGAACTGCGCGGTCAAAATTGCAAAACAAATGGATTATTACGCCTATGAGCTTTCGGCGGAGGTGCTGTCCAAGGTCGAGAGAACCGTAAAATTGGGACAGCTTGTATTACATCTGGATGCGGCGCTTCCGGGCGACGTTCAAAACGGCGACTATGTAACGTTCCGGTTACAGCGAATCGACGCAATCAACGAAAATGGAGGCCAATAAAATGACAGAAGCAGAGTGGAAATCAGACTGGCGCAACCATGGGGAGGAAGCCTATCTCATGGGCAAGACCCTGCAATATCAGGTCTATCACGAGTGCCCGGAGTCCCATCACGAGCACTGCACGTTCTGCTGGATGCGCATCTCCGAGGACATGGAGGGGGACGAGCGCGGCGGCTATGTTTGCAGCGCGAACGGGACGGAATACTGGATTTGCAGGGAATGCTTTGAGAAGCTGAAGGAGTTCTTCGGGTGGAAGGTGGTTCCCATGCAGGAGGAGCAGGAAAAGACGAAATGAAAGAATACAACTGGGTTGTGGTAGGCAGTGAGCGGAAGCATCCGGTTTCGTACAATGTGTCCCACGGTTGGCTGACTGTGGACGGGCGGCATGTGGAGCTGATTCGGAAGCGGGATGGAAGCGTCGATGATTTTCGACTGCCCATTGACGATGCGAGGGCTTTTTTTCATACGGAAGGCAACTATGCGGATGTATATGTTGGCGGCGTTTCCCTCAATGGCGTGAAGCCTGAGGAGCGCGAGGAAATAGGGGACGATGGTTACTATACGCTGTGCGCCATCCTGAATATGCTCTGCTTTTTCACGGCGCAGGTGTATGGAATGGTGCTGGGCACATTGGGCCTGCTGATATGCTGGCACATTCGACGAAGCATGGCGGCACCGGAAAAGCAGAAACGGCGGATGCAGCTTTCGGTGGGGATTTCCATTGCCTGTCTGGTGATTACGCTGATTGTGCTGGTGTGGAGCATGGAAGGAAAATAATTGCGGAAAACTGGAGGACAATGAAATGCAATCTTCCATAGGGGAAAGACGGGAAAGCATTCGCCAAACGCTGAAACAGCTGGAATCCCGTGAAGTGCTGACCCAAGAGGACTACGATCAGCTGAGAATCTGGGCGGCGGATTCCGCTTCGGAGATTCGAACGCTGATCGTGGGATTCCTGGCGCAGCGAACCGAGCAATCGGCGGGGGAACTGCTGCTTACGCTGAGCCGTGACCCCGATCCGGCGGTGCGGGCCTATGTGCTGGATGTGCTGTGCAATTTCCCGGGGGAGGAATGCAGCGAACGGTTACGGCAAGCGGCGGAGACGGAACCGGATGCGGCGGCCCGATTTTGCGCCATTCGTTCTCTGGCGGATGGAATGGCGGAAACGGAACCGTCGGAAGCGCTGGCGTACGTTCAGGCGCTTTTTCGGCGGGAGACGGAGGAGCTGTGCCGTCTGGGCTGCTGTTATGGCCGCTATCTCTATGGGGATCACCGGGCGCTGAACGACATTTTGCGTCAGCTGGCGGCAAACCGGGCGGAGCTGCGGGCCAATGCGCTGCTAATTTTGCAGGATCTTGCGGATTCCCGGAATGTTCACGTGATCCTGACGGCGGTAAGGCAGCTGGAACAGAAGGAGCGTTCGCCCATGGTGCGGGAGTATCTGGCGGATTTTTTCGATGCGGTCAAGCCTCTTTTGCGGCGGGAAAAATCGAATCCGTGGACGATGAACCGTTGGGAAAGCCAGATTCCAAAGGATGTGCCGGAATTCCGGTCAGGCTTGCGGCTGCGATTTGACCGGGACGTTTCCCCGGAGATTCGCCGGGGCTGTCTGGCGTTTGCAAAGTGGCTGCGGGAGTATTATGCATTCCCGGTGCGGGTGCCCGTGTATGGAAAGGCGGCGGAGCGGGTTCGAGCCATGGATGGGGAGATGGTCTATGGCACCTGCTTTTGCCCGGAGCGGCTGGACGTGGAGCCGTATATCAAGGTGGCAACCGGGACATATGCGGAACTGTGCCGGAGCGATGGGAAGGACGATGCGCTGGCAGCGATCCTCTATACACTGGCCCACGAGCTGACCCATTATTTTCAGTGGCTCAATCAGCTGGAGCTTACCCCGGCGGGAGCGGAACGGCAGGCGAACCGGTGCGCTGGGGAGATTGTGGGGATGTATATGGAGTGGAAGGAACATGATTAGAATTATATTTGAAACACTGATTTTTCCCATTCTGGCCCTTTGTCTCACGATTGCCTTGGCAATCGAGCAAAGCCCAATTTGGTGGATTGGCGCACTAGTCATTCTGCTTTGCTTCCTGCTGGATGGGCCGAGGATGCTGATTTTTCTGGTGGAAGTGCTGCACAAGGACGCAATGCTGTCCAGTCCCCATGTGTCGGATTGCGGGTTCACGGTCTTGAACGAAAAAAGGGGCATTGCCGTTGTCCGGGATAACGACGCCGGGAAGGAATACTGGTGGTGTGCGTCGGCTCCTGCGGATTCGCTGGAGCACATTGCTTACATTCTCTATTACCCGAAATCCCGGGTGATCGTGGAGTCGATTCCCATTGAGACGTTGACGGACGATTCGCTGATCCAAGCGGTGTTCTTGTGCCGAAAGAAGGAAGCACTCCATTTGACGGCGAATGGGGACGTTGCGGTTCGGGATGCCAGCGGACGAACGGCGCTCCATTGGGCATATCGGAAGCACGTCCAGCAGGTGATCCCCGCTTTGCTGGAGCGGGGCGGTGCGGAAGATTGCGCAGATCGGTTTGGATTAACGCCGGAAGAATTGCGTAGAGACCACGCGATTCCGGAACACTCCGACCAGTTTCCACGAGAGTGGCTGGACAAACGAAGCATCTTTCTGAGTACCAGAAAAGGTCTGCTGCACTGACCTATATAAAAAGCCAACCCACCCGGGCTGGCTTTTTTCATAGTACTGCTTTCGGGGGGCGGCGATTCTGGCGCTGATGGTGGGAATGCGCGAGAGTTTGATTCGGGAATCGAAATGTAAATAATATGAAACTTTTTGAGTGAAAATGATTGACAGAACTGAGAAATATCCTTATAATGGGGGTAATTGGAGAAGCGTTAAAATGGAGGGATGAAGATGGGAGAGCGTAGAGGCGCGGGTTGCCTGCATGATTACGCGAACGCAGAAGCGAGGGCGCCGGATGGGCCGAAAAAGGAGGAAACCACATCATGAATGGAAGCTCTGACAACTGGCTGACGACCTTTGATTATGATGGCACCAGCTTCTTTTTCCGCAGCATCCAAAAGCATTTTTGCCCAAACTGCCATAGGCGGCTGCGTGTGAGCTATCGAAACAAGGTGTCCTGGTACCCTTCTGCGCACGCAAAACGGGTGGCGCAGAACAGTCTCTATGCGAGAAACCACCTGCCGCACTGCAATGTGGACGAACGGTTTTACTGCTTTTATTGCGAGCCGTGCAAAGAATACTTCGGATTTCAGGACATCAAAAAGCTGGAGGCGGAGGAGCGGGCACGGCGGAAGGCGGAAAAGCGGGCGGAGAAGGAGAAATAAAGAATGTATCGCAGTCTATTTCAAGATGATTTTGCAAAAGAACTCCGGGAGGTCTACAGGGCAGCGCTATGTAACAGCGAACCGGACGCTGTGGAAAAAGCCATGCTGGAGGAGTATGCGGATTGCCTTGCGGATGAAGAGGACGCCGCAGTTTTCTGGTTGGTCCTTGCGCATGAACAATGGAAAGTCGGCTGCTTGACCCAGAAGGGGATGGAGCAGGCGGAATATTGGAGCACCCATGGGGCTGGGCTGCGGTTCACGGAAGCTGCAATTCAGCGCGTCATGCAGAAGATTCATTCACCGATGCCATCTCCGAAAAAGAGAATGCCGCCAAAGAATATCTGCAGGGACTGGAATAACGGCGACGTATTTCGATACGAATGGGCCGCCCCGGATTCCCTTGCGCCGGAGTTGGCAGATAGAACACTTTATGTCCAGAAAATCGGCACCTATCACACCGGGGAGAAGGAGGAGCCGATTGTGTGGTTCAAGCTGTCCCGCACCGGGGAGGGCGGGGATGAACTTGAGGGCTTTCAACGGGCGGAGTTCTTGCCGATGGATACATTTGATGAGGATTATTTCAGTGTGGAACGATGTTCGCCGGAGTCGGAACGGGCGGAATATGCCGTTTCTGCGGAGCAGCGGCCCTATGTGTTCAATCAAAATTTGCAGGTTCCGGTGTATCGCTGCTGGCTGTCGGTTCGGAAGATGGATTTGAAGCGGTTTCACTTTGTCGGGAATGCCCCGGAACCGCAGGTGCCGCGAAATGAGTATATTCCGAGATTTGCGATGGAGTTGGAATTGGTGCTGTCCAAAACGCTGGAGCAGGACGTGGGGCGGGCCAATCTGCATTTGAAAAAGTATTGGAAATGACGAAATCCCTCTGCCATATGCGTGGCAGGGGGATTTATGCGTTATAAGGGGTGCTTCCCAAAAAACAATATAAACCTCTAACCTGAAGCAAAAAGGAAATGATACACCCAGCGTGGACAATCCTATCACGCACACGGCTTAAAATCAAACCGTGTGCGTGATAGAATGCAGATTTACTGAACCGTCAGCACAATCTTACCGGCATAGCGGCCGGGTGCCAGCTCAATTTCCTTTCCGTCCAGCGTGGCGGTCAGGGCCTTTCCGGCGGCAGCCTCGATCACAGCGCCGGGTGCAAGCTCCAGTGCGGTGATGTAGCTGGTGCCGGTAACGGTCCAGCGGCTGGTACGATCCAGGGAGACGATCACGCCGTTGTTGACGGTGGGGGCAGCAGCCTGGGTGATGTTGGACATCTCGCGGCGGTTGGACTCGTCAATGAGGGTCAGGCCGTCCCGATACTTCTGGGTGGCAGAGCTGATGATACCGGTGATGGTGGTATCCTTCAGGGTCAGGCCAAGATTCTTGGGGGTGTCCAGATCCTTCATCATGGGCTTGGGCGCGTCCTCAGGCTTGGGGGCATCGGGGCCGTCGGCAATCTTGCCGTCCTTGGTGGGTTCGTTATGGCCCTGACCGGTGCCGATGAGGGTGTCGTGGAACTTGCCGAAGCCGCCCTGGGTGGAGCGCTTATTGGCCTGGATGTTGGTGGTGGAGTTGAAGAAATCACCGGTGAGGCGGCAGGCGGTGAGGGTCATATTGATATCATCCTCGCCGGCCACGGTAAGCTCCCGGCCCTCGATGGCCTCGTCCGCTTCGCCCACGGGAATCTTGAAGTCCTGACCGGTCATGCCGCTCTCGTCGTTGTCCATGAGCTGGAGAATGACGCCGTTGCCGGGACGCATGGCGGTTTCGGTGATGTTGACGGTGGTGGCGGAGCCTTTGAATACCATGGAGGACTTGTCCGTCTCAAAGTCGGAACCGGCGATGGTCAGCACGCTGTGGGTATCGCCCATGGCCAGCAGACCGAACCGGCGGCCACGGATCTTGGAGTCCACGATCTCGGCGCGGCCCTGATCCATCATGCCCCGGAGCATCAGGGGATAGCCGGTGACGTTCACGTCGCAGCCCTCAAAGCGCACATGGTTTCCGCCGATGCAGAAGGCGCCATAACCGTGGCTTCTGGGGCCGGACAGGGTCAGACGGGAGTTCTTTACGGTCATATCGTTGTATTTATCGGTGCCGTCGATGGACAGAACGCCCCAGCCGTTGCTGATGAGGTCGCAGTTGTCATAGACCACGGTGCCGTTGTCGCAGAGCTGGCAGAGCCGGTTGGTGCCCAGGAAGCCGCAGGCCCAGCTGAAATCGCCCAGCCAGTCGGAGTCGGGGGAGGTGTTCTGAATCCGGGAATTCTTGACGGTCACATGGCTGTCGCCGCCGACATGAACCGCGCAGCGGGTCACGCCGTTGACGGTGAAATCGCAGCCGTCAATGGTCACATCGGCGGTGTCGATGGCAGCCACGGCGGAACCCACGCCCATAAAGTCGTTGGCGCCGAAACCGTCCAGCTCCATGCGGCAGTTCTTCACCAGATAGGGCTGATCGCCGGTGACGAGAATGCCGTTAAAGCTCTCTGCATTGGAGGAAAGATAGACGCCCTCGGCCTTTTCACCGGTGACGGTGCCCTTTTGAATCAGCGCGGGCACGCATTTTTCTTCTACGACCTTGCCGCTGTCGATGACCACGGCGTCGGTGAACTCCCGGGAGATGTTGTTCAGCCGCATCAGTGCATGGGGGGCCATGTGATAGGTCTCCGCCACGGTGAGCACGATGTCGCCATGGTAGCGGCCGGGCTTGGGATCATAGCCGATGCCGTCTACGGTCATGGCGATGAATTTCCCCTCGGGGGCCTTTAATTCGGCGCCGGGGGCGATGGTCAGGTCATAGAGATGGGTGGTTTCTTCCACCAGCCAGGTGCCGGTGACGGTTTTTGTTTCAAGCATGGGATATACCTCCTATGAATTTAGGGCAATACCGCACAAATCGTCAGAATCCGCAGACGTATTTGCGCTGTGTTGCCTTAGGTTAGCCCCCGGCCCGAACTGGCAGGCCGGGGGGAACTTTAGTTGGAATCAGCCTCTGGACATATAGCGGTCGTAGGCAGACTGTTTGGCGTCGATGCAATCCTGAATGCCGGTGTCCCGGAGCTTCTGCTGGAACTCGGGGATGCCCGACAGAGGCTCGTCGCCGGTGATGAACTTTGCGGTGTACTGCTTCACCAGAGTAACCAGATCGCCTGCATGGCGGTTATACTGGTCGCCCTCTGCAACGGTCATGGCGGCGCCCACGGGATAGTCGTTCTGGTTGTCAACATTGTCGTTCCAGGTGTCCTCGCAGGAGATGGCAGCCTCGGAACGGCCAGGGGTCTCAACGTTGGCATTTACCATGGCCAGGAAGGTGTAGTCCATAAGTACGGAGCTGAAGGTGGTATTCTCCGTGGTATAGGTCCACTCCTGGAACACGGGCTTTCCGTCTACCATGTCATAGGTTTCGCCCTCAACGCCGTAGTTGCTGGGAATGACCCAATCGTCGGTGTAGCAGTAGTTCATAAACTGCATGGCCAGCTCGATATCATCGCAGCCGGTGGTAATGACGGTGCCGGATTCACCGGATACGGTATCTACGCCGCCGCCGATGTGGAGGGTGTCGTCTGCATCAACGGTGGGGAAGTAGATGGGCAGAACCTGTTCGCCGGAGATACCGGAGAGCATATCCACCAGACCGTCGCCGCGATGGAACACGGCAACCTGCTTGTTGGCAACCAGACCAATCAGGTCTTCGTCACGGTACTCGGTGGGATGGGATGCGGTGTCGGAGTCGATGAGGCCCTTTTCATACCAGTCGTGGAGCAGGGTAACATAATCGGTGAAGCCGTCTTCCAGATAGCCGAACTTCACTTCACCGTCCTCCACAATCCAGGGCAGATCGCCGGTGATGGCATCCACCTTCAGGGCAACGCCATAGGTGTTGGCCAGGGTGTCGCCGTCCAGCATGAAGTCGCCGGGGAGATAGAGGGGCGCGGCCATGCCATACTTGTTTTTGGCAGCGGTGAGGTAATCCTCATACTGATCTACGGTGCGCAGGTCATCCTTCTTGACGCCCAGCTCGTCGAGCATGAACTGGAAGGTCATGGTGCCGTCGGCAACCTTGGGCTTGGTGCCTACGGTGACGTATGCGCCGATGTGGCCTTCGTCGGTCTGGACGGATTTCCACAGCTTGTCGCCGTCTGCAATCAGATATTTGTAGTAGTCGGGGGAGTAGTCGGGGATCATGTCCTTGAGATCCACAACGATTTCATCATCAATGGCGGAGTCCATGCCGGTGGAGTAGGAGAACATACCGATCATATCGACATAGTCGCCGGAGGCAATCATCAGATTGGTGTTGGTCTGACCGGCGGCCTGAGACTGTGCCAGCAGATTCAGATGTACGCCGGTGGCATCCTCCAGCTCCTTGAGGGCAATGTGCTCGCTGACATCGCTATACCGGGTGGTGGGGGACAGCTCCCAGATAATCCAGTAATCCAGGGTGGCGGG
>ERZ1034844.700-NODE-700-length-17479-cov-7.573003_pt1 | contig 17479 bp, 20 predicted proteins | sample MGYA00520594_ERZ1034844 | MGnify/ENA primary metagenome ERZ1034844 (study PRJEB33766, sample SAMN09781733) | gut metagenome | biome: gut microbiome | host: Homo sapiens | place: Madagascar | study: EMG produced TPA metagenomics assembly of the PRJNA485056 data set... | reverse complement strand
TTCCAGCGATTTCCGCGTCTGCGCGTCGCCGCGCTGCGCGTGGGCGCGAGAATCGCCGGGCAATTCCAGAATAAGCTGCGGTTTTGCGGGGCGGGCAGCCCCGGAAGTACTCTTCTCCTTTTTCCTCGGTTCGGGCGGCTCGTCCGCCCGTCCCGCAAAGCCGCAGAAGAATGCCTCAGGCTGGTCATCCGAAGGCCTGCGCTGGATGCGCGGGGTATTGACGTAGGTTGGCTGGCCTGAGGCGGGCGCGGTGTCCGAATCGGGCACGGGAGGTGACTTTATGCGAATCGAAAACAGGCGGTTGGCGGAGCTGACGCCGTATCGCGCCAACGCCAAAAAACACGACGCCGCGCAGGTTGGCAACGTGGCGGAGAGTATCCGGCAGTACGGCTTTGTGCAGCCGGTCGTGGTAGACCGGGACGGCGTGATCGTCATTGGTCACTGCCGCGCCCTGGCGGCGGAGAAGCTGGGTATGGTTGAGGTGCCCTGCGTCTGCGTGGACGATCTGACCCCGGAACAGGTGAACGCCCTGCGTCTTGTGGACAACAAAACCAATGAGAGCTTGTGGGATCTCGACCTGCTGGCCGCCGAGCTGCCGGAGCTGGATCTGTCGGCGTTTGATTTCGAGTGGGGCTTGCCGGATAAATTAGATGATTCCGTTGTAGAGGACAACTACGAACCTTCCCCTCCTGTGACTCCTAAGAGCAAGCTTGGCGACGTTTTTCGGCTCGGAGATCACCGGCTGATGTGCGGAGACAGCACGTCTCTGGCAGACGTACAGACGCTCATGGGTGGGGCGCAGGCGGATATTTGCTTACAGACCCGCCGTATGGTGTTGATTATGCAGGCAAAACAAAGGACGCGCTCAAGTTCGAAAATGATGCGAAACGCGACGACGAGTTTATTGCATTTTTGCAGTCGGCATTTGAAGCGGCTGATTCCGTGATGAAACCCGGCGCGGTGTTTTACATCTGGCACGCCATTTTGAAAACATGCGCTTTCGAATCGGCGTGCCAGATGACCGGATGGAAAGTCCGGCAGGTCTTGATTTGGGTTAAAAACGCAATGGTTATTGGACGGCAAGACTATCAATGGAGGCACGAGCCTTGCCTTTATGGGTGGAAATCTGGCGCGGGGCACTTGTGGGTATCTGACAGAAGGCAAACAACGGTGCTTGAATTTGACCGACCGACGAAGAACAAAGAGCATCCGACAATGAAGCCCGTTGCGCTCTTTGACTATCAGATCAAAAACAATACCAAGTCCGGCGATATTGTTCTTGACCTGTTCGCTGGCAGCGGCACAACGATCATCGCAGCGGAGCAGAACGGGCGGCGGGCTTACTGCATGGAGCTTGATCCTAAATACGTGGATGTCATCATTGACCGGTGGGAGAAGTTCACGGGCAGAAAGGCTGTGTGTTTGAGCGAAAAGGAGGTGTAATGATGGCGCATCAGCGGGAACTGGACCGTCGGCAATTTGAGAGCCTGTGCGGTATGCAGTGCTCTGTGGAGGAGCTGTGCGGTTGGTTTGGCTGTGATAAGGCAGCTTTGAACGCCTGGTGCATGGACACCTACGGCGAGGACTTCCGGAGCGCGTTTGACCGGCTGGCTATGATGGGGCGCATTGCTCTGCGCCGCGACCAGGTCGCCGCAGCAAAGAAAAACGTGTCCATGGCGCGGCATCTGGAGGCGCAGCGGGCGGGTCATGACGCGCCTCCGCAGAAGCGGAAGAACTACCGCCTGACGGACGCCTATAAGGAACTCCGGCAGTCGATGCTGCAGAACCTGATCGAAAGGGATCTTGACGGCGATGTGTACCGGGATAAGGTGCAGGAATACATGGACTTTTGGGTGCGGCGGCAGGAGCTGCGGGACGACATCGCCCGGCGCGGGCTGACCGTCACGGATGACCGGGGGCGGCTGATGGAAAACCGCAGCGTGTCGCTGGAGATCCAGGTCTCCCGCCAGATGCTGGCGATCTTCACCACGCTGGGCTTTAAGGAGGACGCTCTGGCGGCTGCCGCCCGGGGCGATGACGACGATGAGCTGTGAGATCCCCGCGGAGATCCTGCGCTATATCGAGATCGTCGAGTCCAATAATCCCCGCGCCTGCCCCGAGCAGCACGCGCTGGTGGCGATGATCCGCCGCGTGTTCGAGACGGAGGACATCTACGTGGACACCGAGCAGCTGCGCCGGTACCTGAGTCTGCTGCGCTACTTCCCCTATGAACGGCTGTTCCCGTGGGAGGAGTTCCTCCTTGCGCTGTGGGATTGCACCTACCGCGCCGACGGGCGGCCGCGGTGGAAGAAGCTGCTCTGCATGGTGGGGCGCGGTGCAGGCAAGGACGGCTTTATCGCTTTTGACGGCGCGTGTTCCACCTCCCCCTATAATCCTGTGAAGAGATACAACGTAGACGTCTGCGCCAACAACGAGGAGCAGGCGGTCACGCCGGTAAAGGATCTGTCCGAAGTCCTTGAGTCCCCCAAGTGGGAGTCGAAGCTAAACCGGCACTACTACCACACTAAAGAGATGGTACAGGGTCGGAAGAACAGAGGCGTGATGAAGGGCCGCACCAACAACCCCAAAGGGCGGGACGGTATGCGCTCCGGCAAGATCGTCTTTAACGAAGTCCACGCCTTTGAAAACTACAAGAACTACAAGGTTTTTCTCACCGGCCTGGGAAAGGTCGGGCAGCCGCGCATCGGGATGTTTACATCGAACGGCGAGGTGTCCGACGGCCCCCTGGACGATTTCTTGGCCCAGGGTAGGCGGATCCTCTTTGAGAACGAGGCGGAGCCGGAGGGCGGCTATCTCCCGTTCATCTGCTGCCTGGAAAACCGGGAGCAGGTCCACGACCCGGAAAACTGGTTCATGGCGAACCCGTCGCTATCTTACCTCCCCTACCTGCGTCAGGAGATTGAAGAGGAATATGGGGACTGGCTGGTCAATCCGGAGCAGAACGGGGACTTTCTGACGAAGCGGATGGGCATCCGCGCCGGCCAGCTGGAGATCAGCGTGACGGACTATGCTAAGGTCAAGGCGACCAACCGGCCGCTGCCAGATCTCCGCGGGAAGTCCTGCGTGGCCGGTATCGACTACGCGGAGATCAACGACTGGGCGAGCGTCAATCTGCACTTCCGTGTGGGCGCGCAGCGGTTTGACATCAACCATTCGTGGGTCTGCCTGCAGAGCCGGTCCCTCTCCCGCATCGTCGCCCCGTGGCGAGCTTGGGCGGAGGCGGGAAAGCTGACGGTGGTGGACGATGTGAGCATCGACCCCAACCTCCTGGCGGACTACCTGAAGGAGATGGGCTTGAAGTACAACATCGTCAAGCTGGCAATGGACCACTTCCGCTGGACGCTGGTGAGCGACGCCATGCGGCGCATCGGCTTTGACGCCAGGGACAAGAACCGCGTGAAGCTGGTTCGACCCAGCGACATCATGCAGGTTGACCCCGTGATTCAGGAATGCTTTGACCGCGACCTGTTCACATGGGGTGACAACCCGCCTCTGCGCTGGGGAGTGAACAATACCAAAAGAGTGCGCAGCGGCCAACGTGCCGGTACGAATACAGGAAATTTCTACTACGCCAAGATCGAACCGAAGAGCCGGAAGACGGACCCGTTCATGGCTCTGGTGGCATCTATGACCGAGGAAGCGGTGCTTGGCACCGGCGAGCCGGTAAAGCTGCCGCCCATCGGCGCGATCCGGCTATAGGAGGTGGGCAATGGCACTTAATTTTTGGAAGTGGCTCGCCGGAGGTAAGGCTCGTTCTCCCACCACGGTGGAGATCACATGCCGCGATCTTCTGGCAGCGGCGCAGGAATTCCAGCTGCGGGACACCTGCTTCTGGATCTGCGCGAACATGATCGCCAACGCCGTCGGGCGTTGCGAATTCCGGACGTTCCGGGACGGCAAGGAGGTTCGCGAGCGCGAGCACTATCTCTGGAATACGGAACCGAACGTAAACCAGAACTCCACGGCGTTCCTGCACAAGCTTGTGGCGAAGTTGCTTGTGGACAACGAGGTGCTGGTCATCGGTACCCGGCAGCGGGAGGGTTATGACGCGTTGGTCGTAGCGGACAGCTATATGACCGGCGGCAGCTATCCCAGCAAGCAGAATGAGTACGTGAACGTACAGGTGGACGATGTGTCCTACGAGAAGACTTTCCGCGAGCGGGAAGTCCTGCATCTCACGCTGAACCACGTGAACATCAAGCCGGTGCTGGATGGATTGTACGGCTCCTACGTGCGGCTCATTAATGCCGCCATGCGGCGGTATGCGTGGGACAAGGGACAGCACTGGAAAGTCCACGTGAGTCAGCTGGCCTCCGGCGCGGATGACTTCACGCAGAAGTTCTCGCAGATGATCGAGGAGCAGGTGAAAACCTTCCTCGACTCTGATGGAGCAGTCTTGCCGGAGTTTGAAGGCTACGCCTATACGAACGAGGGCGGCAAGGCTGCTGTAGAGCTGTCGGACATCCAGAGCCAGATGAAGGACATCTTCGCGTTCACGGCGAAAGCGTTCCAGATCCCGGCGGTTCTGGTGGATGGCAGCATCCAAGGCACGGAGGACGCGCAGGGCCGGTTCCTGACCGGCTGCATCGACCCCATCTGCGACCAGCTGCAGGAGGAGATCAACCGCAAGCGGTACGGATACGACCGGATTCAGCGCGGCGACTATCTCCGTATTGACACCAGCAGTATCCGCCACTTCGATATGTTCGCTAACGCGGCGAACGTGGAGAAGCTGGTCGGTTCCGGTGTGTTCTCCATCAACGAGGTCTTGCGGGCGGCAGGCTTGCCCGCCATCTCGGAGGATTGGGCGGACAAACACTATCTTACAAAAAATATTGCAACGCTGGGTTCGGAGACCTCTGTGCTTGGCGGTGCGGAAGGAGGAAACGCATGAGGAAACCCCTTTGGGAAATCAAGCAGGCTGCGGAGGGCGTCCTGCAGCTCTACATCTACGGTGACGTAGAAGACGAGGAGTTCGATTGGGAGAACTGGCGGTATGTCCAGAGCGACAACAGCGCAGAGCACTTCCGCGAGGAGTTGGCGAAGCATCCCGACGTGTCGCGCATCGAGATCTACATCAACAGCTACGGCGGCAGCGTCTTTGAAGGCACGGCGATCTACAACCAGCTGAAGCGCCACCCGGCGCGGAAGGTGGTGTACGTGGACGGCTTTGCCTGTTCCATCGCCTCCGTGATCGCCATGGCGGGCGACGAGGTGATCATGCCGCGCAACACCCTGATGATGATCCACAACATGTGGATGTGTGCCTGCGGCAATGCCGCGGAGCTGCGGAAGGCGGCAGATGATCTGGACGTCATCAATGCTGCGGGGCGGCAGGCGTATCTGCAGAAGGCCGGCGACAAGCTGACGGAGGAGCGTCTGTCGGAGATGATGGACGCGGAAACGTGGCTGACCGCTGAGCAGTGTGTTGAGCTCGGTCTTGCAGATCGCCTTGCCGACACCGACGCCGACATGAGCGGCGCGTCCACCATCCTGCAGAAGATGAACGCCGGCATGGAGCAGCATCTCCAGTATCAGAAGTCGCTGGCGGCGCAGCTCCGCGACCTGGCAGCGGCACCCTCGGTGCCTGCGCCTGCTAAGAATCCCCAGGGCGGCGGAAGCCCTGAAAAAATCAACAAAGTTCTCGGATTGTTTTCTTGAGAATCGAAAGGAGAAAAAGAATGAACAACAATGACATTCGCACCCGCGAGGAACTGCGGCAGGCTCTCCAGCAGGCTGCCGTCTCCGGCGACACCGGCGCGTTCTCTTCTGTCTTGGATGAGATGATGCAGCGCATCGGTCTGGACATCCAGGCCGAGTACGAGCAGCGGTTTGATGACCTGCGGCAGGAAGTCGATTCCCGCATCCTTGCCCAGCGCGGCGTCCATCAGCTGACCAGCGAGGAGCGCAGCTACTACCAGAAGCTGGCCGCAGCCATGCGCTCTACCGACCCCCGGCAGGCTGTCACCGGCATGGATGAGACTCTGCCCACCACCGTCATCAACTCCGTTTTTGACGAGCTGCAGACGGCGCATCCCCTGCTGAGCCGCATCAGATTCCGCGCCACCGGCGGCGCTGTCGAGATCATGGTAAACACAAACGGCTATGAGGAGGCCGTGTGGGGCGAGCTGTGCGACGACATCGTCAAGGAGCTGACCGCTGGTCTTAAGAAGGTACCCACCACGCTGCTGAAGCTGTCCGCTTTCCTGCCTGTCTGTAAGGCAATGCTGGAGCTGGGTCCGGAGTGGCTGGACAGCTTTATCCGCCAGACCCTCTACGAGGCCCTGAGCAACGGAATGGAGGCAGGCTTCGTCGCCGGCGACGGCAACAAAAAGCCCATCGGCATGATCCGCCAGGTAGGCGACAGCGTCACCGTTACCGGCGGTGCATACCCCGAGAAGGCCGCCATCAAGGTTGACGATCTGTCTCCCTACACCGTGGGCAATCTGCTGTCCATCGTGGCGGCTGATCCCAACGGTAAGTCTCGCCAGGTCCGGGATGTGATCCTGCTGGTGAACCCCCAGGACTACCTGCAGAAGGTTATGCCCGCCACCACGCTGATGGCTCCGGACGGTACCTACCGGAATGACGTCCTGCCCTATCCCATGGACATCATCCAGACCCACGCTCTGCCCCGCGGCAAGGCTGTCATCGGCATTGCCTATCGCTATCTGGCGATGGCAGGCACCTCCCCCGAAGGCCGTATCGAGTACAGCGACCACTACCGCTTCCTGGAGGATGAGCGTGTCTACCTGATCAAGGCCTACGCCAATGGTATGCCGCTGGACAACAACGCCTTCCTGGTGCTGGACATCTCCGGTCTGACGCCTGCCACCTACAAGGTGACGCAGGTGGATCCTCCCGCAGCGTCTACCGACGCCACGCTGACCGCTCTGACTGTGGGCGATCTGGCTCTGACCCCCGCGTTCGCCTCCGGCACGCTGACCTACACCGCGACCGCTACCAGCGCGTCTGATGTGGTGACCGCTGTACCCGGCAACGCTGCGGCTGCCATGAAGCTGACCGTGAACGGCACCGAGATCGACAACGGCACCGCCGCCACGTGGAAGACCGGCAGCAATACCCTGCAGGTCGTTGTGACTGCCGCTGACGGCACCACTACCAAGACCTACAAGGTCACCGTCACCAAGTCTTAACGGTGGCGGGCGCGGTGAACGCCGCGCTGCTGTCGTCCGTCAAGCTCGCCTGCAACATCACCTGGAGCGATGAGGCTACGGACACCAAGGTGTCCGACCTCATCGCCTCCGGGGAGGCGTACATTGACGGGAAGCTCGGCGCGGCTGGTGACTACGAGAACCCCGGGGAGCCGTTGACGCTGCTGAAGGAATACGTCCGGTACGGCTTAAGCGACGCGCTGGATGTATTCGAGACGAATTATCTGAACCGGCTGCTGGCCATGCAGAACGACAGGCAGGTGAAGAACTATGCGGAAACTACCGTTTCGCCCTGAGGACCGGCAAATCACACAGCCCTACCGGGACGGCGTGGTGCGAATCTACGCCGTGACCGATGCGGCGCGGCCGGGTTATCAGCCTAAGCCGGCGCTGACGCTGGCGGAAACGCTGTTCTACGCGGAGCGGCGCGTCGGCCTGCAGCGGTATTACAGCGGCAAGCAGGCGCAGGTGCAGGTGGAGCGCGTGATCCGGACGCAGACGCGCCCGTCGGTGAACCCCCAGTGCATCGCCGTCACGGAGGACGGCACGCAGTACGGCATCGAGCTGGTGCAGCAGCTGCAGGATGTTTACCCGCCGTCCATGGACTTGACGCTCGTCCGGATTGAGCAGAAGTACGGGGTGCTCCATGAGTAGAAGACGGAATGTGCCCGAATCGGGCACCGACAGGACGCCACTGTGGGCGCAGCGGATCATCGCGGCGCACCTGGCCGTAACCGATGCCGTCAGCCACGGCGGGCGTATCCAGTCTGACCGCTACTTCGTCTGGCAGGAGGACGGCGCCAACGACTTCGAGGCCGGCGGCATCCACGCCGAGAAAGCGGTCGCCGGCTCTACGGACCTGTTTACGAAACAGGAATTTGACCCCTGGCGGGATGAGCTGGAAGCCGCCTTCGACGCGGCGGAGATCGTTTGGAGCCTGAACAGCTGCCAATTCGAGGAAGAAACCGGATTCTGGCACTACGAGTGGGACTGGGAGGTGTTTGCCTGATGGCTACGTTTCAGTTCGGCGGCATCGACAACTACATCAAGCAGCTGAACAAGCTGCAGCAGTCCACCAAGGACGGCGTGGTGAACAAGACGGTCTATGCCGGTGCCGCGGTCGTGGCTGATTCGGTGCGGCGCGCGATACAGGCTCTTCCTGTGGGCGACGGCCGCCCTCAGGGCGGCGGCCTGGTTGACACCGTCACCCTGCCGCAGAAGGCGGGGCTTCTGGATGGCTTTGGCATCAGCCGCATGAAGGATGATGACGGGTTTGTCAACGTCAAACTTGGCTTTGATGGGTACAACTCCACCCGGACGGAAAAGTACCCGCGAGGACAGCCCAACGCATTGATCGCCAGGTCCGTCAACAGCGGCACTACCTTCCGAAAAAAAACAAAGTTTGTGGACAAGGCCGTGAACTCCGCCAGGAAGTCGGCGGAAACGGCAATGGACGCGGCGTGCAGCCGCGAAATTGAAAAAATCATGAAATAGGAGGTGCTGCTATGAGCGCAGCAGGAAAGGTCTGTACGGGCTTCAGCAAGCCCTACGTGGCCAAGTATTCCAACGATGGCGGCGCGGTCACCTACAGCGGCGTCATGCTGCTGGCGCGGGGCGTCAGCGTGTCCCTGTCCCTGAATACCACAGACGACAACACATTTTACGCTGACAACATCTCCGCAGAGGCCGCAGCGGCTGTTTTTGCGGACGGCACCGCCACGCTGACGGTTGACGGGCTTCTGGCGGCGGCGGAGAAGTTTGTCCTCGGCCTGCCTGAGGCCACCGAGATCCAGGCGGGCGGCAGCGCGGTACAGGTCTCCCACTACGGCGACGGCATGGAGATCCCCTATGTGGGCATCGGCTTTATCGTCCGCTATCAGAGCGGCGGCGTGGTGACCTACGCGCCCGTGGTGCTGACGAAGGCGCGGTTCCAGCAGCCCGGTCTGGATGCTGCTACGCAGGAAGAGTCCATCGACTGGCAGACGCAGGAGCTGACCGCCACGCTGATGCGCGACGACACCACCAACCACGACTGGAAGCTGGTGGGCGCTGATCAGCCTACCGAGGCAGCCGCTGAGGCTGTCCTTAAGGCGATTCTGGGCGGCGCGGCGTAAGGAGGAGGCGTCTATGCAGATCTACGGCAGAGAAGTGGGTTTCCGCTTCACAGTGGGCGCCTCCGCTAAGATCTCCGACCTCTGCCCGGACGGCGATATCGCCCGTCTGGGGGAGGTGCTGGAGGGCCAGTATGGGCAGATCACCCGCGACACGGCAGCCATTATGGCGGCCCTGAGCGAAGGGTACGAGCAGGCGCGCTCCTTCGAAGTGCCTGGCCATGAGCCTAACCCTCTGACTGTTGACGAGCTATTTTCGCTGCGTCCCAGTGAGTTTAACGCTTTGCAGCGGGAGGCGCTGGCGTCCTGGGCGGAGGACAGAAAGCCTACGGTGGAGGTAGAGCCCGAAAAAAAAGAAAGCGGCAAGGCGCAGGCGTCCAGCTGAACCTTGCTTGGCTCCTGTTTTACGGGCGAAAGCTAAATATGGGGAGGCAGGAGATCATGGTCACGCGATACGGTGAGATGCTGGACATGATCGCCTGCCTCGCCATTTATAACGGGGCTACCCCCAAGAAAAAACAGAAACACTGGACATTTGACGAAGCTATGAAAGTGAGGTGAGCCTATGGCTGTGAACATCGGCCCCAAGATCGGTGTAGACGGTGAGGCGGAGTATCGCCGGCAGATCAACCAGATCATCCAGCAGTCCAAGACACTGGAGAGCCAGATGAAGCTGGTGGCTTCGCAGTTTACCGCTGCCACGACGGCGGAGGAAAGGAATGCCAAGACCGCCTCCGTGCTGTCCAAGCAGATCGAAGTGCAGCGTGATCGCGTGAAGCTGCTGGCGGAGCAGACCGGCAAGGCGGCCGCCAAGTACGGCGAAAGCGACGAGAAGACCCAGAAGTGGCAGCAGGCGCTGAATGAAGCCACTGCCACGCTGAACAAGATGCAAAGCGAGCTGCGCAACACCTCCAGCGGCGTAGAGGAGTTGGGCGATGATATGCGTGAGGGCGGCGAGAAGGCCTTGTCCTTTGGCGATGTCCTGAAGGCCAACGTCGCTTCTGACTTCATCGTTTCCGGCGTCAAAGCGATGGCGTCGGCTATCAAGGAGGCCGGCGCCGCGCTCATCGACCTGGGCAAGCAGTCTATTCAGGGCTTTGCCGAGCAGGAGCAGCTCATCGGCGGCGTGGACACCTTGTTCAAGGAGTCCTCTGCCCAGGTGCAGCAGTATGCCAACGAGGCTTACAAGACTGCCGGCCTGAGCGCGAACCAGTACATGGAGACCGTCACCAGCTTCTCCGCGTCTCTGCTCCAGTCCATGGGCGGCGACACGCAGGCGGCGGCCGAGAAAGCGAACCGTGCCATCACGGATATGTCCGACAACGCCAACAAGATGGGCACGGACATGACCAGCATCCAAAACGCCTATCAGGGTTTTGCTAAACAGAACTACACCATGCTGGACAACCTGAAGCTGGGTTATGGCGGCACGAAGCAGGAGATGGAGCGGCTTGTTGCCGAAGCCGCCGCCATGACAGAGGAGCAGGAAAAGCTGAATGTTGCGGTTAATGCCGGAGACCTGTCCTTTAGCAACATCGTTGACGCTATCTCTGTGGTGCAGGAACATCTGGATATTGCTGGAACTACTGCCGATGAAGCAGCCACAACCATCCAGGGCAGCGCCAACGCCATGAAGTCGGCATGGAGTAACCTTATCACCGGCATGAGCAACGATAATCTGGATCTGGATAAGCTGGTGCAGAATGTGATCGACAGCGTCAACATATTCGCCGACAACCTAACCACACGCCTGCAGACTATGCTGCCGCGCTTCGCCGAGGGCTTAAACAAGCTCGTCACCGGTCTGATCCCCTACGTGGGGCCTGCGCTGGAGCTGCTGTTGCCGTCCTTGGTGCAGGGGATAGGTAGTCTTGTCTCTGGTATCGTGCAGGCTCTGCCGGCGGCGGTGGAGGCGATAACGGCGGTAATCCCCATGCTGGTGGAGCAACTGACGATCCTGCTGCCGCAGATCCTGAACGCCGGCATTGATATTGTCGCCGCCCTTGCGTCGGGCATCGCCGGAAACCTCCCGGCGCTGATCCCCGCGGCGGTTGACGCCATCATCACCGTGGCCGAGGGCCTGGTGGACCATGTGGATGAGATCATCATCGCGGCGGGATCTCTTATCGCAGGCTTGACGCAGGGCCTGATCGAGGCGCTGCCTCGTCTGGTGGTGCGGCTGCCGGAGATCATCGGCGCCATTGTCAAGGGCCTCCTGTCCGGAATGGCTGCTATTGGCGAAGTCGGGTCGCAGCTGGTTCACGGCCTATTCGACGGAATCTCTAATGCGGCGACGTGGCTTTATGACAAGCTTCGGGGCTGGGTAAGTGATGTCCTGGGCTGGGTCAAGGGCTTGTTTGGCATTCATTCCCCGTCTAAGGTCTTTGCGAATGAGATCGGGAAGTTTATCCCGCCCGGCATCACGCTGGGCGTAGAGCAGGCTATGCCGAGAGCTATGCGCGACATGAGCGAGGAGCTGTCCGCGCTGTCGGCGCTGCCCATGGGCGGCGGCACGACCACTAACATGGGCGGCGTAGTGCTGAACGTCTACGGCGCGGAGGGGCAGGATGTCAACGAGCTGGCTGACATCGTCATGGCCCGGATGCAGAACGCCGTGGAGCGCAGAGAGGCGGTGTTTGCATGATTTTTTGGGCCGGAAGATCCTCCGACGACGTCCACGTCGTGGTGGAGCGCTACCCCGGCGTGGAGCTGGCCGGGCGGAAGCTGGACACGCAGTCCGTCCCGGGCCGGAACGGTGACCTGCTGTTCCCGCAGAACGCCTACCAGAACTACGTGCAGTCCTACGAGATCTACGTCAGCGCAGAGCGGATGCGTCTCCCCCGCGCTATGCGCGCGGTGGCTGATTGGCTCTGCGGCCCGCGTGGGTACCAGAAGCTGGAGGACAGCTACGACGTAGAGACCTACCGCAGGGCCTATTTTGCCGGCCCGCTGGACGTGGAGAGCGTCATGCACCGGTTTGGCCGCGCGACGATCGAGTTTAACTGCCAGCCGCAGAGGTTTCTCCGTATCGGAGATATTCCGGTGCAGGCCGTGCAGAGACAGGTGCTGCTGAATCCTACGGCATTCTTCGCGCTGCCGCTGATCACCGTCACCGGAACGGGCGCGGGGACCCTGACGGTGGGCGATGTCACTGTCAGCATCAACAGCATGCCTCGCGGCGCTGTTGTGCTCGATTCGGACACGCAGAACGCCTCCTACGGGGCCTTTAACCTGAACAATACTATCTCCGCGCCGGAGTTTCCCACGCTGCCGGCCGGGGAAAGCGTCGTCCGCTGGACGGGCGGCATCACAAGCGTGGAGATCATCCCGAGGTGGTGGACACTATGAGACCGATTTTATACGACGCCGACCGCACCAGCTTCCCGGCGGGCGCGGACAACGGCCTGGGCATCCTGTCGGATGCCCTCTCCTGCAAGGTGACGCAGGAGCTGAACGGCCAGTACGAGCTGGAGCTGCACTACCCTGTGGCGGGCATCCACTATAGCGAGATCGCGCTGCGCTCCATCCTGCGGGCCACGGTAGGCCCTGACGGCGGTCTGCAGCCCTTTCGGGTGTACCGCATCGTGCCGGGCATGAGTGGCACAGCTGCCGTCTACGCCCGGCACATCGCCTATGATCTCGGCGGCTATGTGGTATCGCCGTTCACGGCGGCGGATGCACCCTCCGCCGTGGCGGGCATCAAGAGCCACGCGCTGCCGGCGGGAATGCCGTTTACCTTGACCACCGACAAGACCACTGTGGCCGCCATGAGCGTGACGGTGCCCACCAGCGCATGGGGGCTTCTGGGCGGACAGCAGGGCAGCCTGCTGGACGTATACGGCGGCGAGTACGAGTTTGACGAGTGGGCAGTGCGGCTGCTGACGCGCCGCGGAGCGGACCGCGGCGTGTCGGTGCGGTACGGGAAAAACCTCACCGATTTGACGCAGGACGCCAGCTGCGCCAACTGCTACACGGGTGCGGTGCCGTACTGGCGGGGCAACGGCATCACCGTCACGGCTGCGCCTGTGTACGCAGAGGGCGACTTTGGGTACACGCGGCTTATGCCGCTGGATCTGTCCTCCAGCTTTGAGCAGCAGCCAACGCAGGAGCGGCTGCAGGCCGCAGCTACATCCTACATCAAGCAGAACCACCTCGGCGTTCCCGCGGTGAGCTGGGACGTGAAGCTGGCACTGCTGGCGCAGTCCTCCGGGTATGAGGATGTGGCGTTCCTGGAGCAGATCTATTTGGGCGATACCGTAGGCGTCTACTTTCACCGTCTGGGTGTGGATACCAAGGCACGAGTAAACAAGATCGTCTGGGACTGCCTGCTGGAGCGCTACGACAGCGTAGCTCTTGGCAGTGTAAAGGCTAACATCGCGGCCACTATTGCCGGACAGCAGAAGGAGATCGACGCTAAGCCGTCCGCTTCCCTGGTCGAGAAGATCTCCGCCAGCCTGACAGCTGCCCTCCTGGGGGCGAATGGCGGTTCTGTCCGTCTGCTGGACACGAACGGAGACGGCGAGCCGGATGAGCTGTATATTGCCGACGATCCGGATCCCACCAAGGCTAAGAAGGTTTGGCGCTTTAACTACGAGGGCTGGGCCGCCAGCAGCACCGGCTACAATGGCCCCTACACAATGGGCGCTACCATTGCCGGAGGTATCCAAGCGTGGATGATCACGGCGGCTAACCTGGTGGCCGGCACCATCGCCAGCGAGCAGGGGAATTTTCTAATCAACCTGGACGGCGGCACCATCGACACCAGCGCGACCGGCGCGACCTACAAAAACTCCGACTACTCGCAGGCGGATGCAGATCGTGCTCAGCAGATTACGGTCGGTGTGGTGGAACCAACCTTCGCGGATTACGAAAAATTAGACGTGAATGGTGATGGAAAAATCGGCCTATTGGATGCCATCCAGATCGCCCAGATTGTCAAAGGAACGAGAACGGTAGATTTTACGACGGCGTGGAAGTTGCACATTGATCCTGCAGACGGAGAAAACCTTTTGAAGATCTATCGCGTCTACCACAACAACATCACCGGCGCGGATACTGAGAACATCGTCTTGTCCGCTGGTTTTGCAAACGTGAAGGCGAACTCTGTGGAGGCCGTAAACTTGATTGCACAGAAAGCGATCGAGGCGGAAAGTGCGAGCTTTAGCACGCTGAAGGTCGATGGAAAAGACTACCAGCCGTTTGAGCGTGAAGCAATTGGCTATGTCGTCTGCTGTACTGGCGGGAGCAATAATCAGGCGACCTGCTTTATTCCTGCAGGCACCTCCGGAGCCTTTCAGTGTGCATCGAACGACTGGTACTGCGCTTTCTCCTTTGATGGCAGCGGTGGTGCATCGAAAACAGGCGGATCGGGGACTGTCGACTCGGTGAAAACGGTTTACAACGGATAAGGAGGGATTCTTTTGAATATCAAACACTCGATAGGGCTGAACCTGTCCGCTGATGCAATCCCTGGTCGACTGCACATGGTGCAGGGCGATAGTAATTCCCGGACGATCGTGGCCACGCTGTGGGATGGTGCGCAGCTTTACAGTATTCCGACAGAGGCGGCCGTTATGGTCCGTTTCCGGAAGCCGGACGGCACTGGCGGCCTGTACGACACTTCCGAATCCGGCCAGAAGGTCTCCTACACAGGAAGCATTGTAACGGCTCCGGTGGCCACGCAGATGCTTGCTGTGGCGGGGGATGTATTTGCAGAGATCGATATCTTCGGAGGCGGCGCTGGTGCAGCAGCCGAGCGGCTGGCCACATTCCGCTTCGTGGTCGAGGTGGCCCCCTGCGTGCTCCCCGATGCAGAGATCATCTCCAGCGACTACTACAACATTCTGGCGTCTAAGGTCGCGGAAGCGGTCGCGGCTGCCGACCGGGCTGGGCAGGCGCAGAGTGCTGCTGCAGCATCGGCGGAAGCGGCAGCAACAAGTGCCGCCAACGCGGCGACATCGGTCGAAGGTGCCGTCAAGTACAACACAGCTCAAACGCTGACCGACGAGCAGAAGCAGCAGGCGCGGGACAACATCAACGCACCTGCACCCTACACCGCCGGGGAGAACATCTCCATCAGCGGCAGCGTCATTGCTACCAAGGCGTTTCCGTGTAACCCCAACCTGCTGGACAACTGGTACTTCGGGAATCCAGTGAATCAGCGGGGCGCAAGCGGCACGATCAGCACGGAGGGGTATTTCTTTGATCGTTGGAAACTGGTAAGCGGCAGCGTGACCATCAATAGCGGAGGTATCGTGCTGAACGGTACCATTGCGCAGGTGCTGGAGTATGCCGCCGGTCAGACGGTGACGGCAACCGTGCTGACGCCGGACGGCGTGACCGATGTGACGCCGGTATATGACGATGAGACGAAGACATTTACGGTCACCACGCAGGGAAAGACCATCAGGGCCGTCAAGCTGGAACTCGGCACACAGCAGACCCTCACCCATCAGGAGAACGGCGTGTGGGGACTGAACGAGATTCCCAACTACGGAGAGCAGTTGAGAAAGTGTCGGCGGTATTGCAGGGTGTACAAATCTGGCGAGATTCTACCGTGTTTGGCATACGGCCAAAGCGACGGATGGTATACATCGGCTGTATTGCCCTTTGATCTCCGTGCTACCCCGGCTAACAATATAGCCGGTGGACTTGCTTGTGTCCTTAGCACCATTGATGGTGGTGACGGTATTATTGCCAATATCGTCAACTGGGGCACACTTAGCAGTGTGCAATTCCTGAAGATCGACAGTGGCCAACAACAAGCATTCAAAGAGAACGCCCAATACTCAATCAAACTTAGCAATGATTTAGTTCTGAGCGCAGACCTATAAGGAGGTGACCAGATGGAAGCATGGACGAATGTCGGCGTGCCGCTGATCGTGGCGCTGCTGACCTCCACCGCTCTGTGGGGCGTGGTGAGCAAGGTGATCCTCAAGCGGATGGAGATGACGGCCAAGCGCAGCAAGGCAGACGAGGCGCAGCGGAAGATGCTGGTGGGACTGGCCCACGACCGCATCATTCACCTCGGCATGGTGTACATCGAGCGGGGCTACGTCACGCAGGACGAGTACGAGAATTTGCAGGTGTACCTCTACGAGCCGTATGAGGAGATGGGCGGCAACGGCAGCGCGCGGCGCGTCATGGAGGAAGTGCGGAAGCTGCCCATACGATAGGGCATAAAATGGAACAGGCCGACAGGCCGGAAAGGAAAGAGAGTATGAAGCTGAACAACAAGGTATACGACATTATGAAATGGCTGGTCATCATCGTTATGCCCGCCGTGGCTACGCTGTATGCGGCGCTGGCGGCGGTGTGGGCTTGGCCCTACGCAGACGAGGTGGTGACCACCATCACCGCCGTGGACACGTTCCTCGGCGCGGTGCTGTGCATCTCTACGGCGCAGTATCACAAGGAGGCGAAGAACGATGGCTAAGCGGGTGTATCTGTCCCCCAGCGACCAGCGGCGGAACACCTACGCGGTGGGCGACACCACCGAGGCCATCCAGTGTGGACGCATTGCCGAGGCTTGCAAGGCTGCTCTGGAGCGCTCCGGCGTGGAGGTCATGCTGGGGCAGTACGACACCATGCAGAACCGTGTGGCGGCGTCCAACCGCTTCAAGGCTGACCTGCACGTCCCCATCCATTCCAACGCCTGCAACGGAAAAGCCAGCGGTACGCACCTGTTCTGTTACAGCGGCGACCGGAACAGCGCCGGGTACAAGGCGTGTCAGGCGGTAATGGATGTGCTTGGCCCGATTACGCCGGGTGCGCCGGATGTCATCCGGGCGTATCCCGCACTGTACGAGGTGAAGCACCCTGCCGCCACGACGGTGTATATCGAGACGGACTTCCACGATGTGCCCCGCATCGCGCAGTGGATCATCGACAACACCACCCTGATCGGCGAGACCATCGCCAAGGGGCTGTGCGCGGCGCTGGGCGTACCCTTTGTGGAGAGCGCCAACGTGCCGGTGCCTGCGCCTGCGGAGAAGGACACGACGCTGCCCATGCAGGTACGGATGCTCAAGCGCGGCATGGCGGGCGCGGACGTGAAGACCCTGCAAGCGGCGCTGATCGCCTACGGCTTTTCCTGCGGCGCGGCCGGTGCGGACGGAGACTTCGGCAGCGGCACGGAGACGGCGCTGAAGAAGTTCCAGACCAAGTACGGCC
>ERZ1034844.689-NODE-689-length-17573-cov-4.315847_pt1 | contig 17573 bp, 14 predicted proteins | sample MGYA00520594_ERZ1034844 | MGnify/ENA primary metagenome ERZ1034844 (study PRJEB33766, sample SAMN09781733) | gut metagenome | biome: gut microbiome | host: Homo sapiens | place: Madagascar | study: EMG produced TPA metagenomics assembly of the PRJNA485056 data set... | reverse complement strand
TTGGTAATGACCGTCTGGGTCTGGGTTGCGGTGGCCTGTTCCTGCTGCCGAAGCTGAACCTCCAGCTGCACGAGCTGCTGCCGGGTCTGCTCCTGGGCCGCTTCCGGGTTAAGCTGTTCCTGTAGATCGGTCAGCTGCCGCTCCAGCGTCTGGGCCGTTTTCAGGGTCTCCTGATGCTTCAGAATCAAAAATACCATTGCTGCCAGCACAATCACCAGCAGAATCAGCAGAATCATTTCCATACGCTCTCCTTATACCGTAAACCGCTGAGCGTCCACGCACCGCCCGGTGTCCGTATCCACCGTAAACACCGCACCGGACAGGCAGCACGGGCCGTCCGCCGCCTGATACCGGCTATACAGCCCGCCCCGGAACTTCTCAATGGACAGCTCCGGCCGAATGCCGATCACCGACTGCTTGGGCCCGGTCATGCCCAAATCCGTGATATAGCCAGTACCCTGGGGCAGAATCTGCACATCCGCCGTGGGCACATGGGTATGGGTGCCCCAAACTGCCGTAACCCGGCCGTCCAGCATATATCCCATTGCCAGCTTTTCTGACGTGGCCTCTGCGTGAAAATCCACCAGGATCAGCTTTGCCTCCTGCATCTGAGGCAGGATTTTGTCGATCTGGAGGAATGGATTGTCCGGGCCGTAGTCCATATTCACCCGGCCAATGAGATTGATAACACCGATGTGCCCCAGCTTGGAATCAAATACCCCCCAGCCCCGCCCGGGATTCTGGGGCGCATAGTTGGCGGGCCGCAGAATATAGGGAATGTCGTCGAGATAATTGAGAATGGAGCGCTGGCGGAACGCATGGTTGCCCAGGGTGATCACATCCGCCCCGGCGTCCAGCATATCCTCCGCCTGCTGGGGCGTCAGACCCACATTGGAGGCATTTTCGCCGTTGACCACCGTAAACGCCGCCTCATATTTTTTCCGTAGCATGGGCAGCTTTTTCCGCAGATACGCAAGTCCCTGGGGTGCTACCACGTCTCCCACTGCCAGAATATTCGCCTGCATCGTATTTCTCCCTTTCTGCATCGATTATTATGTTACATTATATCGTCTCCCGGGCTTGATTACAAGAAGATTCCTGTCGCTGCCAATTGTCTGGGTAAAATTTCGGACAGAAAGGCGCCCTCAACGCCGTGCTGACATTGAGGGCGCCGCATTTTCAGTTCAGATAGCCGGGTCTCACCGTCACGCCAAAGTGCTCGGCCAGCTGCTTCATCTGATCGTCGGAGATGGTCTGCTTCCAAGGAAGATGGGCGATCTTCATGTAGATTTCCGCCGCCTTTTCTGCGGTTTCGATCAGGCCGAAGGCTTCGTCCAGATCCCGGCCTGCGCCATAGAGTCCATGCTGGGCCCAGACCACCAGCCGGGCGGATTTCATCTTTTCCGCCGTAGCTACGCCGATCTCATTGGTGCCGCAGAGCATCCAGGGCAGCACATTCACTCCGTCCGGGAACACCACCACGCACTCGGTGCACATCTGCCACAGGGTTCGGGTAAACGCCACCTCATCCAGGTCGTGTACATAGGTCATGGCCAGAATATTGGTGGGATGGCAGTGCATAATCACCCGGTTCTCGGGGTTCTGTTCCATTCTCACCTTGTGGCTCATCATATGGGCCGGCAGCTCAGAGGTAAACTTGCCGCCGTCGGAATAGCCCCAAAGGAGCTCCGCCACGCTTCCCCTCTGCGCCATGCGGATAAGCCCCAGGTTCTTCGCCGGATCATAGGGTACATTCTTAAAATACTTTCCGGTGCCGGTGACCAGGAAATACATTCCCTCCAGCTCCGGCTGAGAAAAGCCCGTGGGAATCTCCCGGATGACCTTTTCGGTGTCCAGATATTCCGCCACCTCGTCCTCTTTAAGCCGCAGACTGATGTTGCCGCCGTTTCGCTCGTCCCAGCCTTGGCGGTACATATTCTCCGCCGTGCGGATCATCTCCACCATCCAGGGTGCCGTTAAAATGTCCTTCATACCTTAAACCCGCTTTCTCAGTACCGAATTTTCATCGTCCTCTACGGTCTTCATCCACTGGCCGTCTGCGGGAACGCCGCAGGAATTGCAGTATCCCTTCCAAACCTCGCCAAAGGGCAGGGGTTTCAGCTCCTGCTGCACCAGCAGCTGGGTGAACTTGCCCTGATTCTGGAGCGTCTTCCAGTCCGCCGAGCCTGCGGTATAGACCACCACGCCGATGCCAAACACCTTGGACTCCATGCAGGGCTTTCCCTCATTTAAATTATAGGGCTCCGACAAAATTTCGTCAAGAGATTCCTGATAACGCTGTCTCGGGCCCATGCGGTCTGCTGGAATGTCCTTAAAGCCGTCGCCGGTTCAGATGTTCATGGTGCAGCTCCGCCCCAGCTTCCGGGCCGGGTAGGAGGGAATCCGGATACAGGCCTTGCCGCGCTCTACCCAGAACCTGCGGGTCTCCGGATTGGGGGGACAGAGTCAGCGGGTCGCACTTGAGATGACTGAAAAAAGCGGAGTTAAAGTCCGCGCCCTCCAATCGCCCGGCTGCCTGATCGGCGCAGAGCTGATACAACCGAAACTGAGATTCGTCCCTATCATTAAGTCCATAGCGCACAAAATCCCCGCCGGCCATCGCCAGCGGGGATCGTTTTGCGTAATTTACTTGGCGTATTCCACAGCCTTGGTTTCGCGGATCAGGTTGACCTTGATCTGGCCGGGGTACTCCAGCTCATTTTCGATCTTCTTAGCAATCTCCCGTGCCAGGATGATCATGTTGTCCTCGGTAACCTCCTCGGGCTTGACCATAATGCGAACCTCGCGGCCCGCCTGAATGGCATATGCCTTTTCGACGCCGGGGAAGGAGCTGGTCAGTTCCTCCAGCTTCTCCAGACGCTTGACATAGTTTTCTACGTTCTCGCGCCGCGCACCGGGACGTGCTGCCGAGATGGCGTCTGCCGCCTGAACCAGGCAGGCAATGACGGTCTGAGGCTCCACATCGCCGTGATGGGCTTCGATGGCGTGGATGACCTGGGGGCTCTCCTTGTACTTTCTAGCCAGCTCAACGCCCAGCTGCACATGGCTGCCTTCCATCTCATGATCCACGGATTTGCCCAGATCATGGAGAAGACCGGCCCGCTTGGCAATGGCAACGTCCTCGCCCAGCTCCGCAGCCATCAGACCGCAGAGATGCGCCACCTCAATGGAGTGGTTCAGAACATTCTGGCCGTAGCTGGTACGGTACTTCTGACGGCCCAGCAGCTTAATGAGCTCAGGATGCAGACCGTGCACACCCGTTTCAAAGGTGGCGCGCTCGCCCTCCTGCTTGATGGTCTGCTCCACCTCGCGGCGAGCTTTTTCCACCATGTTGTCAATGTGGGTGGGCTGAATACGTCCGTCGGCAATCAGCTTTTCCAGTGCAATCCGTGCGATTTCCCGGCGAACCGGGTCAAAGCAGGACAGGGTAATTGCCTCGGGGGTATCGTCAATGATGAGATCAACGCCGGTCTTTGTCTCCAAAGCGCGGATGTTCCGTCCTTCCCGGCCGATGATGCGGCCCTTCATCTCGTCATTGGGCAGTGCCACAACGGAGATGGTTGCCTCGGCGGCATGGTCGGCGGCACAGCGCTGAATGGCAGTGGCAATGATTTCTCTTGCCTTCTGCTCCGCCTCGTCCTTGAGCTGGGTCTGAACCTCCTTAATCTTCATGGCAGTTTCGTGCCGCACTTCGGACTCCACATTTTTCAGCAAATATTCCTTTGCCTCGTCGGTGGACATTCCGGAGATCTTCTCCAGCATTTCCAGCTGAGCGCGCTTGATGTCGGAAACCTCTTCCTGGGTGGTAGCCACCTTGGCAAGCCGACGGCTCAGCTCCTCATCCTTGCGCTCATACTGCTCTGTCTTGCGGTCCAGGGTCTCCTCCTTCTGCTGAATGCGGCGTTCCTGCTTCTGCAGCTCGGAGCGGCGATCCTTGACCTCCTTATCATACTCGGTACGGCTTCTGTGGATTTCTTCTTTTGCCTCGACCATCATCTCGCGCTTCTTATTCTCGGCGCTTTTGATGGACTCGTTGATAATGCGCTTTGCTTCTTCTTCCGCGCTGCCGATTTCCTTTTCGGCAGTGCGCTTGCGGTAATTCACCGCCACAGGGAACATGACGCCTGCGCCCACCAGAAGTCCTACCAAAGTCAAAATGACTTGAATCAGCATTCTCTCAGATACACCTCCTTGTTATGAAATTTTGAGAAAAAAGCAACGGGTATCTACTGCTTGCATCTGCAAAACGGGCAGTCTCACCGTACTAATTCGCAATTTATATTGTATAGCCTTGGAAGGTGGATGTCAAGAAAAATGAATAAAATGTTAAGAGATGCAGGATACGCCGATGCTTCCTGGCACAATATCTTGTGGTTTTGCAATACCGGTATGCAAAAAGCACCGGCATTGGAGCATATTATCTCCGCCGCCGGTGCCATTATTTTGTTGGATTCTACTTCTTTTATACCCGCAGTACCAACCGCGCAATATTAAAGTACAGCAGCATGGAAACCGAGTCCATAATTGTGGAAATCACCGGAGACGCCATAATGGCCGGATCCACATGGATAAGCTTTGCCAGCATAGGAAGCAGACTGCCGATAAACTTTGCGATGATGATAATCAAGAACAGCGACAGCGTAACCACAATATTAGTCGCCAGCTCTCCGGGATAGGTAATCGCCAGACGTGCAAAATTCACAATACACAGCGCCACGCCGCAGAGCATTGCCACCCGCAGCTCCTTAAAGGCTACCCGGAGTGCGTCCTTCAGCTGAATATCGCCCACAGACATACCACGGATAATCAGGGTACTGGCCTGGGCGCCTGCATTACCGGCGGTGCCGGTGAGCATGGGCATACAGGTCACAAGCAGCGGGAACGCCACAAACGCCGCCTCATAATGGGTGAGGATGCTGCCAGTAAACATGGCGGAGATCATCAGGAACATCAGCCAGACGATTCGGTTTTTCGCCAGGGTAAATACGCTGGTTTTCAGGTACGGATGGTCGGAGGGCGCGATTGCAGCCATCTTCTCCATATCCTCCGTGGCTTCTTCCTCGATGACGTCCATCACGTCGTCGGCGGTGATGATGCCCACCAGGCGGTTTTCCTTATCCACCACGGGCATGGCCAGGAAGTCGTACTTCATCATGGTCTGGGCGGAGGTCTCTTTATCGTCCAGGGTGGAAGCGGTGATGATATCCGTCTCCATAATGTCCTCGATGATGGTATCATCGGGGCTCAGGAGCATTTCCTTGACGGTGACAACGCCCTCCAGAATTCGCTTGTGGTTGGTCACATAGCAGGTGTAAATCTGCTCGGACTCCTCGCCGCGCTTCCGGATCCGGTCGATGGCCTGGAGCACGGTCATGTCCTTATGGAGGTCCAAAAACTCCGCCGTCATAATGCTGCCGGTGGAATCCTCCGGGTATTTGAGAAATTGATTGATGAGCGTCCTGGTCTCCGGCTTGGCATTTTTCAGCACGCGCTTGACCACCATGGCCGGCATTTCCTCCAGCATATCTACCGCATCATCCACGAACAGATCCTCGATGATGGGACTCAGCTCCTGGTCGGTGATGGCGGAGATGATGTTCTGCTGGGTCTCCGGCTCCAGCTCGGCAAATACGTCGCTGGCCTGATCCTTGGGCAGGGTTCGAAAGCAGGTGATCTGCTGCAGCGGCGTCAGCTGCTCCATAAATTCGGCCACGTCCATCTCGTTGGTGTCTGCAATGACCTCGTGGAGCTTTGTAAATTGCTTATGCTCCAGCAGTTCGTTGAGTTCCTCAATGAGCTGCTGAGTATCTAGGGTGTTGTTCGACACAGGCTTTTCCTCCTACTCTTTTTGAAGTGTAATAGGAGAAGTGTCAGAACAAAGAAGCATCAGTATCCCAATTTCCGCGCAGCTTCGCGCAGGGCCCGAGACAAGCGGCACAAGGGAACTGTGTCCTCCGTCCCGGTACTTCGTCCGCTGATATCCACTTGTCTCCCCCCAATCTGTTTGAGATATTTCATACCAAATTAGCATACCACGAAACCCATCGAAAAGCAAGTTTTTGTGCCGATTCCAAAGCCCAGCTGTCCCCCGCCTCTTTACTCCCCCACCTTCTTCTGTTATACTGTTGCTATCTTTACCATTGGGAGGGGCGTTTATGCCCAAACAAAACAATTCATCGGCATACAATCCGCAGCAAGCCAAGGGCCGTCAGCTGCTTCGGGGCCTTTTAGTTACCCTGACAGTCCTCACACTGCTGAACCTGCTGTTTACGGCGTCTCTGGCCGGGCTCATCGGCGGCATTGTGATTTTGATTATGGTCTGGGGCATTCGCAAGGGCGATTATGGGCTGCGGAAGGCGTTAATCGTCTTTCTGCTGCTGTATGCGGCGGTCAATCTGGTTGTTCTGATTCTGTCCGCACTTTTTTCTTCCACGGCACGGGTATTGTCTCTGATTTGGCTGGGGGTTTACAGTCTTTGTCTCGTTGTCTGTGCCCTGCTGCTTCGCCGTCCGGAGATCCGCGCATGGCTGGAGGTGGCCCCGCAGCCCGCGGAGAAGGAAAAGAAGATTCACTTCTTCCACGGTGGCTGGAGAGACCTATAAAACGAAAACGAATACAAAAACGCGGCACTGCTGAAATGTTGCAGTGCCGCGTCTGTTTTTGCTCAAGTTTAGATTTCCATAATCACAGGCAGGATCATGGGATTCCGCTTGGTGTGCTTATAGAGGTAGTTGGACAGCGCCGACTTAATGCTGGCCTTGATGGTAGCCCAGTCGGTGATGTGCTGACTGATGCAGTCCTCCACAGCCTCGGTGGCGATCTCCTTGAGCTCCTCCATCAGGTCGCCGGACTCCTTCACATAGACAAAGCCGCGGGTGATAATATCGGGGCCGGAGATGATGGAGCCGTCCTCGCTGGACAGGTTGACCACCACGACGATCATGCCGTCCTGGGCCAGATGCTTCCGGTCACGGAGCACCACGCTGCCCACATCGCCAACGCCCAGACCGTCCACCAGCATTTTGCCCGCAGGTACGGTGCCGGTGATCTTGCAGGAATTCCGGGTCAGCTCAATGACCTTGCCGATGTCGCTGACAATGATATGCTTGGGATCCATGCCCATCTCCTGGGCCAGGCGAGCATGACGCTTCAGGTGCCGCTGCTCACCGTGGACCGGGATGAAGAACTTGGGCTTCAGCAGCGCGTGCATGATCTTCAGTTCCTCCTGGCAGGCATGTCCGGACACATGGAGGTCGGCCAGCTTATCGTAGACCACCTCAGCGCCCTTGCGGTACAGCTCGTTGATGACGGCGGAAATGGTCTTCTCGTTGCCGGGAATGGCCGATGCGGAAATCAGCACCCGATCCCCGGGCCCAATCTCCACCTGACGGTGGCCGGAGAATGCCATCCGGTACAGGGCCGACATATTCTCGCCCTGGGAGCCGGTAGTGATGATCACGGTCTTCTCCTTGGGCAGGCTCTTGGTGGCATTGATGTCCACCAGGGTGTTCTTGGGCACATCCAGATAGCCCAGCTCCATGGAGACCTTCAAAATATTCTCCATGCTCCGTCCCGTAACCGCAACCTTTCTGCCGTATTTGGCCGCCACATTCAGTACAGTCTGAATTCGGTCAACATTGGAGGCAAAGGTGGTGACGATAATCCGCTGGTCGCAGCCCTTGAACATACTGTCAAAGGAACGGGACACCTTCCGCTCGGAGGGAGAGAAGCCCTCGCGCTCTACGTTGGTGGAATCGCACAGCAGGGCCAGCACGCCCTTATTGCCCAGAGCGCCGAACCGTGCCAGGTCGATAATGCTGCCGGAGATGGGGGTGGAATCAATCTTAAAGTCGCCGGTCATGACCACAACGCCCACAGGGGTGTGAATGGCAAAGGCCACTGCGTCGGCAATGGAATGGTTCACATGGATGAACTCCACCTTAAAGCATCCGGCCTTCACCACCTCGCCCGCCTCATGGGTAACGATCTTGGTGGAATCCAGCAGGCCGTGCTCCTCCAGCTTGATCTGGACAAGGCCGGCGGTGAGGCGGGTGGTGTGAACCGGCGCATTCACCTGCTCCAGCACATAGGGCAGACCGCCGATATGGTCCTCATGGCCGTGGGTCAGGAAAAAGCCCCGGAGCTTCTGCTGATTCTTAATCAGATAGGTTACATCCGGCACCACCAGATCAACGCCATACATATCGTCCTCGGGGAAGCCCAGGCCGCAGTCTACTACAATCATGTCTCCGCCGTATTCCAGCACGGTGATGTTCTTGCCGATCTCGTTGAGACCGCCCAGGGAAATAATCTTCAGTTTTTCAGCCAAAATTTATCACTACTCCATTTCGTTCGCCTTCGGCGGCTGTGCCGAAGTGCGCATCAGGTTTACGTAATATGCCAAAAATGGCAACACGAATCGGGAGCATCCCATTTAGGACGCTCGAATTTGCTTATGAACAGGAATGTGGGCAATCGGAGGTACCTCCCGGCGGCTGACCCTGTACCGTCAGCTTGACCCTTGAAGGGAACGTCCGGCTGCCCGGATATATGAAATATTGTACTTCCGTACATAATGCACATAGCAAAGATCCTCCCGGATCATCCATTCCGGCGGATCAGTTTACGGTTTATTATATCACAATTCGCTCCAAAAGTATACATGAATTTTCACCCCGATTGTTCTCCGTCCCAAATCCTTCGCTTTCCCGTAAAAATGTAGCGAAGGCACCGGATTCCCTTGCGTTTCCATGCGGATTTATGATATAATGTCTAAATCGTAGGCTGGGTATTTTGTCCTGCCGGCGAAAGGAGCTGATGCAGCTTGAATAAGAAACTATCCCGACTGTTTTCCACCAATCTCACGGTGTATTTTACCGTGATGGTGCTGTTTTGCCTGGTGTCCTGGTTTCGGCAGAATTTTGTACTGGCCGTAGTGGAAAGCATCGTGACTGTCGGACTGTTTATATACTATAAAATTCGCTCTGCCCGGCGGAAAAAGGACATTGCCCAGTATTTGCAGGACGCCAGCATCTCCGTGGACTCGGTTTCCAACGAGGAAATGAGCATCCCGGTTCCGGCGTTGATCCTCAATATGTCCGACCAGGAGATCATGTGGTGCAACGACGCATTTATGCAGCTGGCCGGTGCCTCCGACAGTCTGTTTGAGGTCAGCCTGGGGGAGATCTTCCCCGACCTCTCCACCGATTGGCTCACCGAGGGCAAGTCCGAATGCCCGGAGGAGGCCGTCCGGGATGACTGCCGCTATCGGGTTTACGGTGACTTTATCCGCTCTCAGGACGATTCCGGCGGATATCTGGCCGCCATGCTCTATTTCATCGACGTCACCGAGCTACTCAATGTCCGGGACGAATATGAGCTGAGCCGTCCGGTGGTCAGCATCATTCTGGTTGACAACTATGATGAGCTTACCTCCAACCTGCCGGACAAGTCCATCTCCAATCTCTCCGCACAGCTGGACGACGCCATCACCGGCTGGGCCGCAGATTCTACCGGCATTCTCCGCCGGCTGGAGCGCAACCGCTACCTGTTCCTGTTCGAACAGCGGGAGCTTCCCCACTATATCGACACGAAATTCTCCATTCTCGACACCGTTCGGGATATCACCAACGATTTTGGTACCCCCGCAACCCTGAGCATCGGCATCGGAAAAGACGGCGCCAATCTCCAGGAAAGCTATGACTTTGCATCCCTGTGCATCGAAATGTCCCTGAGCCGCGGCGGCGATCAGGCAGTGGTGAAGGATCGCTATAACTTCTCCTTCTACGGCGGCAAGGCAAAAGAAGCCGAGCGCCGCACCAAGGTTAAGTCCCGGGTCATGGCCGGTGCCTTGCAGGAGCTTATGACCCAGTCCTCCAACGTGCTGATTATGGGCCATAAAAACGCCGATATCGACGCAGTGGGCGCTGCGGTGGGCGTGATGTGCCTGTGCCGGAAGTTTGAATGCCCGGCAAAAATCGTCATTGATTTGCAGCACAACGCCTCGAAAGCCCTGCTGCAAAAGCTCCAGGCCGTGCCCCAGTATCAGAACTGCTTCATCGCTCCCGAGGACGCGCTGGTGGAGCTGGACGAGGATTCCCTGCTGGTGGTGGTGGATACCAACCGCCCGGATCAGGTGGAATCCAAGGAGCTGCTCTCCTCTGCGGGCCGTGTGGCCGTTATTGACCATCACCGCCGCGCCGCCGACTATATCGAGGGCGCACTGCTGAACTTCCATGAGCCCTATGCCTCCTCCGCCAGTGAGCTGGTGACGGAGCTGGTGCAGTACCTCACCGACCGGGAGGATGTGCTCCCCGTAGAAACCCTGTCGCTGCTGGCCGGTATTGTGCTGGACACAAAGAATTTCTCCGTCCGCACCGGCGCCCGTACCTTTGAGGCGGCGGCCTGGCTCCGGAAAAACGGCGCCGATACCGTGGCCGTGAAGCTGCTGTTCCAGAACGACCTCCATGCCACCCTGGACCGCTATCAAATCATTCAGCACGCCGAGCTGTATCGGGGCAACATCGCCCTGTGCTGCCTGGATTATACTTCGGACCGTATCATTGCCGCCCAGGCTGCCGATGAGCTGCTCAATATCTCCGGCATTGAAGCGTCCTTTGTATTCTATCCCGACGGGGATCGTGTGATCTGCTCGGCCCGCTCCATCGGTGAGGCCAACGTGCAGATGATTCTGGAGCCTTTGGGCGGCGGCGGCAACCAGGCCACCGCAGGCGCGCAGATTTCCGGCATGACGCCGGAGCAGGTGCGCGACGCCCTCAAGCAATCCATTGACCAGTTTTTCAGCGATACGTAACGATCCAATTGTTGCGTGCGCTTCCATATCAGGCGTTTCCATTTTGTGAAACCGTCTACCATTGAAAGGAGTATTCTCATGAAAGTGATCTTATTACAGGACATCCGCGGCAAGGGCAAAAAGGGCCAGATGATCGAAGCGTCCGACGGCTATGCCCGGAACTTCCTCCTGCCCCGGAAGATGGCCATCGAAGCCACCGCCGACAATGTCAACACCATGAAAATGAACGACAAGGCAAAGGCAGAGCAGGCCGCCCGGGAAAAGGCTCAGGCCCAGGAGATTGCCGAAAAGCTCAAGAACATCACCGTGGAGATCAAGGCAAAGTCCGGCAACGGTGGCCGTCTGTTCGGCTCCATCACCTCTCAGGAGGTTTCCGACGCACTGAAGAAGCAGGCCGGTATCTCCGTGGACAAGAAGAAGATCGTCCAGGATGAGCCCATTAAGTCCTTTGGCGATTTCAGCCTCAAGGCTAAGCTGGGCTACGAAATTGTAGCCACCATTTCCGTTCATGTGAGCGAAGGCTAAGCTCGTCCTTTGAACGCAGTATATTACGGCAGCGGCGCACAATCATCCGCAACTACTGTGCGGCGCTGCCGCTATTTCGCCCAGGAGGTGATGAACCATGGATGAACTGCTGACCCGTCAAATGCCCCACTCTCTGGAGGCAGAGCAGGCCGTCATCGGCTCCATGCTCATCGACCCCAGCTGTATCGCGGATATGCTGGAGCTGGTAAGACCCGACGACTTCTACCTACAACAGAATAAGGATATCTTCACCACCATCTACACCATGTTCAACTACTCCGCTGACATTGACCCGGTTACGGTCATGGATCAGATGAAGCAGGCCGGTGTATATGACGAGGAGAAAACCCGGGATTACCTGCTGCAAATTCTGGATGTTACCCCCACCGCCGCCAACGCCAAGCAGTACGCGCAGATCGTGGCGGACAAATCCCTGCTCCGCCAGATCGCCCAGGCCGCCAAGGACATCACCGAGATCGTCTCTGAGGAAGTGGGCACCGCCCAGAGCATTATGGACGCTGCCGAGCAGAAGATTTACGCCATCCGAAACGGCCGAAGCAATCAGGATCTGGAGCACATCGGCACCATTCTTCTGAACGTTTACGACCAACTGGCAGAGCGGGCCCGGTCCGACAGCGCCATCCCCGGCCTGTCCACAGGGCTTCGGGATCTGGATGCCAAGATCAACGGTCTGAACAAGTCGGACCTTTTGCTGATCGCCGCCCGTCCCGGTATGGGCAAAACCTCCATTGCGCTGAATATTGCCCTGGCCGTGGCCAAGCAAACGGACAAGGCCGTGGTCATGTTCTCTTTGGAAATGAGTAAGGAGCAGCTTGCCTCCCGTCTTCTGTCCAACGAGAGCTTTGTGGATAGCCAGCTGCTGCTCACCGGCAAGCTCTCCGAGGAGGAATGGGGCAAGCTGGGTACCGCCGCCTCGGCCCTGAGCCAGACGGACATCCGGGTGGACGATAACCCCTCCATCACCGTCACCGAAATGAACGCAAAATGCCGCCGCATCGACAATCTGGGGCTGGTCATCATCGACTACCTACAGCTCATGACCTCCGCCACCGGTAAGGTCAACGACAACCGTGTTACCGCCGTGGGTGAGATCTCCCGTGCCCTGAAAATCATGGCCAAGGAGCTGAACGTTCCGGTCATCTGCCTGAGCCAGCTGAGCCGAGCCAACGAAAGCCGCGCCGATAAGCGCCCCATGCTTTCCGACCTGCGTGAATCCGGTTCTATCGAGCAGGACGCCGATGAGGTTCTGTTTCTCTATCGGGATGACTATTATAATCCAGATACCGAAGAAAAGAACGTGGCCGAGTGCATCGTGGCAAAGAACCGCCACGGCGAAACCGGCACCGTAAAGCTCCAGTGGCTGCCTCAGTACACTACCTTCTCGGATCGGGAGTGGAAGCACAGTGAACCGTAAGCTGCTGGATTTTATTCGTCATTCCCATATGCTTTCCCCGGGGGATTCTGTCATTTGCGCGGTTTCCGGGGGCAGAGATTCCATGGCGCTGCTGCATCTGATGCTGGAGCTTCAGGATGCGCTGTCCGTCACCGTATCTGCCGCGCATTTTAACCACCAGCTGCGGGGGGAAGAATCCCTGCGCGATGCAGAATTTGTCCGGCAGCACTGCAAGCGCCTTGGCATTCCCGTTTTTATGGGTCAGGGCGATGTTGCCGCCTATGCAAAGGCCCACGGTCTTGGCATTGAGGCCGCCGCCCGAACGCTCCGGTATGAATTTCTGGAGTCCCTCTCCCCCGACGCAAAAATCGCCACGGCCCACAATGCCCAGGACAATCTGGAGACCATGCTGATGCATCTGCTTCGGGGCTGCTCCCTCCATGGGCTCAGCGGGATTCCGCCGGTTCGCGGCAGGATCATTCGTCCACTGCTAACCTGTCCTCCGGAGGAGCTTTCCGATTATCTCACTCAAAATCACATTCCCCATGTGGAGGATTCCACCAACGCCCTGGACGATTGCCAGCGAAACCGGCTGCGGCATCATGTGATTCCGCTGCTGCTGGCTGAAAATCCGGGACTGTCCACAGCGGCATCTGAGCTGTGCTTGCAGCTGGGGCAGGAGGATCAGTATCTGGACGCCTGCGCCCAAAAGCACTATGAATTGCTGCTGCAAAACGGCACACTAAATTGCGCCGGACTGCTGAAATTGCCGGAACCTATGGCCTATCGGGCGCTGAAGAAATTTCTTGCCCCGGTGCCGGAGGTCGCAGAAGTGCATCTTTCCGGCGCGTTGGAGCTGGCAAACAGCCGCTATCCCTCTGCCGCACTGCATCTTCCGGGAGGCTATATCCTTGCTCGGGATTATGACAGGCTGACCTTGCGAAACGCGCAGAATATCGCCGCACCGTCGCTCCCCGGCCCGGTGGAATTATCCCCCGGCGAAACAATCCAATGGGGCAGCTGCCAAATTTCCTGCCAAATGGGCACCATGCCGGAGCATCCGAAATCCGCGCTGTATCTTGCCCCGGAAGCACTTCATTTTCCCCTGACCGTCCGCCCACGCCAGCCCGGAGACAGAATCCGCTTGCCCGGTGGCAGCAAAAAACTCAGCCATTGGATGGTCGATCAAAAAATACCCGCAGCACTGCGGAACCAGTTGCCGGTATTGGCGCAGGATCAGGAGGTCTTAGCCGTCCTCCCCTATGTTGCCGCTGCCCCACACCGTGCAAAACCAGGAAGCCCCAGTCTGATTTTGACTGTAAAACGAACGGAGGAAGAATCATGAACCGCGATCTCGATTATGTAATGTTTACCCCGGAGCAGCTCCATGCCCGTGTCCAGGAAATTGGCCGGCAGCTCACCGAGGAATACGCCGGAAAGGCCCCCATTTTGCTATGTATCATGAAGGGCAGTCTGGTATTCACCGCCGATCTCATGCGGGAGATCAATCTGCCCTGCACCTTGGAATACCTGACCCTGTCCTCCTACCGGGCCATGGCCACCACCCCCGGCGCACTGGACATGAAGGAGCCCTTCGATCTCGACATCAACGGCCGGGACATCATTGTCATCGAGGATATTCTGGACACCGGACGCACGCTGAGCTTTGTGATGAAGCTCCTGGGCAAGCAGTCCCCCGCCTCCCTCAAGCTGGTGGTGCTGCTGGATAAGCCCAGCCGCCGGGAAGCACCGGTGGAGGCCGACATTGTGGGCTTTACCATCCCCGATGCCTTTGTGGTGGGCTATGGTCTGGACTATGACCAGAAATATCGGAACCTGCCCTGTATCGGCGTACTCAAGCCCAGCGTCTACCAGGGATCGTAACACCATCATCGCAAGGGAGTGACCCATTTGAAGAACCATAAGGGCAATTTTGCCTTTCTATTCCTGATCCTGCTGATTTTTGGCCTTGCTGTCTTTCTGATGCGCAACCCCTCCACGGGAGCAGATTCCTATTCCTATAGCGACATCTATGACCTGCTCATGCAGGAAAAGGTGAATTCCGTCACCCTCCGGGGCACGGATCTGACGCTGAAGCTCAAACAGCCGGACGAAGACGGCAATACCACCGTCACCTATCAGGTGGCCAGCTTTGCCGTATTCTATCAGGATTTCAACGATCTCATTGTCGATCAGTACGACCGGGGCATCATCAAAAGCTATGACTACCCCGCTCCGTCGGAAACGCCCTGGTGGCTGATGTTCGTGCCCTATCTGCTGATTGCCCTGCTGTTTTTGGGGATCTGGGTATTCATGATGAGCCGCGCTTCCGAGGGAGGCGGCGGCGGTGAAAAGGGCGTGATGCGCTTTGCAAAGGCCCGGGCCGTTGCTGCCACCGATACCGGCGTGACCTTTGACGACGTGGCCGGTGCCGATGAGGAAAAGGCCGAGCTCCAGGAGGTTGTGGATTTTCTGCGGAATCCCGAGAAATACACCCGACTGGGCGCGCGCATTCCCAAGGGCATCCTGCTGGTGGGCCCTCCCGGAACCGGTAAAACCCTGATTGCCAAGGCTGTTGCCGGGGAGGCCGGGGTACAGTTTCTCTCCATCTCCGGCTCCGACTTTGTGGAGCTGTATGTGGGCGTCGGTGCCAGCCGTGTCCGCGACCTGTTTGAGCAGGCGAAAAAGCAGGCTCCTTCGATCATCTTTATTGACGAGATCGACGCGGTAGGCCGTCAGCGCGGCGCAGGTCTGGGCGGCGGTCATGACGAACGGGAGCAGACCCTGAACCAGCTGCTGGTGGAGATGGACGGCTTTAAGAGCAGTGACGGCGTAATCGTCATTGCCGCCACCAACCGCGTGGATATTCTGGACAACGCCCTGCTTCGTCCCGGACGCTTTGACCGCCAGGTCTATGTGGGTGCGCCGGATGCCAAGGGCCGTGCCGCCATTCTCCGGGTGCACGCCAAGAATAAACCTTTGGCCGAGGACGTGGATCTGGACACCGTGGCCAAGGAAACCGCCGGATTCACCGGTGCCGATCTTCAGAATCTTTTGAACGAGGCCGCCCTCCGTGCTGCAAAGCTGGGCCGCCCGGTGATCCTCATGAAGGATCTGGAGGAATCCATGATTAAGGTCATTGCTGGCCCCGAAAAAAAGAGCCGCGTGATCCCTGCCCACGAGAAGAGGCTCACCGCAGTCCACGAGGCCGGCCACGCCATTGTGATGCACGCCCTGCCCACCCACGATCCAGTGCATCAGATCACCATCGTGCCCCGTGGTATGGCAGGCGGCATGACCATCTCTCTGCCCTCCGAGGATCACAGCTACATGAGCCGTAATGAAATGTTGGAGCAGATTGTCTCCCTGCTGGGCGGACGGGTTGCCGAGGCATTGATGCTCAGCGATATCTCCACCGGCGCCTCCAACGACCTCCAGCGGGCCACCTCCATCGCCCGGGAAATGGTCACCAAATACGGCATGAGCGCCAAGCTGGGCCCGGTGACCTTCGATTCCGACGGCCAGGTGTTCATCGGTCGGGATTACGGTCAGACCAAGAGCTATTCCGAGGAATCCGCCGCCCGGATCGACCAGGAGGTACAGGATATTCTCGGCAGCTGCTACCGTCAGTGCGAGGACATCCTCAAGGCTCATATGGAAGAGCTGCGCCAGGTATCCGATTACCTGCTGGAGCATGAAACTATGAGCGGCAAAGAGTTCGAGGCCATTATGAACCATACGGCTACTCCTGCTATTTCCGATTTGAGTGCCGAGCCGGATTCCGCCACGGAGTCTGCGGAACCCAACACTCCGAATTCTGATTCTTCTCCTGAATAAACAGTTCGCCCCTGACAGCAAACCTGTCAGGGGCAATTTTTCTCTTATCGCTGCTCAATGGGCACATAATCCCGGGCCGGGCAGACATTTTGATAGGCAGGACGGATGATTTTATCGGTGTTGATGAGCTCCTCCATCCGATGGGCGCTCCAGCCGACCATTCTCGCTACCGCGAAAATCGGCGTGAACAATTCCTGTGGAATGTCCAGCATCCGATACACAAAGCCGCTGTAGAAGTCCACATTGGCGCAGACGCCCTTGTAAATTCTCCGCTCCCGGCTGATGACCTCCGGAGCCAGTTCCTCTACCATGGCATACAATGCATACTCCTCCTGCCGTCCCTTCTCCTGGGCCAAACGCTTTACAAAGCTCTTGAAAATCACGGCTCTGGGGTCGGACAGAGAATAGACCGCATGGCCCATGCCGTAAATCAGCCCCGAATGGTCAAATTCTTCACCGTGGAGCACCCGGGTGAGATACCGCTCTACCTGCTCTCGATCCGTGGTATCCGCCACCTGTGCCCGGAGGTTGTCCATCATTCCAACAACCTTCAGGTTGGCGCCGCCATGCTTGGGTCCCTTCAGAGAGCACAGCGCCGCCGCCATCACCGAGTAGGTATCCGAGCCCGCAGACGTCACCACATGGGTGGTAAACGCCGAGTTGTTGCCGCCGCCATGCTCCATATGCAGCACCAGCGCCAAATCCAGCACCTGGGCCTCCAGATCCGTAAAATGCCGATCCGGACGGAGCATCATGAGAAGATTCTCCGCCATGGTCAGATTCTCGTCGGGATGATGGATGTAAAAGCTGCCGTCCTGGCAGTAGTGGTGATAGGCGTGATAGCCGTAGACAGTCATCAGCGGCAACGTGCCGATGAGAATCAGTGACTGCCGGAGCACATTGTCAAGACTGGTGTCCAGTGCTTTGGGGTCATAGGCCGACAGCGTCAATACGCTACGGGTC
>ERZ1034844.685-NODE-685-length-17648-cov-8.209515_pt1 | contig 17648 bp, 26 predicted proteins | sample MGYA00520594_ERZ1034844 | MGnify/ENA primary metagenome ERZ1034844 (study PRJEB33766, sample SAMN09781733) | gut metagenome | biome: gut microbiome | host: Homo sapiens | place: Madagascar | study: EMG produced TPA metagenomics assembly of the PRJNA485056 data set... | reverse complement strand
CTTAATTGCTGTATAATCATACATTAAATTACAATATCTCCCCTCTTTTTTATCAAAATCATAAAAAAATATAGCAGAAAAGCCCCATTTTATCAATTAGTAAACATAAAAACAGGACAAAATAGTTATTTTGTCCTGTTTTTTGTTGGAAGAAAGGAGAGCAAGGAATGAACCTAACTATACAGGTCGGAAGATTTACAAGGGATCCAGAGGTAACGTATGGAGATAATCAGGCAATTAAGTGTGTAAGAGTTGATATAGCGGTGCCGCGTGATTTTACGATAGGAGACGAGGATCCTAAGACAGATTTTTTTCATTGCGTTGCATTCAAATCCGCGGCGAAATTTATTGCGCTGTATTGTAAAAAAGGAGATAAAGTTATCCTCCGTGGTCGCTTCCAAAACAACAACTACACAAAAAACGATGGCACAAAAGTGTATGGCGATCAGTTGATCATTGACAAGATCGAATTTGCACAGACAAAACCGGATCAGACCGAAGAAAATTTTCATCCACCGGATGAAGATGAAGAAATGCCATTTAAAGATTAAGGAAAATGTGAGATGCCGACGCTTGATAAAAAGAAAATTGAAAAGAACAAAAAACGTAAAAAGAGAATATTTGCGTTTTGGGTTTTGCTTTGCATTTTGTCTGCACCGATAGTTGTCGAAGCCTTAGATGTTTTTTTGACCGGAATCCTTGGTAAAAATTTTGGAACATTTAATTTTGATTTCAATTACTTACGTTGTTTGATATCACTGGTTACTCAAAAAAACAGAATGATGCTAGGTGTGTTATATGAAGTATGTCTGTTACTGACATATCTGTATGAGAGCAGTATGGCAGCACCAAAATCGGTACAAACAGCTACGGTTCAGGTGACACATAACATAGAGATACCGGTTGCTGTCGGAAATGGACAGTATGGCAATGCCAGGTTTCAGTCTGAGAGAGAAAAAGATGAGACGTATTCAAAGTATGTGGTAAATGATGATAACCCGCCTACTGGAGGGATTGTTGTTGAGCAAATCAAAGTGGGAGGAAAAGAAATAATCCGGTATTTAACAGCTCCGGTACATGCGATTATCCTTGCGGCAACCAGACGAGGAAAAACACGAAGAGTATTTTTGCCAACAATTTGGCTCAATATATTGGCTGGTGTGAGCATGGCAATTACAGATTGTAAGGGCGAAATCTATCTCTTTACACACTTGTTTGCAAAATTAATGGGATACGCGGAACGAGTATTTGATCTGCGTGATCCGGATATGAGCCAACAATATAACTATATGCAACAGGTTGTTAGATATTTGAAAGAAGGAGATATTTCTGAAGCGACTGAAAAGACGTGGGATCTTGTGTCAGTTCTGGTCGGTGAGCCAAAAGGTGAAAGGATTTGGAATGACGGTGAGTGTTCTACTATTGCTGCAGCGATCATGATTGTTGCTCAGGATGCGCCGGAGAGCTGTAAGAACCTAACGAATGTATATTATTTTCTAGCTTATATGTGCGAACCTGATCCAGAAACGGGTGAAATACCAATTAACACTTATATTGAAAAACTGCCGGACAATCATCCGGCGAAAGCAGCATTCCAGGTTGCTAAGATCGCACCGTATCGTACAAGATCGAGCTTCTTTACGTCTGCATTGGCAACACTTCGGTTATTTACTGATTGGAAAATAGCAGACATGACAAGTCGGTCAGATTATGATCTATTAACGCTCGATGATCAAAAAACGATCACTTACATTATTGTGCCGGACGAAAAGGAAACCAGATATAGTCTTGCGGCATTATATATCAACCAGCTTTATGTTGCAGCAATGGACATTGCAGCGAAAAAAGGCGGAAGCCTGGATCGGCGAATGGAATTTATACTGGATGAATTTGGTAATTTCCCTCCGATCCCTGGAATGGGATCAATGATGTCTGCCGGCGCCGGAAGAAATGTTTTTTTTCGACTGGTACTACAGGATTATCAGCAGCTTAAGAAAAATTATCCGGAGGATTATGGAAACATCAGAGGAAATGCAGATCTAACTATCTATCTTGGATCTACTGATCAGGATACACTTCAGGAAATCAGTAAGGCCTGTGATACATATACAGTCGAGGTTGGAAACGTTGGAACGAGTGCAAATGATAGCAGAAAAAGGGATGGCGTGAATTATTCAGCCGGATCCAGTATGACATCAAGATATCTGCTGTATCCGAGCGATGTCGGGAAAATAGAGGCTCCTGACGCATTAGTGCGATATGGCAGCAAGAATCCGGCAATTATGTACATGCCTGATTTGAGCGAGTACCAGGCAAATGATGATTTCGGCTTAGGCGACCAGGAATATAACAAGCAGCTTATGATAGAACGAAGCAAGGAAAGAAAGCGGCGTAAGGTCGTTGCCCCTGCATTATGGGGTGTATGGAAAGAAATCCTTGCAGAGATAGCTATGCAGAATCAGTTAGCAAAGCAGATCGCGGAAGAAGAAAAGCAAAAAAAGAAAGAAGCAAAAGAAGCAAATAAAAAAGTATCACTTATGTAAAAAAGAGGTAAGGAACTATGAAACGATTAAAGATAAATAAAAAAATATTAAAGGGACTTGCTGCGAATGCAGTAATGGCATTTGGGATAATTGTTTATGCATCTCCGGTATTTGCCAATGATATCAATAGTTTAAAGTTATTTTCAGGAACAAATGCACTGATTACAGCTGCAGTTGGTGGCATGACGGCTCTGATAGGTGCAGCTGGAAGTTTCTTCTCACTTAAAGCCGGATATGCCTGGCATGCGGCTGAACCAGATGAAGCACCAAGAAAAAAGAAGGAGTTAATCCGGACGATTATAATTTCTGTAGTATTAACCTGTATTCCATCTCTTTTGACATGGATTCTGGCATTTTATAAGTAAGGAGCATAGAAAAGAATGATCAGTTGGATTTCGGAAAACATCTGTGAATATTTTACAGATCAAATTGCTGGAGCAATCGCACTATTTGGTGATAAGATAAACAACATTTTCTATACGATGGTGGATGCAGGATTATCAAATGCATATGTGGTGAATGCAAATACCTTTTTGGTTGTATTTTCGCTGTCGGCTGTGGCATTGATCGTAGGTAAGGAAGTGTTGGATGGAGATCTGATTGAGGTTAATTATGATCCAGATGACAGCCCAATGGATTTTTTGATGCGCATAGCCGAAGCAGTGGCAGTAATTAGCTGTTTCGGGGCATTGTTTGATTACCTAATGGTCTTTTCCAAGAAATTTGCCAGTGATTTACTGGGGAGCACCAATGCGACGGGGGCAAAAGACATTACATCAGGATTGATCAATATAGATCTGTCCAATACAGGCTCGGCAGCCGGAATGTATATTACGGTGGTAATGCTGGTATTTATAGGTTTCATCGTATTCTCGGTTGTGTCCGGTTTTCGCGGAGCAGAACTTATCGCAATGAAGCTGTTTGCGGTGATATTTGCCCTTGATCTGATACACGCTAACCGGGAGCGTTGGAATAATTTTTTTATGGCATTTTTGCTTGCAATGTTTTCATACGGATTTCAGACATTGTTTTACATTTTATCACTTAAAAGCTATGCAAGTGCCAGTATTAATGATATGGGTTACTGCCTATCGGCCATAGGTTGGCTGATAATGGCAATTATTGGTCCGCATTTTTTGGAAAAGTATCTGTATAAATCAGGAGTTAGTAAAGCTGCAGGGAGTGGATTGCGTATGCTTGCGCAGACCGCAATGATTAAAGCGTAGGTGAGGTGTAATGTGAATACGATATTGTTATATCAGAGTATAAAATTCATCCATCAGCTAGCAGCATGGGTAGCAGGGCTTGTGTCTGCTGGTGCCACATTTCGGTGTTTATTGATATTTTATGACGCTTATCAGGATCCCGATTTTGGATTTAAAGAGGCACTGAAGAAATCAAGGAAGCAGGTATTTCGAATGCTTATTGTCATATGCATATCATCGATCGTATCGTGGGTAAATAGTTATTACAAATAGAGGAAGGCGAAGAAATGGATAATGAACATAACGGAGATTTATATGTTCCTGCGAATTGTCCACCTCTTGATTATGTCATCCAGGGATTTACTGCAACTGACATGACATGTGTAGGTGGATGTGGATTGATTGGACTGATCGCAGCGATAAATGTTGCTATGATCACAGGTAACATGGTAAAAGCAGTTTTTTGTATAGTGGCGGCTGTTGGATTTGGAATCATGATTTTTCACCGGGATCGTTATACAGAAAATGTGATTAATAAAATCAAAATTGAAGTATCTTATTACCAATCGGTGAAGGAATATACCTATGAATATATCGATATTTATAAAAAATTATTTGAAGAGAAAGGAAGTATAGAACATGAAGGAAGTAATCGATCCTAAAATTACGCCAGCTACCAGAGATTTTATTGATGCGGCAGACGTGAAAGGTATGTTTTTGTATCGTAAGGATGGAATTATACTTACTTATTTGCGTGTTCATTTTTATAACCTGGATTTGTTGGAAAAGGAAGCAAAAAGGGGTAAAGCAGAAACCCTGACTGCGGAATTTAAGGATGATGGAAAAGATTTCAGTTATTTCTCTCTGCCCCGTGAAATCGATCTTGATCGATATAAACAAAATCTGAAAAGCAGATATCGTGAGGCACAGATGATGGGAAAAAGGCACATTGTGTCAATCTTAATGGAAGAATGTGCAGATCTAACTACAAGTGGCGAAAACTTTGAGCATCAGCATTATATCCGTGTCTGGAAAGATGGAACATCGGATAGATCAAATGCTGAACTTTCGCTAAAAGAACGTATTACAGATTTCCATAATATGTTTTCAAACGTAGGTATTAAGACAACAATCCTCGGAGAAACAGAAATTGTTAAATTGTGCAACCTGTTTGGAAATAGTTTGCAGGCTCCATTTGCACATGTTGACAGTACATTATATACACCAATACTGACATAGGAGAAAGCAATGAAATCAAAAAAAGCAGAGGTAGAAAAATCGGTATTTCCAATAAATGATAATTTAAGAAATATCATATCCCCTTCTGGAATCTCATATAACAGTACACACACGGAAGTCGGGGAAAATTATGGTAAGATCTATGCAATAACTCGTTATAATCCGTACCGGGACTATGGCTGGCTTGCCCCGCTGTGCAATATTGAGGGGACAGCTACTACGATTGAGTATCGGCGTACAGATCCAGGTAAGCTGATAGAAATATTTAACAGGAGCATCAATGAAAAAAAAGGGGAGCAGGGATCACTGAAAAATGAAAGTGATAAGCAGATCAACCAGCAGGAGATAAATGATCTGAAAAAGATGATCGAAAGACTTGCTGTGCAGCATGAGCCGGTTGGATATGTCAACATCATGCTGCATATCCAGAGTGATACGGTAAAAGGATTGAATGATCGCATTAAGAGGGTATCAAGTATTGTTGCTGTCAATGGGTGTAATATGACACTGCTAAAAAAGAGACAGGGACAGGCACTAAAAGCGATAGCGCCGTATGGTATACCGATTGCTGAAGCAGAAAAGATAGGTCAACGTAACATGCCGGTTGCAACTTTTTTTGGTGGATTTCCAATGGCGGCACCTGGTATCAATGACGAAAATGGATATTATCTCGGCAAGACAAAGGATAACCACGTTGTAATACTGGACATGTGGAAAAGAGATGCTGACAGGGTAAATAGCAACTGGTTTATATCCGGAATACCAGGTGTTGGCAAGTCTACGTTCCTAAAAAATTTATTTACATGTGAGTTTGGTTTTGGGACTCGAATTATTATATTTGATCCAGAGGAAGAGTACCGAGATCTGACAAAGCACCCGGATATTGATGGAGACATCATAAATGCATCTGGAGGAGAGAAAGGGCGCATTAATCCGCTGCAGATCCGTAAAGCGGCGGTAGTGCGTAAAGAAGATTTGGATGAGGGCGAACTGTTTAGTGACTTTTATGATTATGGCGAAGCAGACGCTACGTCAGATATGGCATTGTATATTCAGCAGCTAAAGACCTTTTTTAAACTCTACTTTGGAAAAGAAGAATTTACGGCCGGAGTCAGTGCAGCGTTAGAGCAAAACTTAATCGAACTTTACCACGAAAAAAACATCTACTGGGATACGGATATAACGACTCTGAAAAATACGGATTATCCGATTCTGTCAGAATTGTACGAAAAAATAAAGAAGAAGAGTGAGGATCCGAAACTTTCCGCGTATAAACGTGATAACTATGAAAAATTGGTTGATTTACTTTTTTCGGCTGGAGAAGGTGCGGATAGCTTTTTATGGAATGGACCGACAACGTTGGAGTCAGATGCGGATTTTGTTGATTTGGTCATATCATCACTACTTGAAGCGGATGACAGGGTTAAGCGTGCACAGTTTTACAACATCATTACCTGGGCCTGGAACGAGTTAAGCAAAGATAGACAGCAGAAAGTGTTATTCGGAATAGATGAAGGGTATCTAGTTGTTGATCCGGACTATCCAGATTTGATGAAATACATCCGTAATATGAGCAAACGCTTGCGAAAATACGAAGGAGGACTGATGTTTATTACACACTCTGTAGTTGATGTATTGGATCCAGCAGTTAAGCGGTTCGGGCAGGCAATTATCGATAGTGCGTGTTACAAGTTTATTATGGGTACCGATGGAAAAAACCTAAAAGAAACACAGGACTTATTTACATTGTCGGAAAAAGAAGTCCGAATACTGGAAAGAAAAAGGCGTGGACAAGGTATCCTATTCGCCGGATCCGTACGCTTGACGCTTGATGTAGATGTATGTGATAAAAAGCTTTCCATGTTCGGTAAAGCAGGAGGCCGTTAATGAAGAAAATAGTAACAGTCATTGGTTGTTTTGCCATAGCTGTTATGCTGATGTTGCTCTTGACTGTATCTAATTTGCTTAATCTAGTTGGAGCGTTTCGACCCAATGGAGCAATTACATCAAAAAGTACATACGATGCCATGCAAACGACCATATATAGGCAGGTCAAAAAAATAGATGAACAGTTTGTCAGTACTATTGAAACAAAGATAAAAGAAGAACGTGATAGACTGATTCGGGAAAATACTTATGAAGTACAGGAAACGGATCCGGAAACAGGTAAAACAGTTACCAAAAAAAAGTGTGACATTAAAGTAAAACGGATCGTGAACCATATTGATTATGCAAGTCTGATTGCATATTTAGATTATAGCGGCGGCTTGGATGAAAAGACCGGAGAGATAGATGCTGATAAGGCATTACAGTTTTTAAACGATATCTGCAAAATTGAAATAACACAGATTGCAGATAAAAAATACGAAGTGCAGAATGCATATCTTTCAGATGATGATATTGCAGATAAGTACTTTACAAAAGAGACGCAGAAAAAGAAGTATATTGCATCCTGTCAGGCATACGGTATGTTTTTTCGGATGGACAGGGCAACTGTCCGGAATGATGACAGCACAGATACACCACTTCCAGATGATCCATATTCAGGATCTTATCAGGATATGCCGCTGTATTTGCAATATTCCGGGCTATGGTCATCTGTGGCATACGGCAATGGAACCATTCGAAACAAAGGATGCGCACCGACGTGTCTGGCAATGGTGCTTTCTTATATGAAAGGGCAACAGATTCTGCCCAGTGATGTGGTGGCGTGGACGGGTAATCGCTATTACGTCAACGGCGCCGGATCATCCTGGGATATTTTTGGCGCGGTAGCGTCTAACTGGGGGATATCATGCAGAGGATTAGGTCATAGTCAGAGTAATATGCTTGCAGCATTGAGCGAGGGGAAACCGGTTATAGCAAGTATGGGGCCTGGAACATTTACCAAAGGCGGTCATTTTATTGTTTTGACCGGATTGACAGATGATGGAAAGATTACAGTGAATGATCCCAATGACAGTGCGAAAAAGAACCATAAAGGGACTGCGTTTGATGTGAGTCTAATTATGCGTGAGAGCAAGAACTTTTGGAGCTTTGGGTAGAAATAGAGGTAAGAATAGAAAAATGAAGAGTCAGAAAAAGATGTTTATTATAATAGTGTGTTTTTGCGCAGCTGGGATAGGGCTGTTTGTGCAGTTTTTTCACAAGCCTCAAATAGAGGATGAAAAAGTGGAAAATCAGTATGAAATAGATCAAACGGAGGATTCGAAGGAAAAGCCAACAGAAACAGATGCGTATGATTATTCTGATAAAAATCTGCCAGATGTAGATAACACCTCCTCAGATGAAACATATGCTGAGTTTGAAGTCGAGCATATACAAGTGTATTTTTCCAATACTGCCATGTTAGATCAGTGCAGTATGCCGACAGCTGCGCAGTCAGAGTTAGCGTTAGATACGCAGAAATTTTTAGAAATGCAGGGATATGATGTTACAGAGATGATCATTGATAATAACGAGTTTATAGATGATGACAACAAAGTGCTATTCGAATGTGTAATGCCGGGTTATTCAGAGAAATTGCAGATCACTTACGATAAAGCAGCAAGCACCCTGTATTTTGCAATTATATTAGATGATACAGAAGGGTAGGTATTATTAATGACAACGAACAAATGTATATCAATCAACTTTGCAGAAGGGGAGTATGAAAAGCTGAGAAAAGCAGCTGCTTATACCACACTTAATGATGCCAGTCTTGTCCGGATTCTTATCAAAAAGAACATTAATGCAGCTAAAACGAAAGGTTTTCTCGAATTTAACTTTCCAATGAATAGGAAAGTTGAGCAGGGCTGTTATCGATCGAAAGCGATACAGCTTAGTCCGGAAGACTACAGAGAGTTCAGCCGGATCCGGGATTGTGTTACGCTGACGACCTCAAATTTGATAAAGTACTGGATCATGCCGGAGTTAGAGCAGATTATTGAAAACAAAGGATGGGAGGCGGAAAAATGATCATTTATTTGGCAAACCCGACTTTCGATCAGACGATAGCTGGAGCCATTGAAGAAACAGAACAGATTGTCTTTAGTAAGATTGTTGAAAATGATGTAGATTTTGCAAAATACATTAAAACAAATATCGCACAATTTGGTCAGATCGATATGATCATTGTTGATTTGTCGGCATGCCGCAATACGGATGAAGAAATCATTAAGGCAGTGGAAATGGTGAGATCTATGTATGACAATCTACGGATCATTATATTTGCGGCATACAAAAAAGCCGGAGATGATGTACTGCTTCAATGCTGCAACATGGGAATCTGGAATATCATCACAACGGATGATTTTCGGGAAATCCGGGAGGAATTGATACAGTGTATTACAGTTGGAAAAACTTTTAGCCAGGCATTGAAATATAAAGATGCCAAAACAGATGTCACAATCAAACATGAAAAGAAGACGGTATATAAAAAGTTGATTGCTGTTGCTGGATCTGAAACTAACATCGGGGTGACACATAACGCTATTGTCCTGGCTAATTATCTTCGGAAGAAGGGATTTATGGTCGCGTTAGCGGAAATGAATGATAGCGCGGCATTTGAGGCAATATGTAAAGATTATGATGAAAAGCAATTTGCGGAAGGGTATTACACAATGGGCGGCGTTGATTACTGGCCGGCTGTAGATACTGAATGTCTTGTGCAGATCATGGAGCATTCTTACAATTTCATCGTATTGGATATGGGAGCATATACAGAGTGTGATCGGATCATATGGGAAAAAGCGGATGAAAAAATTATAATATCCGGTTCCAAAGCATGGGAGATGGATCAGACTAACAGTGTATTTGCAAATGCTTCGCAGGAGGCATTGAAGTCATATATTTTCTGCTTTAATTTCACACAGGCGCAGGATTACGATGCAATCCGTGAAGGCATGCGGCAGTTAAAGCGCGAAAACGTCCATTTTTTAAAGTATTTGGAAGATCCATTTTCGAATTACGATTTTTCCGATGGCGATGAAATATTTGCAAATTATCTTCCTGATGATGAAGAACCAGAAGAAACAAAGAAATCATTTTTTAAAAGGATGAGGAAAAATGGCCAGAACCAGAAGAAACAAAAAGATACTGTATGAAAAATATTTGGAGGAGCATGGAATACCAGAGCAAGAGCAGCAGGGCAGTGAACCAGCTTCTGAGGTAGAAGTTGAAGAAGAATGCACATCAAACATGCGGCTTGTATTAATTGAAAGTGTCCATGCATTAAAGAACCTGGTGTACTTTGCAATTTGTATCACGATACTCTGCCTTGCATGTATAGGGGCGATTGTAATGTTAAATGAGCCATTGCGCAGAGAGGTATTGGATATGGTTCTTCCGATATTTTTTAAATAGATAATAGATATTCTTGAAAGGAGGTGAATCCAATGAAGCAGATTCTTGAACATTTTTCTCCGGCAATCATATACCTTGCAGTTTCGGTATTCCTTATTGCTATTTTTGCAGTGCTTTTGACAACTGATGGTCCGATTGCGCAGGCATTTCAGAATTGCATTACCTCAGCACTTTCAACGCTGATGAACGCATTTCAAAAGCCTTAATGATCAAATCCTTTTGATGGTAGTGTTTTTTACTACCATCAAAAGATAAACAAAAAGGAGACAAGAAAAATAATGGCAAATATGCAAATAGAATTAGATAAAAGGCAGTTAGGATTATTTGCAAAATATCTTGATATGCCAACAGTCACAGATATTGATTACAATGGACATACGCTGTGGATTACGGATCAGATGATCGGTACATATAGAGCCGATGATGAGATAACAGAGAAATTTGTTACACAGTTTACACATGATGTAAGTAATGCAATCAATAAACCATTTAACCAGGCTAATAGCGTGCTGGAAGCAGATACTAAGGAGCTGCGCATATCCTGCGTGCATGAGAATGCAGCACCGTCTGGTACTGTAATATGTATCCGTAAATCACCGCCAATTATTCGAAATACGATAAAAGGAATGGTACAAAATGGATATTGCGATGAAGAAGTGTTGCATCTTTTGATCAACTGTGTAAAAGCAAAAATGAACTTTGTTTTTGGCGGAGAGCCTGGAACTGGGAAAACGGAATGCGCAAAATTCTTCATGCAATTTATCCCACAAAATGAAAAAGTAATCACGATGGAAGATAACCTTGAGATGCATTACGGAGACATTAATCCGGATAGTAATTATACAGAGTTCAGAATAAATAAAGATTTTTCTTATGAGGATGCGATTAAGGCCTCATTAAGATTGAATCCTAAGTGGCTGATGTTGTCAGAAGCGCGATCGCGGGAAGTGGATTTCCTGATCGAGCAATGGAGTACAGGAGTGAACGGATTTTCAACAATCCATCTGGAAGATATTCATAACCTTCCAGATCGAATTATTAATATGATGGGCGGTGTAAAAGATTCTGAGCGAATGGAAAACAGGATATACCGAGCTGTGAATATTGGCATCTTGATACGCCGTATTAAGGATGACCAGGGACATATCAAAAGATATATTGATCAGCTTGGTTTCTATTCCAGAGAACATCACAAAAACCGGGTATATATGATTGTTGACGAAGGTGAGATTGTAGGAAAAGAGATTCCAGAAGAAATTTCAAAAAAATTTCGCATGGCAGGGATCCAGGATCCGTACCGCTGCGATAATATGGATGATTACTTGAAACGGGAGGAGATGCGAAAAAATGAAGAAACAGAAGAAAACGAAGGGTAAAAGAAAAGACAGTGTCTTTCGTTTGTTGAATCCAAAATATCTGCAAAAAGAAGTACATATTTACGGATATAATTTTTCACAAAAGACACATCTTGGAATGATTGCGTGCGTGCTGATTGGAGCAGTAGCAATCGGATTGTTGTTTAAATTATCGATACCATTGATTACCGTAATCGGTGTTTTTGGTATTGTTATTATGCCCGTAATGATACTTGATATGTACAAGAGGATGTATCAGCAAAAACGATTTGAAGAAGTAGGGCAGTACATGGAACAGATCGTAAGAGCATATCAGAAAGAACAAAAGATATATACGTCTTTAATTGAATGCGAAAAAACGTTTGAACCAGGTCGCATGAAAGAAGTTCTCCGTGAAGCAATAGAAGCAATCAAACAGAGTAAAACGACGCAGGAAGCATTGGCCATTATAGAGGCTAGTTATGAATGCGATAAAATCCATGCTACACATGAGTTTTTGCTTAATGCGGAAGAACATGGAGGATCTGATGACTTTTTTGATTCATCGAATATGCTGATAAAGGATAACAGCATGTGGATACGTCGTGGTTATACATATCATTCGCAGCGGAAACAGCAGTATACGGATACATTAGTTGGAATCGTATTTGCAACCGTGTTGTGCTCAACTGTTTTGTATATATTAAACTACATTGGTACAGTGTTGAAGGACATGACGTCTGGATTTGATATATTTAGCCAGCCATTTATTCAAATCAGCAGTCTGCTCTATATAATTTTTGCAATCTGTGTGGTGCTAAAAAGCTCACACAAATTAACAGATGACTGGCTTAAAGATAATCAGGCAATCAAAGAGGATCTAATTTTAAATGACTACGATACGGTTATGAACTACGATGAGAAGAAAAGCAGTAAAAAGAGTCTGGTATGGGCGGCACCATTCCTTATCGGCAGTGTGGTTTCATATTTGCTTATATCATCTAAAGTTGTTTGCGCCATCTTGCTTGTGCTTGCAGTCTTTATGCTTGTTCAGCATAAGGTCGGATATAACATAGCGCTTAATACAATCAAAGATGAATTGGGTAACACAGTACCGATTTGGTTTATGGATCTCAACCTGCTCCTGCAGCATAATACGGTGTATGTTGCTCTAACAAAATCTTATGATAATGCGGATATCATTATAAAAAAAGAACTGGATCGTTTTTTTGATGAACTGGATGTGACACCAGATTCCGTAGATCCATATCTGCATTTTTGCAGTAAATTTCAAATGCCGGAAATCAGTGCGTGTATGAAGATGCTCTATTCTGTTTCAGAACAGGGAATTGGGGACAAAAAAATGCAATTAGATGGTTTTATCCAAAGCGTATATGAAATGCAGAACAGGGCAGATGAACGAAAAAAGGAAGATATGGAATTAAAATACCAGAGGTTCTTCTTTTACCCGATTGCCATCACTACATTAAAGATGGCAGGAGATATGACATATGGCATCATGTTAGCCTTATCACTGATGAGTTCAATTCATATTGGAGGATAACAAAAAAGATGAGTACAATTATAAAATTTTTTTCCGGTATACTTATTATACTTTTGGGATTCTTTATGTTCTTGGCCTGCATTATCACGGTTTCGTTTCGGATCGATGCGGACGAATTTAAAGCAGATGTGATCGCAGAAATCGAGGACAGTAATTTTAACGCGGCAGTTATCAATCATTGTAAGCAGCAGGCGTCAGACAATGGCTACACTCTGGATGTGACGAATTGCACCTATGATGCAGATAATAATATTCAGGTAGCCGAGGTTCTTTTGACATATAACCTGGACGTACCGTTTTTTGGAATAAACAGCACAAAAGAAGTGCGTGGCATAGCGAGGTAACTAGAAAATGAAGCAACTAATAGAAGAACAAATTTTAACTTTCCTGTATATACTTTTTGGAGCATTTTTACTTAGCGGTTTTGGAAAGATACTGATGTTTGTATCCAGTATATAGGATAAGGGAGGACAAGAGATGGAACAGATAATAGAAATATTTGGAGACGGATTTTATGCGCTGCTTGGTGGGTGCGCAGTGCTGCTCATGATAGCGCCGATGATTTTACCTGGTGGTATTATTTATACTGCGGTTTCCAATTTTCTAACTAGCATATGCGGATAGAGGTAGAAGCGTATGAAACAGATTATAAAACATTTTGCAGAAGCCATGATAGTGACACTGGTCGGGACTTTAATGTTCGGAATTATCTTTTCAATCCGAGATGAAAATGGAAATATAGGATTTGTCAAGATGACGGGACAGGCAGTGCAGTATCAAGAGTTTGATTATAACGCATTTGTGGATTTTGATAAGGTGTTTGCCGAATCACAAAAAGCAATGCCGGTTACTATGTATGATTTAAGTCAGCCGGATATAGTTGCAGGACAGGATGTTGTCTTATCAGATTACATACATTCAACCGCTTATAATGGATCTGCGTTACAGCCCAAAGTAAAAAAGATACTGAAAAATGGGATTGAGGTTACAGATATTTATGATAAAAACAGTGGAATCGTTAATTTCCCGAAATCCGGTGTGTATGATTTTTACATATCCGTCATGGATGATACTATGCGCCGGGTAAATTTAAAGTTAGAGATTCCAGTCAGCAGATAGGAGGAGTGGAAGTTGAAAAATGCGGTGAAATGTATTGTATTGTTTTTGTTTGCAATTTGCGCATTGCTTATAGGTCTTACCTTATATGGCCGTGAAACCAGACAAAAAGAGCTGCAGAACAATTTGCATAATGTGGCGGAACAGACGGTAAAGATAGCAACATCTGATCGCAGCTATAACATTGCAGACAGTAACGAAATGATGGCAGATGTAATCGAGAATATGGCAATGAACATGGTTACAAACTCTGATCTGGAGTGTGATTTTTATGGCGCGGATGCAGAAAAGGGTTTGCTATCACTCAAACTCACAGAAGATTTTAAGCATCCAAATGGACAGGATGGAAAAGTCGAACATGATCGGACGGCAATATGTGATAAAAAAGAGGAGGATACGATGTGTACAGTAAAGTTTTATACGGCGCCGGATGCCACAGACTGCTATATGAGTGTGAGTATTCTGACTGGAGATAAGATAACAGCGCCGGTTGGACCGGAAGAAAAAGATAGAGAATTTGCTGGCTGGCTGGATTCAAATGGTTATCTGGCAGACTTCAGTTTGCCGGTACAGCATGATATGACATATTATGCATCATGGAGGTAGAGACGGAAGTGTGCTTACAATATATCGGATCATATCTCGTGATGCTGAGTATTACTTTTGGACTGCACATAATTCTTCTAAAATATGAGAAGAAGAAATGGACAGTAAAATTTTTTGTGGAAGACATATTTTTAGCCGGATACTTTCTTTTTTGCATGTTTTGGAATGAGAAGTATACAACGATGGGAAAGGATATTCTGGCAATATTGCCGCAGATTCCTTATCTTATATTGTTTCCCGTAAAATTTGTAACTAGTATGGAGGAAAAAAGATGAAGTTTATAGATCAGTTGACTCAAATTATACAAAGTTATGATGCACAACTTATTTTCAATGTCTATGCGGGAGCGTATGGTTTAATATTTGTTTTTCTTTTTTCATTTACGTTGCTATTTTCTTCGGCAATATATAAAACGACACCTAAAAAAATTCTAAAGCTTATGGGTAAGTGTTTTCTTTATTCATTCTATGTGTTGTTTTGGCTCCAATGGAGTCTTACATATTTTGATAATTTTTTCATGTATATGTTACCGGGATTACCGTTTGTTATAGTACTGTTAGCAAAAATCTGGAAGGCCAGGAGGAAAATCAAAGAAGTATGCAAAAAAATTACGGCAAAAGACTTTTGGAATTAGTTGAATGCGGAGATGTGGTAAATATATGTCCGGTATCAGAGCTCCAGAAGCATGTTATTGGAAATACATACTGGTGTGGAGAAAAGCAGAAATGGTACAGAGTTGTGGACATACATATGAATGAGTTCAATTTTTTTAAATATATGATGGTTGAGTGGGAAGATGGCAACATTGGAAATTATAACTATCCGCTTGATACCAGAAAAGACTGCCAAATAGAATTGAATGAAAAAATAAAAAAGAGATTTTGTATACTTCCCCTTTTACAATAAATAGAGCCACATCAGGGGAAGATGCGGCTCCATCGTAATGGCTACTTACGATTAAATTATTATAGCAGAGCAAAAGGATAAAGGCAAGAGTTTTAGCGGGGTTACACCCCGCACCCTGTCTGCCGCACTGCACAGTTACCGCGGCTGCGCCTAACACTAACTGTTCCGCTTGGTTTGATGATCATGGCAGATGTTCGATAACGTCATCAATGCTGCAGTTAAAATAATCACAGATTTTATCGATTGTTTCAAGAGATATGTATTCGTTTTTTGACATTTTTGCAAGAGCCACAGTGCCAAATCCGACGGCTTCGCGTAATTGTGTTTTAGTCATGTCTTTTTCGAGCAATAATCTAAATAAGGGCTTGTAACTAATCATAATTTATTCCTCCAATTTGTATTTTAACATAATGAATTTGCAAGTCAATATAGAATGTTTAAAAAAACAAATATAATGATTGACAAACAATGAATGCAGTGCTACAATAAATTTGCAAAAACAAATATTAAAACACGTTTTTGAAATAAATAATATGTAAAAAAACATGATTTGTTTATGAGTAAAAAAATTCTTTTAAATTAGTGGAAGTGGGTGAAAGAATGTTACAGATGAGGAATAAAAAGAAATTATTGATTGAAGAAGAAAAAAAGACAGGGGTGTACCATGTGCAGCTTCTGAAGGCATCCGGAGAAGTGGAGCAGGATTTGTTTGTGAGTCCGGATTTTTTTGCACAAGCATTATTTGGAAATTTCAATCCGCAGGAAGTGAGTGCTCCAGAAGTCAAATCCCTAAGATGGCTTGCGAATATGTTTCCGTATACAGAGCATCCGGAAGATGAAGCGGATAAAATAACAAATGCAATTCATGTTTATACTACGGCCGGGGCAAATAAAATTGAGATGTTGCAAAACATAATAGGTGTGAAAATGGAAAGTGGAAAATTATGAGAAAATTCTTTGTACTAGGAATGGCTGCAGTAATGTGCAGTGTAGCAGGATGTGCTGGCCCCGATATGACAACGTATTTGTCCATTCCGCAAAATGGGGTGTATGAGATTGAGAACATCCAGTTAGTGAGGTATAGTAATCAGTCATTATCTTCGTATTCGTTTGATTACATTAGGAATCCGGATAGTGATTTAGAAGAAAAAGTACATATTGACTCTTTTACAGCGGAGGAGGCAAATGGTCTGAGACATGTTTTGATCACTAATGATGAGTATAAAAAAGATTGTTATGTGATCGATGCGGAACATGAGGAATATCTGTATTTGACGCCGGAGACATATCAGGGCATTAAAGAAGGGAGAAATTAACAGAATGGAAAAAATTTCTTTATTGGATTTAATAAGTATTTGTTTTGTATGTTCGCTTCCAGTAGTTGGTATTTGTGAAATGATTGACAGGATAAAAAATGAGAAAACAAAAAAAGTAGTTAAGGGAGTTATAGAAACGATAGTGCTTGTTTGTCTGGTACTTTGGAGTGGAGTATTTACGCCGAAACAGATACGATGCCAGGGAATCTTTCATATGTCAGATGAAAAAGGCTCCATTTTTCTCCAGGAAGAACCTCTTTGGCATGAGAATTTGAATGTAGTCAATGCAGACGTGAAAAAATATGACCTGAAAGAGGGAGATCGAGTAATGTGCACGATCAAAGAGTTTTCACTGAGTAATCCTTTCGGTGATTATTTTCCATATAAACGTACCCTGAAATATGTGGAGAAACTGGATTAGAATTTAGTGAGGTAAATGTAAAATGAAAAAATATGTAAAACCGTTTCTTTTAGTA
>ERZ1034844.684-NODE-684-length-17651-cov-16.065640_pt1 | contig 17651 bp, 16 predicted proteins | sample MGYA00520594_ERZ1034844 | MGnify/ENA primary metagenome ERZ1034844 (study PRJEB33766, sample SAMN09781733) | gut metagenome | biome: gut microbiome | host: Homo sapiens | place: Madagascar | study: EMG produced TPA metagenomics assembly of the PRJNA485056 data... | reverse complement strand
CATGTGTGTTGTTCGTTAATCAGTGAGCAGTGCGCACATGTGTCGTTTCCAATTCCTACCTAATGTCTCTATGCAGTTTACACAACGTGAGTAATATTAGCATATCATTTCAGTAAAAGTCAATAGCTTTTTCATAACAATTCTCAAGCAATTCCCAATCAGTTTTCTTCCATTTCCAGTCACATCTCAAAGCAATGTCTATTTTTCTGCTTTAAAAATCTTACAGAAAACGCAAACGGGACTGTCCTTTCGAACAGTCCCTGAAGAGAAAAAGAGAAACCAAAATAGTTTGGATAAAAGCAATTTAATTCTGAACGTTGAATGCGCCCATGCCGGGATATACGGCTGCCGCACCCAGTTCTTCCTCGATACGCAACAACTGGTTGTATTTTGCCACGCGCTCGGTTCTGCTGGGCGCACCGGTCTTGATCTGGCAGGTATTGAGTGCGACTGCCAGGTCAGCAATGGTGGTGTCCTCAGTCTCACCGGAACGATGCGAGGAAATAGCGGTATAACCGGCCTTGTGTGCCATCTTAATGGCTTCCAGCGTCTCGGATACAGATCCGATCTGGTTTAACTTGATCAGGATGGAATTGCCGCAGCCTAAGGAGATTCCCTTTGCCAGTCTCTCGGTATTGGTTACGAAGAGATCATCGCCGACCAACTGGACTTTGTCACCCAGCTCTGCGGTCAGCTTCTTCCAGCCTTCCCAGTCTTCCTCATCCAGTGCATCTTCTATCGAAATGATGGGGTATTTCTCCACCAGTTTCTTCCAATGTGCGATCAGTTCTTCGGAGGTAAATACAGTGCCTGCCTTAGGCAGCTTGTATTCTCCCTTTTTGCCGGTCTTCCACTCGCTGGAAGCCGCATCCATGGCAATCTTGAAATCCTTACCGGGCTCATAGCCGGCCTTTTTTACTGCCTCCAGAATCGTCTCGATCGCTTCCTCATCAGACTTCAGTGCCGGCGCAAAACCGCCCTCATCACCCACGGAAGTAGCCAGTCCTCTGTCTTTCAGAATAGCGGCCAATGCATGGAATACTTCAGCACACCATCTCAAACATTCCTTAAAGGAAGGCGCTCCTACGGGCATGATCATAAATTCCTGTACATCCAGACCGGAGGAAAGTGCATGACATCCACCGTTGATAATGTTCATCATAGGAACCGGAAGTCTGTTGCCGGAGATACCGCCCAGGAAACGGTACAGGGGAATATCCAGTGAAATTGCCGCTGCTCTTGCACTGGCAATGGATACTGCCAGAATCGCATTTGCACCCAGTCTGGATTTGTCCCTGGTTCCGTCTGCATCGATCATTGCTTTATCAATGGCATAGATATCGGAAGCATCCATTCCCTGTAAAGTCTCATTGATTACTGTATTGATATTCTCTACAGCCTTCTGCACACCCTTGCCCAGATATCTGTTCTTGTCTCCATCTCTTAACTCCAGTGCTTCGAATTCACCGGTGGAAGCACCGCTGGGTGCCATACCTCTTCCTATTGTTCCGTCTACCAGCGTCACTTCTGCTTCTACGGTAGGATTTCCTCTGGAATCCAGGATCTCTCTTCCGATGACTTTTTCAATCTCTAAATAATTCATTCTATTGTTCTCCTTTATCTTCTATTCTGAAAAATAGTATTTCCAGTCTTCTCCAAAGTAAACCCCGGCCAGCACTGAAAAACTCCTCCCGGAAGAAATTCTTCCGGTGGTTTACAGATTCAGCAGCTCTGCTCCCCGGAGTAGTTCACATGATTTACTCATTAGTTAGTTGCGCCTAACTCTCAAATTATCATATCAGACATTCCAAAGATTCGCAATAGGGATAATTGAGACGTTTTCTCAAAACAACGTTTTCCATTTTTTTGTGGTCGCGCATATTTTTGTGATACTGTGAAATCATTTTTATGAAAGGCCTTCGAATTTATCTTTTATAAATTTTCAGGATGGTTGTTCTTTATTTTCCTTTATTTCTAAATTCTTATTTCTTTAAACCTAAAATATAGTAAAATAGAATTCATCAAATCTTGAAAGAAAACATTTAAATAGCGCTGCGTCTGCGGCAGAATGCGAGGCAATATGAATTTCGGTGAGATTCTTACCTCCTTACGGGAAGAACGGGGCATCTATCAAAAGGAACTGGCTGCAATCCTGAAAGTTTCTGTTGGTACCATCTCTAACTATGAGAACAATGTTCATTTTCCGGATCAGGAGGCACTAATACAACTGGCTGACTATTTTGGTGTGACCACAGATTATTTACTGGGGCGTACCTCCTACCGTTACAATTTAGAGCTGCTGAATCAGGAATATGCACCCGGTATTACGCTTTCCGATCTCATTAATACCATGCAAAATTACAATTACCAGAATATGAATTCCCTATTGGATTACATGGAGCTGCTGCAATTACGCCAGCGAATAGAAAAAGCAGAATCCTCTCACGAAGATTCTGCCTCTTTGGAAGCGCATTAAATATATTTTATCTGGTCGACAAAAACTGTTGTTCCCGGAGGGCCGTCTGGTCGTCCGGGTAATTTTGTAAATAGGTATTTAACAGAATTGCCGCCTGACTGTAATCCTCCAGATATTCATATGCCACGATTTCATTAAAAGATAACGTCTGCATCAGACTGTTTCCTTCGATCTGTTTTCCTGCCTGAAATGCCTCTAAAGCATTCTGATATTCCTTTTTCGCCATTTCACACAGTCCCAGTTCATTATAAATCTCCGCATTGGGTCCCTGCTTCGACAGATAGTTGTTATAGACACTGGACGCATAGTTGTAATCTCCGGTCGCCGCATACGCTTTTCCCAGATAGAGATAGCTGTCCGCTCCGCCCTTATCCTTCGCCTCTTCCAAGGCCAGGTATGCCTTCTGATATTCTCCGAGATAATAGTAAATCCGTCCGCTGTCATAGGCATCCAGCTGTTTCGCCGTATCCAATACGTTTTGCAGATACTCCTGACCAGCCTCACGATAGCCGTATTCTGCCAATACTTCATAGATTTCTATCAGTCTGTCATAATTTTTCGGATCCAGCGAAACCACCTGGTCAAAATCCGCCTTGGCACTTTCATAATCTCCAAGCTCCAGCTCCGCTGATCCACGTAAAAACAGGGCATCTTTTTCTTGTGGTTTCAGTCCCAGGATGGCATCATATACTTTCTTAGCCTCCGTGGGCTGACCGTTTTTGGTATACGCTGCCGCCAGATAATAGTTCATATCATAATCGACTGTCTGTAACCAGCCACTGCTTTGATTCAGGGCATCCGTAAAATACTGTACCGCCTGTTCATATTCCGTCAGCCCCATACAGGCAATTCCTCTGCCGCGTGCGATCAGTCTGTTGTCTTCCCGGTTGCTTTCCGCCTCGTCAAAGGCGGTCAACGCACCCTGATAGTCCAGCGCTTCTACCAGCTGCATCCCTTCTGTGATCTTGGCAGTTTTGTTTCCGCAGCCTGTCAGCATGCCGATCATCAGGCAGCCGATTCCTGCTGCCATCATTTTCCTATGTAATTTTCCCATGCTTTCCTCCACGGTTTCCTGCTTACACGAACTGTACTTATCGTTTGTACCGTTCCATCACATCACTTGTTTTCCTATATCATGCATGTCTAAATCCGGGATTTCGCCGCTTATTGATCCAGCTGAGAAGTACAATGAGGACATCTCGTTGCGTCGATTGCGATCTCGCTCTTACAGAAAGGACATTTCTTCGTCGTAGGCGCTGCCGGAGCTTCCTCCTTATGATGCAGAGTATCTCCCAGTTTATTAATGAATTTCACCAGGCAGAAAATAACAAATGCCGTGATCAGGAAATTAATAACTGCTGTAATAAAATTGCCGTACATCAACACCGGTGCCGTCTCACCGCTTCCCAGTTTCACATACAGATTGGAAAAATCCGTACCGCCGAAGATAGCGAGAATCGGTGTCAGGATATCCTGATTCAGAGAAGTAACGATTGCGGTAAATGCTCCGCCGACGATCACGCCGACTGCCATATCCATGACATTTCCCCTCAGAATAAACTTCTTAAATTCCTGCATAAATCCGCTCTTCTTACTCATTTTTCTTCCTTCCTCTTACAGTATCGTATACGTTCGGGATTGCTGCATTCCACACACCTCCGACGCATTGCACGACTCCGGATAGTTACATTCTAGCATACCCCTCTTGAAACCTCAATAGAAAATGGAGTATACTAAACCAATAATGATACCGGTCGAACCGATAGATCGCCCGGTCAGGCGTGTCATCTTTACTATCCGGAAAGGATTCAGGATTCCATTATGCAGCGGATCAACGAAGATATTAAAACAGGAAATTTCAAACAGATCTACCTGCTCTACGGAGAAGAGCGTTATCTGAAAAATCAATATACAAATCGTCTGCGCAAAGCCATGTGCCAGGACGGTGATGAGATGAATACGCATTTCTATCAGGGGAAAGAATTCTCTCTGGGGGAAGTGATCGACCTTGCTGAGACGCTGCCTTTTCTGGCAGAACGCAGGGTCATGTTTTTCAAAGACACCGGTCTCTTCAAATCCGGTGGAGAAAAGCTGGCGGAGTATCTTGCAAGTCCCAACGATACCACCTTTTTTGTATTTACGGAAACAGATGTGGATAAACGAAGCAAACTGTATAAAACCGTTCAGTCCAAGGGATATGTTGCCGAATTTACCGTGCAGGATGAAACTTCTCTGAAGCGTTGGATTGCCGGTATCCTGGGCAGAGAGGGGAAAAAGATTTCTGAAAACACCGCACAGCTGCTGCTCTCCAAGACCGGCACCGACATGGAAAATATCCAGATGGAGTTAGAAAAACTGATCTGCTACTGTCTCGACCGCGATGTAGTCACAGCGGAAGATGTGGAAGCCGTCTGCACCACCCGGATCACCAGTCATATCTTCGATATGGTGAATGCCATTGCCGAAAAGCAGCCGCAGAAGGCGCTGCAGCTCTATTATGATCTGCTGGCTCTAAAAGAGCCTCCCATGCGCGTCCTGTTCCTGATTGCCAGACAATGTAATCTCCTGCTGCAGACCAAAGAATTAAAAAGCAGGGGGCACGATAATAAGACCATTGCCTCCAAACTGGGGGTGCCTCCTTTCGCTGTCGGAAAATACGCGGCACAGGCATCTCACTTTAAGACCTCCGTATTAAAAAACGCTGTGAAGCAATGTGTAGAAACGGAAGAAGCCGTAAAGCAGGGGCGCATGAACGATATGATGAGCGTGGAGATACTGATTTTGTCAGTGTTGCCTTCCTAACACCAAAGCACTGAACATAGCATAAAAAGATGCTGTCATTTTCTAAAAATAAGCATCGTCAAGGTATGAAAGCTTTGACAGTGCTTATCTTTCTCATCATCTCAATTTTACTGATGAATCAACATGTTACTCCCACATTCCCGTCACAAAGCACATCATGGCCGCCCAGGTATATAGCGGATAGAAAAGTCCCTGATCATCCACGCCGGCCCGCAATATCTTCTTTGCTTCCTCTCTGGTCAGCAGCTCAAAACCATCAAACATTTCCGTGCCAACAGCACCTTCCTGACTTACCTTCGGCATCTCCTCACGGTTCAGGGTGATCTGTACCAGTGCATTGCTCTCATCCGTCATGCCCGGAGTACTGAATACCAGCGGATTCACGAGACGGATATTGTCGTTTGCTTCCGGTTCGATACCTGTCTCTTCTCTGAGTTCCCGTATGGCTGCATGAAACGCCGGGTTTGGAGCCTGTGCATCTTCCGGATCCAACAGTCCGGCCGGTACACTTAGGAGAATTTGTCCTGCGGGATAACGGTATTCCCGGCTTAATACCAGTCTTGGTTCCTGCCCTTTGATCTTCAGGATCACAATGCAGCTGACCGCATCCGGCAGCATCTGCTTGAATTCTTTCTCAGTCTTGATTGCTGCCAGATTTTCTTTTGTCCTTCTGGTGGCATCAAAATAATGTTTCCCCGGTTCATATTGCAGATCAAATACTTTAATGAATCTGCTGTCGTAGACAGTCTCTACCTGTTCTTTTTTTATGATTGGTTTGTTCTCCATATGTTTTTCCTCTTTATTTTCTCTGTCTGTTTTTATTATTTTACTATTTTGGCATTTAGCAAAACCACACAAATATCGCTGCACATTTTGAAACTAACCTGCTTTTTATTCGTTTCATAATCACGCCATGCCTGCAGTTTCTTCCAATCTTTGAAGTACCCGTTCATATCGCCTTTCGGCCTTTTTCCAGTGAGTCAGTTTATGCCACCCTTCCACATAATCCGGTCTGCGGTTCTGATATTGCAGGTAATAGGCATGTTCCCACACATCAATAAGGGAAATGGGTGTATACAGCTTCAGATCCGGGACATCCTGATTGGCTGTCTGTAGGATCACGAGTGTTCCGTCCTGCTCACTGACAAGCCATGCCCAGCCGGAACCGAATACCGAAACGGCAGCCTGTGTCATCTGTTCTTTCCACTGTCTCACCGATCCGAAATCCCGGATCAAGGCCTCTTCCAATGCTCCGCAAGGCTCCTGTCCTGCCGGACTGCGCATACTGTCGAAATACAGTTGATGATTATATACCCCACCGCCGTTGTTATGAATACTTTTCCGGGCTTCCTCCGGCAAAGACGCAAGTCTATTATCCTCCGAAGTGAGCAGTTCCGTCAAGGACATCTGCTGTAGCTGCGGATAATCGGCAAGCGTTGCATTCAGCTTATCCACATAGGTTTTATAATGTTTGTCATGATGAAAATGCAGTGTTTCCTCATCCAGCACCGGAAGCAGAGCATCATATTCATAAGGCAGGGGCTGTACGACAAAAGGATAATGTTCTTCCAGCATATTACTCCAATCCGCCTGTAACAGACAGGCATATATTCTTCATGCTAAGTAACGATTCAGCCCATAGCGTTTTCATAAATCCGCAAATAAGTCTCTGAATGGTTACTCTATGTACAGTATATGCCAATTCGATCATTAAATTTATCCTTTGCCCATTTTCATGGAATCACTTTATGCCCGTTTTCTCTGCACTGCCGGATAAATCTCTACGGCAGCTTCCAGACTCTGTCCGGATCTGACTTTCTGCACCTCTTCCGTTTCCTGTTCAAGCAGCCATCCACAGACCTCTTCTGCCAGCGGTTCTCCCTGCTCTTTTAACCAGAAGCTGACATTGGCTAACATCTGCAAATGGTTCAGAATCGTATTGCGGCAAAGTCTGCGGTCTGTGATTCTGGTCTTCCAGGGTTCTCCGGCTGCGTACAGCTGTGCAGCTTCACTAAGATATGCCTGGATCAGTGCTGTCTGCTCATTTTTCTGTTTCCTGTTGTTCCCCAACTTCAATGTTGCACCTGACACCTGCACACCGCCGTTACCGTCTGCAACCCGCAATTGCTCACTGATTCTTTTTGTCTCCCGGTAAATCTTCTCATCGCATCGTCCCGCCGGAACGATCCCCTCCATATATTTCTGTATGAAATGCAGGCTTTCATTCATCTGTCTGCAATATTCTCTGATCAGTTCTTCTCTTTTTGACATAATAAAAAACCGCCCTTAAATAAAAATTTAAGGGCGGAAATCTTCCGCGGTACCACCTTAATTCGCTTATCCTTCACAGGAACAAGCCTCTGCAACTACGGACAAGTAACCTCTCATCGATAGTCAGGTACGGTAACGGGTACTCCCGTTGCAGCCTGTCCGCATCCATCCATTATCTCCATGCGAAGTCGGTGCAAAGCTCCGAGACCATGTTCAAAGAAGCCTTCCATATCCCTTTTCACCTGCCGGGACTCTCTGTGACGTATCTCTTCTCCTACTCTTCTCTTCACAGCCTTTATTTGTTCAACTGTCTGTATTTTATCCCCATCGCGGACATTTGTCAATACTTTGTTTTTGCTGCAAGTACATATTATGAGTATGGTCAATGCCTTCAGCAAATACAATTCCGTCTTGACATCACCATACTCTTTTGCTATGGTGTTATCAAATCATTTATTCTATGAGAGAAAATTCAAAAAGCTGGTCTCAGCATCTGTTTTCGGGATTTCCCGTTTTCAAATCAGAAATTCATGCTTTTATTCCCTTTTATTTTTTAACACATATCGCAGTGGATTTTTGATAATCCCTATTTTTAACGCAAAGGAGATTCTATGGAAAACAGAACGAAATTGCTCCAATGGCATCCGGCATTTTTTGCAGGAATACAAGTGGATCTGGATGCTGAGAAAAGTGAATTGGCATACGACAATGAATACCAGCTTGGTACAAAACCAAAACAAATTGACGTAATTATATTGAAGAAAAATGATGATTATCAAATTCGTAAAAATATCGGAAGAATATTTCGAAAATACAACATTATCGAATATAAACGTCCTTCCGATTATCTGAGCATTGATGATTTTTACAATGGTTATGCGTATGCATACCTTTACAAAATTGATACTGTTACCGTGGATGAACGGAAAATATGTGATATTACTCTGACCTTTGCTACTACAAAATATCCGCAAAAGCTCATGAAACACTTAAAATGGGTACAACGCTATAAGATACAAAATGTATCTCCCGGCATTTATTATCTCTGCGGCGATATTATTCCCATACAAATTGTTGTGTTATCTCAACTGCCACTGGAAGAAAATCTATGGCTTCGTGTCTTAAGCAATAAACTGGACGATCCTGAGATCATCGAACGAATGTTACGGGAATATGAGCAACATAAAGACAATCCTCTATACAGTTCTATTGTGGAGATTGTGGCACAGGCAAATCAATTATTATTTAGACAGGAGGGATCTATCATGAGTGAAACTTTAGAAGCTATTATCAACGAGAAATTGGATGCCAGAGAAAAAAGAGGCCACGATAATGCTTGCAGAGAACATGCGCGCAGCATGTACCGTATCGGCATGTCTATAGAGCAGATTGCGCTGGTCACCAATGCCTCTATCGAAACTGTCACCGAATGGATAAATAATAAGGGAGCCTGACAGGCTCCCTTATTGTTTATCCTATATTTTATGATTGTCAGTCTTACAGCTGTGCAATATCTACCAAAGTCAGTTCCTTGCAGTCATTCATATGCTCCATGCTGGTCACAAGGGCATTTGCCGTATCCATTGCGGTGATGCAGTAGATACCGGTCTCGATGGCGGTACGACGGATCAGGAAACCGTCTCTGGTCTTGTCACGTCCCTGAGTAGGCGTATCGATGACAAGGTCGATCTTGTGTCCCAGAATCAGATCCATCACAGTCGGAGATTCCTGAGAGATCTTGTTCACCTTTCTCGCCTTCACACCTGCCTCATTCAGAGCGGCTGCGGTACTTCTGGTCGCATAGATGGTGTAACCGAGCTTCTCGAAGCGTCTTCCGATCTCGATTGCTTCTCCCTTATCTGCATCCTTTACGGTGATGATCATGTTCTTATATTTGGGCAGCTCTACGCCTGCACCAAGGAACGCCTTGTACAGTGCCTCGTTAAAGGTCTTGGCAATACCCAGACACTCACCGGTAGACTTCATCTCCGGTCCTAAGCTGATCTCGGCACCGCGGATCTTCTCGAAGGAGAACACAGGCATCTTGATGGCAAAATACTCTGCCTCAGGCTGTAAGCCCGGCTCATAGCCCAGTTCACGGATCGTCTTGCCGATGATGACTTCGGTTGCCAGATCCACGATAGGAATACCTGTTACCTTACTGATATAAGGCACGGTACGGGAAGAACGGGGGTTCACCTCGATAACGTATACATCCTCACCGATGGCAATGAACTGAATATTGATCAGACCCTTGACATGCAGTGCCTTTGCCAGTCTTCTGGTGTACTCCGCGATCTTCTCTTTTACTACTTTATCAATGGTCGGAGCCGGATATACGGAGATACTGTCTCCGGAGTGGATACCGGTTCTCTCGATATGCTCCATGATACCGGGAATCAGGATATCGGTACCGTCGCATACAGCATCAACCTCGATCTCCTTACCCTGTAAATACTTATCTACCAGGATCGGGTGATCCTGTGCGATACGGTTGATGATCTCCATGAATTCTTCGATCTCTTCATCGGAGATAGCGATCTGCATGCCCTGTCCGCCGAGTACGTAGGAAGGACGTACCAGTACGGGATAACCCAGTCTGTTGGCAACCGCCTTGGCTTCCTCTGCGGTATATACGGTACCGCCGGCTGCACGGGGGATTCCGGTCTCTTCCAGAATCTTATCAAACAACTCTCTGTCCTCGGCCGCATCTACATCCTCTGCCTTGGTTCCTAAGATAGGTACTCCCATCTTCATCAGACTCTCGGTCAGCTTGATTGCGGTCTGTCCGCCAAACTGTACCACAGCACCATCGGGATGCTCAATATTTACGATAGATTCCACATCTTCCGGAGTCAAAGGCTCGAAATACAGCTTGTCCGCAATATCGAAGTCGGTACTTACGGTCTCTGGGTTGTTATTGATGATAATAGTCTCATAGCCTGCCTTGGAAAATGCCCAGGTAGCATGTACGGAACAATAGTCGAACTCGATACCCTGTCCGATACGGATAGGACCGGAACCCAGTACCAGGACTTTCTTGCGTCCGGTGGTCTCCTTGGCTTCGCACTCGCCGCCGAATACGGAGTAATAATAAGGAGTGGAAGCTGCGAACTCTGCGGCACAGGTGTCTACCATCTTGTAAACAGCCTTAATGCCGTTGTCATAACGCATCTTCTTGATCTCTTCTTCGGTCTTGCCGGTCAGTCTTGCGATGACGTTATCCGGGAACTCGATTCTCTTGGCTTCCTTCAGCAGTTCCACTGTCAGAGGCTGTGTCTCCAGTGCATGCTCCATCTCGGTCAGAATGGCGATCTTGTCAATGAACCACAGGTCGATCTTTGTAATGTCGTGAATCTGTTCATAACTGATACCCTTACGGATTGCTTCAGCGATCACATAGATTCTCTGGTCATCCACGATCTTCAGACGCTCTAACAGTTCTTCTACGGACAGTGCGCTGAAATCATAGCTACGCAGGCAGTCCACATGCTGCTCCAGGGAACGGATGGCCTTCATCAGTGCTCCCTCGAAGTTATTGCAGATACTCATAACCTCACCGGTTGCCTTCATCTGTGTGGTCAGAGTACGTTTTGCAGTGATAAATTTATCGAAAGGCAGTCTGGGGATCTTTACTACACAGTAATCCAGTGTCGGCTCGAAGCTGGCATAGGTCTTGTGGGTAATGGCATTTTTGATCTCATCCAGAGTAAAGCCCAGTGCGATCTTCGCTGCTACCTTTGCAATGGGGTAACCGGTCGCCTTACTTGCCAGTGCGGAAGAACGGCTGACACGGGGATTTACCTCGATAACACAATATTCAAAGCTGGTGGGATGCAGTGCAAACTGTACGTTACATCCACCGGTGATCTGCAATTCATTGATGATCTTCAGTGCGGAAGTACGCAGCATCTGGTATTCTTTATCGCTCAGCGTCTGGGAGGGAGCTACGACAATACTGTCTCCGGTATGCACGCCGACGGGATCGATGTTCTCCATATTACATACGGTGATGCAGTTGCCTACGCTGTCACGCATTACTTCGTACTCGATCTCTTTCCAGCCAGCGATACAACGCTCTACCAGTACCTGTCCTACACGGGACAGACGTAAACCGTTCTCCAGGATTTCTTCCAGCTCTACCTGATTGTGTGCGATACCGCCGCCGGAACCGCCCAGGGTATAAGCGGGACGCAGTACAACAGGATAGCCGATGGTGTTGGTGAATTCCACACCGTCTTCCACGTTCTCAACGACCTTGGATGCTGCACAGGGTTCGCCGATACGCTCCATCAGATCCTTGAACTCCTGACGGCCTTCCGCATTACGGATGGTAGCCGCGGTAGTACCTAACAGCTTTACATTGTGAGCTGCCAGGAAACCGGACTCCTCCAGCTCCATGCCAAGGTTCAGACCAGCCTGTCCTCCCAGGGTGGGAAGAATGCTGTCGGGTTTTTCCTTTTCAATGATCTGCTCCAGAACCTTTACATTCAGGGGCTCAATATATACCTTATCTGCGATATCTTTATCGGTCATGATGGTCGCAGGATTGGAGTTCACCAGGATTACCTCTACTCCCTCTTCCTTCAGGGAACGGCAGGCCTGGGTACCTGCATAGTCGAATTCCGCTGCCTGTCCGATGACAATAGGGCCGGAGCCGATTACCATTACACGTTTTACATTAGGATTCTTGGGCATCTTAGTTCTCTCCTCTCATCATATGAATGAACCGGTCAAACAGGTAACCGGAGTCCTGGGGTCCCGGACATGCCTCCGGATGGAACTGTACGGTGAAAATATTCTTGCCGGTATAGGACAGACCCTCGTTGGTACCGTCGTTGACATTGATAAACGCAGGAACCGCAACCGCAGGATCCAGCTTGTCGGTATCTACCACATAGCCGTGGTTCTGAGAAGAAATATAGACTCTTCCGGTCATCAGATCCTTGACCGGATGGTTGCCTCCTCTGTGTCCGTATTTCATCTTGTGGGTATCTGCGCCGGTAGCCAGTGCCATCAGCTGATGTCCCAGACAGATTGCGAAAATAGGGATCTCGGTGTCATATAACTTTTTGATCTCGGCGATCACACCGGTACATTCCTTCGGATCTCCCGGTCCGTTGCTCAGCATGATACCGTCGGGATTATCATCAATGATCTCCTGTGCCGGAGTGCCTGCGGGATATACGGTCACCTCGCATCCTCTCTCTGCCAGGGATCTTGCGATATTTCTCTTGGCACCCAGATCTAACAGTGCCACCTTCAGTCCCTGTCCGGACAGTTCCGTTACCAGTGCCGGTTTCGGCTCTCTCACGCCCTTTTCATAAGCTTCTTTATCAAATCTTGCTGCACCGGAGAGAGGTCCGTTCTGTGCCAGGTCTGTGGTGGGCTTTACCACATATTTTTCCTTACAGGTAACCTTTTCCACAACCTTACCTGTGGTGTATGCCTTCAGTTTCGGGAGCACTTCGTTCAGATTATAGGCTTCGTTAGTCGTGATCATACCGTTCATGGTACCCTTCTCACGCAGGATCTTGGTCAACGCACGGGTATCGATACCGGCGATACCGGGCACACCGTTCTCTTCCAGATATTCCTGAATCGTGCAGTCGCAGCGGAAGTTGCTGGGAATACGGGAAAGCTCTCTGACAATAAATCCATCCGGCCAGGGTCTGCCTGATTCACAGTCATCTCTGCATATGCCGTAGTTACCGATTAAAGGATAGGTCATGCATACTGCCTGTCCCGCATAAGACGGATCGGTCAGGACCTCCAGGTATCCGGCCATGGATGTGTTAAATACGATTTCACTGATGATCTCTTTGTCTGCACCGATGTGCGTTCCTTCGAACACCGTGCCATCTTCCAAAATCAAAAATGCCTTCATTCTTTCCTCGCATTCTGCCGCTTTTCGCGACGTATTGTGTTTCTTATGTGTTTAAACTTTTTTGATACCTGCGAATTGCTCCGTAGTATCTGCATAATCGGTTTATTATATCATAAAAAAATGACCGTCGCAATAGAGCCGCCTTGCGTAAAATCCCACAAAAAAGTTTTACGCAATCTCGATACTCCTTGGAGAATCTGACAAAGCTATGAAAATACTTACAATTTCCATTGCTTTTTGTACAGGTTCTGATATAGAATAGTTATGTATTTTCTATTTTCAGGACTACTGTTCAGCATCCGTGCAGCTCTTCCCACGATTGCATGTTTGGCGTAATACCGGGGATTGTTTTCTGCACATTTCTAGTCTCTGAACGGCACTCCGGATTGGACAGGTATCTATGGATCAGATCAATAACGTACAAAAAGCTTCCAGCATAACACATTCCCACGGAATGACTCCCCTCGGAACCCGTAAAATATATTATGAAGATGTACATCTGACAGATTTCACCGCTGTAGTAACAGAATGTCTTCCGGCCAAAGAAGACGGTCTTTACCTGATTGTGCTGGATGCTTCCGCATTTTTCCCCGAGGAAGGCGGACAGTCTGCTGACAAAGGAACCTTAAACGAACATGAAGTACTGGATGTCACCATTAAGCAGGGCATTCTGTATCATAAATTAAATGCAGCACTCCCTGTCGGCAGCGAAGTGACCGGACATGTGGACCGGAACCGCCGCTTTGATTTCATGCAGCAGCACTCCGGTGAACACATGATCTCCGGCTTACTGCATTCGCATTTCGGATTGGATAATGTAGGATTTCATTTAAGTGACAGAGAAGTGACACTGGATATGAACGGTGAAGTCTCTCTGGAACAGTTACGTCTGATTGAGCAGGAAGCCAATGCTTTTATCTGGAAGAATCTTCCGGTAAATATCAGCTGGCCGGCTCCGGATGAACTGGATAGTCTCAATTACCGGAGTAAACTGGCTCTGACGGAAAACGTCCGCATCGTGGAGATCCCCGGTGTAGACATCTGCGCCTGCTGTGCTCCGCATGTAGACACTACCGGGCAGATTGGTCTCATTAAAATCGTAAACGTGCAAAGTCACCGGGGCGGTGTCCGGATCAATATTCTCTGCGGAAACCGTGCTCTCGCCGATTATACGGAAAAACAGGATTCCGTCTGGGCGATTTCTTCTCTGCTGTCCGCAAAACAGCCGGAAGTAGCAGATGCCGTTGTCCGTACAAAAGAAGATGCAAGACGACAAAAAGAACGTGCCAATACCCTTCAGGCAGAATTACTTTCCGTACAGATGAACGCTCTTCCTTCTCCCGAAGCAGTCGATCATGTCATTCTCTTCGTCGGAGAACTGGATACGATTGCTCTTCGTAATGCCGTGAACGATCTGACTGCAAAATATTCCGGGTACTGTGGTGTCTTTGCCGGGAACGACGAATGCGGCTACTGCTTTATCGTAGGAAGTGCCTCTCAGGATTGTCAGGGACTTGCCGTCCGCATGCGACAGGAGCTCCAGGCTAAGGGCGGAGGATCCGCACCTATGATCCAGGGTAACGTCAATGCTGCAGCTGACAGAATTACTACGCTGTGGAAGTCACTATAATCCATGCACTTTCCTTACATCTGTTACTGTTTGGCCGGAAATCTGCTCTTTGCTATTTCTGCAGCTCCTGACATTTTTAAGATTTCGGAACACCTTGTAGGAAGTTTTAAGATGACATTTACTTAATTTGTAAACAAAGCTGCTTGTCATTGCCTCTATGAAATAATATCCCCGGAAAGTACGGTTAATTTCCATACGTTCCGGGGATATTTTAACTTGTATTTTAAATAGCTATCGTTTGGATAATATCGTTATCTTCTTTTATTTACCTCAGGTTTTAGTTCCGGTTCTCTGCAATCGCAGCATTTTTCTTCAGTGCTACGCTGACTGCCTTTGCCACACCGCCGCCTACGACACAGCTCATAGGCATCTCCAGTGCACCGTTCACGCCACAGAATGCAACTGCAAACAGGAACAGGTTTGCTCCGGTTGCGTTCATGCTCTGCAGATAATCAGTATGTCCGAAGCAGATCATCAGAGTGGACATGAAGAACAAAGTATTCATAAAAGCTCCCAGCAGACCGGTTACGAAGAAAGATACAGTCTTTGTCTTGTCGATCTTCCACAGTGCCTTGAAGATCACACCGGACAGCCATCCCATCAGTGTTCTGGTGGGGATGCATACCAGGAAAGTGAAAAACGGATTCATTGCTACCAATGCTGCGCCAAACGGATCTCCTGCAAAACACTGGTAAAAGCTGGTTAACCCAAATACCAGTCCGAGTACGGCTCCTCCTGTGGGACCTAAGATCATTGCACCGATCACTACGGGAATAGTCATCAGGGAGATTGCTAACGGTCCGACACGCAGATATCCGAGCGGAGTAAATGCCAGGATCAGCATGATCGCGATGAGTACGGCCAATTGTACCATCTCAAGTGTCTTGTTTTTTTTCATATGAAATTTCCTTTCCGCGCTTTTTGCGCCTTTGCTACTATTCCTCCATCTGGCATTCCTTTGGTCTGCCGGAGGATATAATTACAAGTCATTCAAGAAAATAACATAAATATATACAAAACACAAGTATATTTTTTCATACAAAAACAACCTCATCTGCAAACAGAATCCAAGAATCCTATTTTGCAAATGAGGTTATTACACAACTACTCGATACAATATCTTATTTCACAGAACTATCTCACTGTACAATTCTATCTCACCGTACAATACCATTTCAGTGCCGTAACATACGCATCATATACCGTATCCATGTCAATATCCTTCAACAGCATCTGACGGGAAACTTCTGCCCAGTTTGCGGTCTCGTACTGCAGCATAAATTCATACACCGGTGCCAGTACACCAATACGGTAAATCAGGGCATTGCTGATCTCTCCTGCCACATGGACTACTTTCAGTGCTTCCTCCATAGGCTTTTCAAGAATGACATCCAGTACGGAGAACAATCCCATCAGGAACAATTCGTCTTTCTGTGCTTGCAGCCCAAAAGCTTCCGCGAGATTTTCCGCAAACTTTGCACGAAGCAGGGAAAGTCTGGTAACTTCGTTCGGCTTATCCGCATAGAGTGCATTGGCAACGGCAGTATTGATCCATTTCTTCAGCTCCCGCTGTCCCAGCATTGCTGCGGCATGGCGGATGGAAGTGATCTCGGAATTCACAGCCAGAGGCTGTACCATCTTCAACAAATCAATCGTAAGTGCCGTATCACGTCCGATAATGTCCGCTGCCGTGGTCAGTTCAAAATCGGGACTGTTCACGATATTCAACAAATCAATATAGTTACCCTTTAACGGTACTACATCGGTCTGCCCCTTAGTGATGGGGACGCGGTAAAACTTACCTTCGTACAGGCGGTAGCCTCCGGTCTCCTTCAGTCTCTCAAAATCTTCCATAGTATCAATGTTGCCTGCGCAGAGACTGATATTGGGGAACAGTTTGCCGAAATAGATTTTTGCCTTATCGATTGCAATCTTGCGGTTATTCAAAAGGACATAATCCATCAGTTTCAGCACTTCACGATAATTTTCAAAATCACTGACGGCCAGTTTACGAATCGCCAGCTTATAGCCGTCCTGCTTCAGTTCTTTCAGGCGGTTCACATACATCTCGATGGGTGGAATCGTGTTGTCGATCAAAAGCACGATTTTTTCATGAGGCGCATCGCACTGCTCCTTAATATCCGCAAAAACAGAAATATTACTGATCGGAACAAATATTTCTTTCTCCTGGGACAACATATCAATTCCCAGTTTCTGGATCAATTCCAGTCCCGGGATCTGCGATGCTCCGTCAAACTGTGCCGTTCCCAACAGCAGAGGATTCAGCAGATAGTTTTCTCTCTGTGCGAAAAAAGAATACGCGCAAACAGCCATATTTTCATCAAAAAGCGGTACCAATGTAAGCAGCATAATCTTACCTCCCAATTTATCTCTATTATACCGATTCCGACAAGACTTTACAAGTGGTACTATCAGCACAGGAGCTATCTGTAGCGAAAAGCTCGTTTACAAGAAAGTTTACTAAATTGAAAGTTAGTGAATAATCGTTGGCTAACATACTGGCTAGCCTGCCGTAGCCCCGATTGCATATAAGAAACGCTGACATCGCGGTGTGCTTTAGCACA
>ERZ1034844.678-NODE-678-length-17797-cov-4.478526_pt1 | contig 17797 bp, 12 predicted proteins | sample MGYA00520594_ERZ1034844 | MGnify/ENA primary metagenome ERZ1034844 (study PRJEB33766, sample SAMN09781733) | gut metagenome | biome: gut microbiome | host: Homo sapiens | place: Madagascar | study: EMG produced TPA metagenomics assembly of the PRJNA485056 data set... | reverse complement strand
TTCTTTACCGGACGAGCTGCGGCAGCCAGATCAAAGTTCTCGTCCGCTGTGGCGCCAAAGAACTGCTCCATGGGGCCTGCAGGGGTGGAAACCATGGAAATCTGTCCGCTGCCCATCAGGTCGGCGTCACAGGTGGTGGTTCCGGTTCCGGAGATGAAGTCCGGATACAGAATGCCTGCCTGGTACCACTGATTCATCAGCGTAACATAGTCCAGATACCCATCCTCCAGGGGACTGAACACAACCTGACCGTCAATCTGCTCAAAGTAGGTTTCGGAGCCGTTATTATAGGCGGTGATTCCGAAACCGGCGGAAATGGACTTGGTAATGTCGTCGCCCAGATAGGTTGTCCAGAAGCAGCCGCCGAAGGTGTTGTGCATGGCGGTCAGAACATTCGTAAAATCGTCATAGGTCACGGGAATATCCATGCCAAGCTCGTCCAGCCAGTCCTTACGGAGCACCAGACCGGACTCTACCACATGCTTCTCATTCAGCGTGTAGGCAAGGCCCATGGCGCCGGAATCTGTATAGGTTTCCTTGGAATATTCCTCATCGCCGTCTACCAGTGCAAAGTAATTCGGCATGAGCTCCTTGTATTTGGCAAGATCAAGAATGATGTCAGCATCGATCGCCGTGTCAATGCCCTGGCCGTAATAGCCTGCAAATCCATCCATCAGGTTGGGATAGTCGCCGGAAGCAATGACCAGCGACAGGGCGGTTGCAGCGGAGTCCTTTGTAACGCTGGTAATTTCCATGTGCACCCCGGTGCGCTCTTCCATGGTCTGATAGGCCAGGTTGTCCTGCATGCCGTCCATATAGTCGGCCAGCGGCGGAACAAAGTCGTGCCACATGGTAAAGCTCACATCATCCTGGGTCAGGGGCAGTGTGATGGTTCGGTCAACCTCCGGCTCCTCCATGGATGGCTCGGAGACAGAAGCCTCGATATCGGATGCCGGTTCGTCAGAAACCTGTGCGGGGGTGCTTTCCGGGGCAGAATCCGTAGTGGTCGATACAGATTCCTTCTGGTTGGCAGAGGTGTCGCTGGCTGCGCTTTTTCCGCCGCATCCTGCAAATAGCCCCAGCAGCATACATGCTGCCAATAGCAGTGATAACTTCGATTTCATTTGTTGCTTCCTCCTTTAACGTTAGGTTGATTGAATTGCTTCGGCAGCAATTTTGCCGCAGAGATAGCCGGAATTAAAGCTCCATGTGAAGCCTGCCGCATTGGGCGCATAGATTTCTGCTGCCCAGCCGCCAGCTACGTCACCGATGGCATAGAGTCCGGAAATGACGGTGCCGTCTGTTTTCAGTACCCGGAACTGATCGTCGATGGTAACGCCGCCGCGAGTGCTGTCGGTGGAGCGAATTCCCTTGAGCACATAGAAGGGCGGCTCCAGAATGGGCTGAAGGTGCCGCGCGTCTTTCCCAAGCAGAATATCCTTTCCGGCTTGGCACATTTCGTTATAGGCTTCAACCGTGTTCTTGAGCGTATCATACGGAATGCCGAACTGCGCCGCGGCCTCTTTTAGACTGCTGCCGATGTAGGTAATGTTCTTCCCGGAGGCAGCCTCCTGGGCAAGACCCTCCAGCAGGGATACAGGAGTTTGATGGGTGCCGGGTTTTGCCTGCGGGGGCAGCTTGGCGCTGAGTGCGTCCACAATGCGGTGGTCTGCAATGGTATAGGTGGTATGCGCTGGAATGTTGTTCAGAGCCTCGTGATAATCAAATATGACGCTTTCGTCAATGAAGCGCTGACCGTACTGATTGACCACCAGACTGTCGGCACTGTATGCCAGCGCCTGGGTACCGCCTGGTCCCAGATGGCTTGGCCCTTTGATTAAAACACCCATGGCGCGCCGGGTGTCTGCGCCGATTCTCTCTGCCATATGGATGCCGTCGCCCACGCAAAGTCTGCTGCCAAAGGTGAAGTTCTCATCTTCAAGGCTCCAGGTTGTGGGGAAAAACTCGTGCAGTGACGCAACCGTACCGGCAGCACCGCCGGTGGCAAGAATCACGGCCTTTGCGGTAATTTCTCCCTGGTCAGTCTGCACGCCGATTACAGCGCCGCTTTCATTGACCAGCAGACCGGTGGCGGGAACGGACGTCCGGATTTCGATTCCCGCAGTCTGACAAAGCTGCTTGAGATGCAGCACCACGGCAGTGCCCATATAGGAATGGCTGGTTGGCGCAGAGGTTTTATAGGGTTCTGCCAGCTCTGGACTTTCAATATTGGCCATCGTACAGCCAAAGGGCATTTTCCTGGTTTCAAAATTCAAGCCGCTGTCGGCCAGCCAATCCACAGACTCTCCTGTGGCGTAGATATACCGCTTTACTACAGCGGGATTGACCGAGTATTTGAGATTGCGGATTGCTTCCAGATAAAATGCATTGGTGTCGTAGGTGACGCCGGCTTCCTGAGCCTTTTTTCCATAGGTGGTGAACATTCCGCCTGCGGCTCTGGAATTTCCTCCGACATAAGGTCCCTTTTCCAGAATCAAAATGCGGGAAATCCCGGCTTCCTTGGCGCGAACTGCGGCTGTCATACCAGCAGCGCCGCTGCCAATTACAATCAGATCGTACTGCATAAATACCTCCCGTTCGGGTTCTTCCCATTGTTTCATACTTGCAATATAAATTATATGATGCTACAATTTTTCTGTAAATTTGCAAAATTCGATTTATCCGTAACAAATTTCGATCTCCGGTATGCGCCATAGGAGGAGTTTTCATGACAGATCTTTGCAGCCAATGCACCTGGAAGCAGCAGAACCAGCAGCTGGAGCAGCAGCTGACGGAACTCCGGCAGGAGCAGAATCGTTTTTTGTTTGAGCGTGCCGTCATTGCCATGATGGGAAACCGGGAGGATGAACGGCCTCGGGCGCAGCAATACTTGATCCGCAGCGGCGTGGGGTTCCATGGAAATCGCTTTGTTTTGTGCGCGTTTTCCGACCATTTTACGGAGCCGGGGACAAAGGATGAGGGCGCCGTGTGGGAAAGCCTGAACAGTACGTTTTATGGTACGCTCTCCGGATTCATTCAGGAGGAATTCCGAGACTTTCCGGCATTTCTGACGGCTAATTTCAATGGCTGCATTCTGGGCCTGGCCAATCTTCCGGATTCTCTGGCGAATGAGGACTGTCTCGGCTTCTTTCGGATGCAATGTGGGCAGCTCAATGATCGGCTGGAGGAGATGGAGGGCTTCCGCTTTCAGGTGTTTATCAGCTCCATTGGCTTTGGACTGGATGCGCTTCCGTCCCTGCGCAGGGAAGTGGAGGTTATGCGGGAATACTGGGAGATTGTCGGGAATAGCCTTCCCGAGCTGCTGAGCTATCAGGATGTGACCCATCCGTCCCAGGAAGAGCGGCGGCAAGCCGATTCCCGGGAGGCAAATGAGCAGTTCAGCGACTATATCAACCGGGGAGATTTTGAAAAGGCAAAGCATTTCTTCCGACGGAGCATTCTGCCGGATACGGACAGCGGCATGTATTCCGCAACGACAATCCGGTTCCGGATTGCCGGAATGCTGGACTATGTGATGCAGACGCTGAGCCGTGCGTCTCAGGAGCTGGGGATTGCGCAGGTGCTGGACGAGATCCATGCGGATGATCTGCTGCTGTCGGCGCAGGCTCTGGACGACATCGCTGCGCGGATGGATCTGATATTGGATGCCATGCAGAGTCACTGGCAGTCGGGAACCTCAGCAGCACAGACCTTGGCACGAAATGCAAGGGCATTTATTGATGATAACTATGGAGACTGCGACCTAAACGTCAATATGGTGGCGGAGCAACTGGGGGTTTCTGCCTCCTATATTACCCGGGTATTCCGAAACTGCTATCAGATCCGGGTGCTGGATTATATTCAGCAGGTACGGCTCAGCGCTGCAAAGCGCCTGCTGGGAAGTGGTTTGACCCTCCGCGAAATTTCAGCCCAAACCGGTTACGGTGCGCAGATTAACCTGATCCGTGCATTCAAACGGATAGAGGGCGTAACGCCTGGACAGCTGGTGCAGGAAAGAACGGGAAGAAATGAGCAGCTTTTCAACGATACAAAATAGGCAGCGCCCGGTGTAACCATATAATGGTCCCCCAGTCAAGACCACTCACGAAAAAATTATCGTGAACCAGATAATACCATATCAACCCATTTTGTCTCCTGAGCCACCTTGCTACCACAGATGCATCCTCATTTACGCCAGCTTGCTTTTATAGCGGTCCAATGCAGCTTGCCAGCAGGCTCTGCGAGCCTCCACGATATCCAGACAGAGAAAAGCCGCTGATTTCTCACGAAATCAGCGGCAATTTTGCTGCGGTGGAAGCGCGTCATCCTTACTTGGCAATTAAGCCCCTCCGTTCGTTTTCAGGAATCGGCTATTGCTCCGCGCATATACGTTACAAATCCATTTTCTGTATTTTTAACCGAAAATCAGTTTTTTCTCGCTGCATGTGTACCGGCGATAAATCCGCTGGATAACGCAAAGGACATATCGTTCAGTATCTGCTTTTTGATCCCGCACATATTGAGGAAGCGCCCGGACGCAAGATCTCCTACCACATACAGTCCCTCTACCACACCGCCGGATGCGGACTTTGCCTGCATATTCTCATTGATCTCCACGCCGCCGAAGGCGCCGTCTGTTCCCAGCGTTGTCTTCACGGCATAATACGGTGCCTCATGAATCGGCGTCAGCCAGTCTGCCGGCTTGAAGCAATCCCAGTCCATTCCGGTCTCCGCGGCATGGTTATAGGTCGCTACCGTCTCCTTTAGATGATCTGTCGGAACACCGATCTTCTCCGCCAGCGCATCCAAGGTGTCAGCCGCAAACAGAACGCCATCCTGCTTCTCCAGCGCCGGGATCATATCCTGCTTTGCTTCCTCCATGGTTGCCGGGAATCGGCTTGGACCAAACGGCATTGCGATTTGCGGCTGCGGCTGGTGCTCTCCTGCCGCAATCGCATGGCGCAGATTGTTTTCATCGAACACCACATAGACAAGCCCTTCCGGCTGATCCACCTGAACGGAGCCGGAATCAAAGATTCCCATCCGAAGCTGGGAGGCTTCACAAACATAGCGTTGACCATTGCGATTGATATAGATAGAGTATGCGGAATTCGCCATCTCTCCCATGACCCGGCTTCGACACATGGTCATAGGTCCCATCACGCGTATGGTGCGATTTGTCTCATCCATCTTTGCGCCGGCATTCTGTGCCAGCTTCAGTCCGTCTCCGGTATAGTTCCGGCTCATATGGGGGCTTTCCCCCATATAGGGCTGCGCTGCCGCCAGCTCCGGGAAGTAGCGCTGCACCACCTCCGGATTCCGAATCCATGCGCCGCACGCCAGAATCACGTTCTCGCATTGAATTTCTATCGGTTCTCCAGCCACAGCAGCAGCAAGCCCGGTTATTTTTTCCCCATCCATTCGGATGTCCTGGGTCACAGCTTCCGTCAGGATCACAGCGCCCAGCTGCTCCAGCTGCTGGATCATAACCTCCATAAAAATTCGTCCGGCACCTTTGCCGGGGCCGTCTCCGCCGCACTGGGGTCCCAGCGGACCATCCGCCTCTTCGTCAAACACATAGCGTCCCACAGTAAACCGGTCTACGGTCTCCTGCGGCGCAATGCTGCAGAACCAGTCAAAGAATTCTCCCGTTCCGCGGATCATGCTGCCAGCCAGCTTCCGATCTAGCCGCCAATAGGTTTCATCCATGCGGTTCCGCAGGAACAGTGCAGTCGTATCGGGAAGATTTCGTTCTTTCTGCCACTTGCTGCCGAAGGTACGCATGGCAGACGCCATATTCATGCCGCCGCCCAGGCGCTTATCCTTCTCCAGCACAATCACACGCTTTCCCAGTGCTGCGGCACGGCAGGCTGCAACCAGCCCGCTTCCGCCGCCGCCAATGACAGCAATATCACAGGTATATGTATTCATGTTCTTCTCCTTAAAGGTAAATGTTCTGTTTTTCATAGAACTCCTGAATGAGCGCCCGCTCCTCCAGGAGCTTGATCTTCAGCAGCTGATAGATCTCCTGAATCTGTACATCATCCCGGGATTCTTCCCGCTGCATCAGGTAGATCCGACGATACCAGTGTTCATTGATTGGGATCGCTTTGATGGGAAGACGCGGCGTTGCCTGTTTCCTGTGGTAATACAGCTCATCCGGAACAATCCCGATGGCTGCCCCCGTGTTGATGAGCTGTGCGGTTGCCTTATGGTCTGGATATTCCACAAAGACCTTCGGGCGCACACCCTCCGCTGCAAACATATGCATCAGGAAACGCCGATCATCTTCCCGTCCCGTAAAGCATACGATCTCATGCTCGATCTGCGCTGGCGGGAACGATTCCATATTTGCCATAGGATGATTCTCATTGAGGAACACCAGGAAATGCTGTTTTGCAACTTCCTCAAAAAGTGGAGACTGGAATGTGTAATCCGATTCCAGAAAGCCAATATCAATCTCTCCCTGCTCAAATGCCTTGACCAGGCCCTCCTGATCCATCACCTCAGTCTGAAACAGGCAGGTACTGACCTGTGCCTGCGCCTCCTCCAGGATGCTGTCGAAGCGCTGCGAGGCAGTGCAGCCAATCGAAATGGAATTTCTCGCCGCTGAAGCAGCCCGCCGCATGTACTCCACGCCTTCCTCCAGATTCTGAAGTGCAGTCGCCGCGTATTTTTGGAACAGGATCCCGTTGGCGTTGAGCATAATCCGCCCATGTCCGCGTTCAAACAGCGGTACGCCAAGCTCCTCCTCCAGCCGCCCGATCACCTTACTGATGGAGGACTGAGAAATATGGACTTCTTCTGCTGCCCGCGAAAAATTTTCACAATTTGCTGCTGCAAGAAAGCATTTTAGCTGGTATAACTCCATGATCGTTCCTTTCACCAAACATGCTGTTGTCTTACTGCCTTATCAATTACTTGCTCAGATAGCGATCGTACGCATTTTGCTTCAGCTCCACCATTTCCTCTGCATGCATATCCTGGAGCTTTGCAAGGAACGCATCCCAGCTCTCCTCATTCAGCGGATCCTGGTTCAGAATAAACCGCAGCAGCTGCTCCCCGGCGTAGGTCTCAAGATCGCTGGCATAGGTGTTGTAAACCTCAGCCTCCTCTGTGGTCAGGCTGCCGAAATACTTCTTGTCGTTGGTGCGGTTGCTGTCCCAGATAGAAAGTGCTTCTTTCTGCGCTTCATCCGCGTACAGAGAGTCGTTTCGGTCCGTATCCTGAACATACGGCGCCTGGAAATTACAATAGAGCCACTGTGCCTGCATCTGTGATAAGCCATCCGGATTGTTGACAATCAGGTCCGTATACTGTGCCTTTCCGTTTTCGTCATAGCGGAACGAAATGCCCTCAGTGCCGTAGTTGCAGACCTCTTTTCCTTCATCGGTAAAGAACCAGTTCAGATAGCCCACAGCCAGTTCCGGTTCCTGGCAAGAGGTCGATACAGCCCACGCCTCGCCGCTGGTCCCCAGCATGCTTCCGGTATCAATGGTATCTCCAGCATTCTGCGTCATAAGCGGTACTGCAACCGTGCTGAAATGATCCGATGCGCCGGCATAAGTGGCAGCATAAGCAGAACCCAGTGTATCCTGTGCGCCGTACCACAGACCGCAGTCATCCGACTGCACGAATGCATCTGCAACACCTGCGCCAAACAGAGAAAGAAAATCGGAGCTGAACAGACCATTCTGGTGCCATTTTGCCAGAGTTTCAATGTAGGGATAATACGCCTCATCGAAATACGACATTTCCACCTGACCATCAATCACATTATACACTGCGCCATCGGTTCCGTCCATCGTTCCGTCGCCCAGGTTAAAGCAGCCCGCGAGATAGATATTACCCGTGGTAAAAAGGACCGAATTCTTCGCGCCCTTCTGTTCTTTAAACGCAGTGAGCACCTGTTCCAGTTCATCGACTGTCTTTGGAACCTCCAGCCCGCAATCGTCCAGCCAATCCTGACGCATCACAGGTCCCTGGACAAAGCTATAGCTCAGTCCCTGAATGGCACCCATACGTCCGGCTTCTGTCGTATATAGGCGCTTTGCCGTCTCGTTTCCATTCAAAAAAGCAACATAATTCGGCGCATATTCATCCAGATAGGGGTTCAGATCCAGCAGAACCTCATCATCGATTGCCTTATCATAGCCGCCAGCATAGTTTAAGGAAACACCATGCATCAGATCGGTATAGGTTCCGGAGGCAATCATAACCTGAAATTTTTCCGAAGTCGTTTCCGGTGTGCTAAGCACTGCGTCCAAATGAACATTGGTTTCCTGCTCCGCTTTGTCATACGCGGCAATATCATTCATGGAACTAATCATCTCTGCCAGCATGGGGGAAACCGAGAAGAATACGCTGAGCGTCTCGGTGGTATCTGTCAGCGGGTACTCTACCTCTGCAAGCGGCGGCTCTTCCACTGAATCTGCCGCACTGCCCAAACTCTCCGGCGTTTCAACCGACGTGTCCGTTTCAACCGGCTCCACTGCTTCAGCAGATGGCTGAGGCGCGGAAACAGACTCCGCAGCTTCTGATACACTTTGCGACTGTGCTCCGCAGCCCGCAGCAATGGATGCAAGCAAGGACAGCAGCAGCAGAATGGTTATAACTTTATTCTTTTTCATTTTTTCACGCCTTTCTCCAGTTGATGGGTGCACCTTTTGCAAAAGACCATTTGAATCATAACACGAAGCCAGATATTCTGCAATTCCACTATATTCGCTTGTATATTCCGTCAATGGAATAGCCTTTAAAGATTATGACAGGCATATACCTTTTGTGCCTTTTGATTCCGCGGAGTACTGAACCGATGTGCTTATATCAATTCTATCGGAAAATAAGGAGTTGGCGCAAATTCTGAAAAGAATGGATAGCTGCACAATTATGCCATCAATTCTCCTTCGTAGCGGAGAATTAAAAAGGAAATCTGTAGATGAAGCACCTCATCGCTCCGGTCCAGGTCAATGCCGGTAATCTCTCGGATCTTCCGCAGTCGATAAAACAGCGTGTTCTTGTGAATGCACAGAATCTCTGCAGCCTTTATGGCCTTCTGAGATTCCCGGAAATACACATAAAGGGTGTACAGCAGCTCCTGATGGTTTTCCGCATCGAACTTCTTGAGAATGGCGATAGCCCGGTGCATAAAGGTGTGATAGTCACGAATCTTGGACTTGCTGCTCTGGATCATATGATAGAGCGCCACGGAGTCGTAGGTGTGGAAATTGTTCTCCAGGTCCAGCTTCTGGGGCATCTCCACCGCCATCTGTGCCTGCGCAAAGCCCTCATTGGCATCTGTCAGTTCAGAAAGACGCTAGCTGATTCCGGCGCGGAGGTTCATGTTCCGCAAAAGCTGTTCCAGCGCGACGCTGACAACATACAGCCCATGATACGGGCGGATGCAGGCACACCCTTGGCTGGATAAGAGCGGCAGACCGCCTATGAGCTGGCCAAACGGACCATGCCGCCGTTGGATGCCATGACGTCCTCGGATCTGGCATGGAAGTGCTACCGATGTGACGTGGTAGGCACTTTTTACGAGAAGGAGGATCAGACCTGCTTTGCCGGGGATCAGGTGGAGATTTTGGAGCCCAGTGCTTACCGGATTTATCATCCCGGCCCGGTGTTGCCACTGGTCGTAAACGGCGAATATGTTCAGCAACTGAAATTCAGATCTCCCAAAGATGGCAGGCGGTATAAGACCGATGTAGTCGACACTGAGCAGCTGCTCCGAATTAGCCAACCAGAGAAAAGTGCGATTATCCACGCATTCCCCAAATCAAATAAACACAAAATTTTGTCCCGGTTTGTTGACACAGTCAGCAAACCGGGACATTTTGATTGATTTATGGAACAAACCAAGAAACGGCGCACTTTTTCAAAGGGTGGCCAGATACTTTCCCAGTTCCCGGCCCAGAGTCCAAGCTATTCCGATGCTGACGCCTGCAACGGGTGTGGAATATTGAACGCCAAAGCGTCTGCCACAGCAATTGCCGGTGGCGAAAAGGCCAGGAATAATATCTAGCTGCTGATCGTAGACCTGCTGGTGGTCGTCTGTCCACAGACCGTCCACTGTGACCATGGGTCCCATTGCGCCGCCTTCGGTGCGGTCCGTGACCATAGCATAGTACGGCGCGGTATCAAGGGGAACCAGTAGGCTGGGATCCTTACCAAAGTCCTCGTCCCGTCCGCTCCGGCAGAACGCATTATAGCGGGCCACGGAATCTAGCAGATTTTGCTTCAGCTGCCCGGTAAAGCCCAGTATGTCCGCCAGCTCTTCCAGCGTAGCTGCGGCATAGAGGCGGGGCGATTCCACCCCCTTGGGGGCATGGGGATCCCTGATGGCATAGCCGGCTTTTCCGGCCTTTTGTGCACCTGCAATATATTCTGCGGCGGTGGCCATTCTGGGATCATCGGGATTGTTGACCCAAAGGGAGCCATGAATCGGCGGCTGCCGCTGGAGAATATCGTCGACTTTATTGTCAAACAGGTTGACCAATCGGGGCGTTTTGATGCGCGCGGCTTCCAGACCGGAGAACTCACTGTCGCCAAAGCCCTCGTTGCAGAACCGCTTGTTTTCACCGTCCAGCCACAGAGTTGCAGTTGCCTGAAACAGCGGCGAGTTGGGTGCTGCGGTATTGCCGCCCATACAGGCGATGGGCCCGGGCACCATACGGCCGCCAGCCCATACGCCCATGCGAATGCCACTGCCGTCCCGGCTGAGTCCCGTAATTCGGTGGGCTTCGGAAGGAGCCAGCGTTACCAGCTCGTCGCATAGCTCCTTCATCATCTCCTCATTGCGGGCAAAGTCGCCGGCTGCCAGCACCACACCCTTCCTTGCCCGGTAGCGGAGATAGCCGCCGTGACGCTCCTTGGCAATGACCGCAGTGACGCGGCCATCTTGTTTCTCCAGCTGCTCGGCCACCGTGGAAAAATGGAACTGTGCGCCGTGCTCCTTGGCCCGCTGGATATTTGCCACCACAGCATCGGTGATGCCCTTATCGTGCCACAGCGCTTCAGGGAAGGTGGCGGTGCCGATCCAAGTCTTGATGCCGCAGATGTTGTTGGAATATCTCTTAGGGGCAGGCCAATAGCGAATCTGCACATTGTCCCGCTGCTCCGGGGAAAGGGCCTCCAGAAACCAGTCAAAGCAGCTGCCGCAGTTCCGGACAAACTGCATGACCAGCCTGGGATTGCTGCGGTTTCCACTGCGAAGCTGCCAATCGTTGAAAAACTCAATTTCATCCACCGGTGGAACGCCCTTGGAACGGAGAAACTCCGAATTGATATGGCCAAAGTCAATGCCATAGGCCCAATAGTTCTTTTCCACCATGGTTTCGATGACACGGACGGAAAGACCGGCTTCGGCACAGGCGCGTGCTGCGGCAACACCCGAATGTCCGGCGCCTACAATCACCACATCGGCCTCATAGGTTTGCTCAATACGATCCTCGGAAATCGGTTCCGGTGGGATTCTCCATGCGGCTTTGCCCATGGTAATCACTCCTTTTCCTGTTCTATGGCCATTATAAAAGCATCCGGTAGCCTTGGAAAGCGTCAGTTTTTTAAGGAGTAAAAATGTGACCGGAACAAACTGCCGCAGGATCGTCCTGCGGCAGTAAATTTAATGAGAAGTGGAAACGGATTTTCGGTATTCAGAGGCGCTCATGTTCTCCAGTTTGCGGAAGCTGCGATTAAAGGTTCGGCGGTTGGTATACCCAACAGCCTCCCAGATCATGTCGATCTGGTTTGTGGAATCCTTCAGCAGCGCTTTGGCGTGGAGCAGACGCTGGGAATGAATGAAATCCAGAATGCCAATGCCAAAGATCTCTTTAAACGTGCGGGAGAGATAGGACTGGTTCATCTGGAATTCATCGCAGATTTTGGCGAGACATAGGCCGCTGTCGGCATAGTTTTCCTGAATGTAATCCCGGATGGCCTCCATTTTTGCCTGCCGAGCCTGCTCACTGCTGACACTCTGCTCTGCGATATCGGCAAACAGGTCCTCAATGAGCTGATAAATTGCCTGATCGGTATCCAGAGGACGGAGATAGAGATACTGCACCTCAGAAGTGGAAAGTCCGACAATATTCACCATGCTCTCGGCGTGGTTCAAAAAGCGCAGCTTTGCCAGCTCAAAGGTGACATCCGGGCTGCTGAGGTCATGGCTGGTCAGCTCCCGCAGTGTCAGCTTGGCCATGTCCAAATCACGGCTCAGCACAAACTGATAATACTGCTTTTCCAGCTGAGGACTGACCGTTTTTGCGGCGGGGAGATTTTCACCGGAAAACGGTAAAACTGCCTGGGGGGGGGCCAAATTCTCCAGGGCGAACTTCTGCTGGAGCCGATGGTAGGCGGTGATTCTGGCGCTGGGCAGGTTTTGATAGCCTTTGACGATGGCACTGTGGTCAACCACCAGGCGAATGCGATAATTCCGCTCGACAACATCTACCGCCGTTTGCAGCACCCGGTTCATGGTGGGGATAATTTTATCCGTCGGAGGATCATCGTCTATAAAATTGATGAGAATGTTGGCGAAAGCCAAATCGGATTCACAGCAGGTGGCAAGACAATAGGGCCCCAGCGCCGTTTCAAACACACTATAAATTGCCATTTTCATCAGCTCCACCTCACGCTGAGAAAACCGCGAGGTTCCGGAGGAGGAGAACAGCTGGGACCGGTCTGCAAGATCCATGGCCACAACCATAAAAAAGTCCGTTTCAAAGGCATAGCCCAGGGTGGCCGTGTAGTCCGGTGGGGGTGCTTTTCCATAGAGCGTGACCTCGGTGTTGGCACGATGCAGCATCAGCCGGGCCAGCCGGAGATCCTCCTCCTGCTGCGCCAGAAGCTCCAGCAGGCTATCAATTTGCGCTTTGATTTCAGCTACAGGGCTGGACGTATGATCCGACGTAGCAGACAGAATAGGAAATGGGATTTCCATCGATACGGCCCCCTTTCTAAAGGATATCTATACTATATCAAATGGGACGATTTTTTTCATCTTTTTTGACAGAAAAAAACCGCATCTTTTTTTGACGCAGGGGCTTTGCTATAATCGATATATCCGATTGGCCACACAACGGGTGGAAGGAGAATGAACAATGGAAACCAAATATCCCAATCTACTCAGTCCCTGTCAGGTGGGGCAGGTGCTGTTCAAAAACCGGATGCTGGCAGGCCCCCTGGGGTTCTGCGTGCCGAACTCCGGCGGTTGCATCCATGAGCACAATCTGGAGTTCTACGAGATTCAGGCAACCGGCGGCGCAGCCCGGGTGACCACCAACGACTATCCGGTTTCCGGTGGCATGGGCCCTGGGGGCGGACTGGACTTCCGTGAGCCGGTGGACATTGAGATGGAAAAAAGCCTCCAGGAATATGTTCGCACAATGCATCGGCACCATACCCTGGCCTTTGTCGAATTTACCCACAGTGGTTTCCCGGTGCGGGACTATGTGGATCCCGATGAGGAAACTGCCACCCCCAATATGCGCCCTCTGGGCAAGGAGATGGGAGACGGAAAGATGCCTATGCCGCCCATGATGGGAGATGGCCGTACCCTGGCGGAGCTGAGTCAGAAGGAAATTCATCAGATTATCGACGATTTTGCCTCCTGCTGCGCCACCGCAGCGCAGTTTGGCGTAGACGGTGTACTGCTCCATGGCGGTCACAACAAGCTCATCGACCAGTTCCGCTCTCTGCGCCACAACAAGCGCACCGACGAATACGGTGGATCCCTGGAGAATCGGGCGCGGTTCTGCATCGAACTGCTGGAGGCGATTCGGTCGCGATGTGGGGATAAGCTGCTGCTGGAGCTGCGGCTCAGCGGCGACGAGGGCTATCCCGGCGGCATCACCATTGACGAAACCATTGAATTTCTGATGTACCTTCAGGCATACGAGGAAACGCATCAGAAAAATCTGTATGATCTGTTCCATCTCTCCGGTGGCGACCACACCACCGCAGCGGGGAACATGGCTACCAGCTCTCCGGCTTTCTACCCCAATGCCTACAACCGGGGCTTTGCAAAGAAAATCAAGGCGGCCGGGTTTAAAAAGCCACTGGTGCTGATTAACTCCATCAACTCTCCGGAACTGGCTGAGGACATTATTGCATCCGGCGATGCGGAATTTGTCTGTATGGCACGGCAGCTGGTGGTGGCGGATCCCTTCTTCCCCAGAAAGGTTAAGGAAGGACGGCTGGATGAGATCAACACCTGCATCCGCTGTCACAACTGCTTTGACCGGGAGGAATGTGCGGTCAATCCCATCACTCAGAATCGGGCTTATATGCAGACCAAGGACGTGCCGCCGGCCAAGGAGAAGAAAAAGGTGGCCATTGTGGGCGGCGGAATTGCGGGCCTGAAAGCAGCGGAAACGGCGGCGGCGCGAGGCCATGCCGTGACTCTTTATGAGAAAGAGGGGTATCTTGGCGGACTGCTGCGGTTCTCTGATACGGACAATTATAAGCACGATATCCGAACCTTTAAGAACAACATGATTTCCCGGGTGACCCGGCAGGAAAACGTTACGGTTTGCCTGAACACGGAAGCAACCCCCGAGCTGCTGGAGGCACAGGGCTTTGATGCGGTGATTGTGGCCATTGGCGGCGAGCCGGTCAGACCTGGTATTCCCGGCGCAACGGGAGACAATGTGATGTTCTCCATGGATGTCTACGATCATCCGGAAAGGATCGGGGATTCCGTGATTATGCTGGGCGGCGGCATCCAGGCCTGCGAGATTGCACTGCATCTGGCCAAGGCCGGGAAAAAGGTCACCATTGTGGGCAGACGGGATAAGCTGGCCCCCCATGAGGTCATCAATAATGATGTATTCCATCCCATTCCTGCCATGAAAAAGATGTTCCGTCGGTTTGACCCACCGGTGGAAATTGTCACAGGCTGCAACTGCGTGGAGATCACGCAGCAGGGCATCCGGGGCGTGATGGTGAAAACCGGAGAGGAAATCTCCATTCAGGCGGACACCGTGGTTCTGGCTGCCGGAAGCCGGAATCGTCAAACTGAGGCTATGAAGTTCAATCCGTGCGCCAAATTCGTAGGCATGGCAGGCGACTGCCGGGAGCCGAAGAAGATCAAGCAGGCAGTAGCAGCCGGCTACTATCAGGCCATGGATATTTAGGGTAACACCTGAGCGTGACGCTCTAACGATACGATGGTGTAATTCAGAAGGAGGAAAACCCATGAAAAAGAAGTTAACTGCAATGCTGCTAGCGATGGCAATGCTGCTTGCCCTGGCTGCCTGCGGCGGGACCACCGGAAGCGAAGCGGCATCATCCGCAGCCCCCGCAGCAAATTCTGCGGAACAAACTGCGGCTCCGTCAAAGCAGCCGGAAACACCGGCTTCCGCCGAAGCGCCTGCCGATTCTCAGGCTGAGGCGATTTCTGCGGAGCCGGAGCAGGCGTTCGACGACACTGTGATTACCTATCCGCTTTCCGACGGCGAGCATCTGAGCATTTGGTGCGCCAAGCCCGGCGGACCTCCCATTGTACGGGACAGCTGGTCGGAGCTGGAGATTTTCCAGAAGGCCGAAGAGCATCTGGGCGTAACGATGGACTGGACTGAGGTGGACATGTTCGCCATGGAGACACAGTTCAATCTGATGATGGCAGCCGGAGATTATACGGACATCATCTCCGGTGTGGTTCAGAACTATTCCACCGGCGTTGTGGGCGCCTATGAGGATGGCGTGGTCATGGATATCGCCGACCTGGTCTATGACAATATGCCGAACTACTGGAATCTGGTGCACGCCGATTCCGAGAAGGAAAAGTACGTCACCACCGAGGACGGCAAAGAGCTGGCCATCTATGTGGTAAACGATCAGCCTTTGACGGAGCGCGGCCTGCTGATCCGCAGCGATTGGCTGGACACGGTGGGCATGGACACCCCTGAAACCTTTGACGAGCTGGAGGACGTGCTGACGGCCTTCAAGAACGAGTATAACTGCTCGGATCCCCTGTATGTGGGCGAAACCGGACTGACCATCCCTGCGCTCACCGCCGGATATGGCATCGAATACTATGATGACGATCTGGCCCTGTATGTGGGAGATGACAACAAGCTGGTGTGCTCCTATATGACCGATAATTACCGGGACTATGTGGAGATGATGAGCCGCTGGATCAAAGCCGGTCTGGTGAACGGTGATATGCTGCTGAACAGCGAGAGCGTCAGCATGAACGACACCCAGACCTATATCTGCAACGAGAACGCCGGCGCATACCACACCTCTGCCAACCAGCTTTCCACCTACTATACCTATAGCTCCAACAAGGACTTTGACGTTACCCCTATCAATGTGGTGGTGCGCAAGGCTGGCGACGATACCATCAACCACTTTGGCAGCTATGAGCCTGTTCAGTCAGGCCAGACGGTCTCCATTTCCACCGACTGCGCCAATCCGGCTTTGGCCCTGCGCTGGATCGACTACTGGTACAGCGAGGAGGGCACCATGTACATGACCTACGGCATTGAGGACTACACCTATACCGTGGCAGACGACGGTACCGTCACCTTTACGGATATGATCGTCAACAACACCGACGGCATGAGTCCCGAAGGCATGATTATGAAGTACAACTGCCAGGGCAAAATCTGCGGTGTGATGATGCAGAAGGCGCTGTGGGCATACTATTCAGACAAGCAGAAGGAAGTCATGGATTTCTGGTCCACCCAGGTGGAATATGACCGCTCGATTCCCAACTACGTCACTCTGACCACCGAGGAATCCACGGAGTATAACGGCATCGTTTCGGATATTACAGCCTATGCGGAGTCGGAGCTGACCAAGTTCCTGTTCGGGGACCGGGATATCTCGGAGTGGGATGCATTTACCGCTGAGCTGGAGGCAATGGGAATCAACGATGCCATTGCAACCTACCAGGGTGCTTACGACAGACAGACAGCATAATCAATCCGGATGCGCGAACCATTTGGAGCGGAAGCTCCGATGGCCAGCGCATCCGCTTGGCTAAGATAAGGATGAGTATGGAGCGGAAATGCTCCGTCGCGCTGAAAAACGGCAGTCTACTCACCGCCCGCCGCTATGGCGTGCATTTGACCAGCGATGACGGTGGCACACTGCATCAAAGATATTGATCACATTGTTGCCCCACTCACCAAAATCTATTGCCTGCATCCGGTCAATTGGACCGTGTTTTTTCACATGATCCGCCAGCATGGCTTCCATGGTGGACAGCACATTCTCATCGTAGAGCGCATAGCCGATTTTTCCGGGCTGCCGCACAAGGGAGTTAGTGGATTCGTTGCTGAAGGTGTCGCTCTCGTCGTGGAACCGTTCGCCCCGGGCATTGATCCACAGGCTGCATCCCTGATGAGCCGCCCGGTTTGGCGCATCCAGCCGGGAATTACAGCTATAGGCATTTCCCTTCACAATGGTGCAGTAATTGGTCAGAGCCGCTCCGGCCCCCTCTGCCAGCGCGATGCCGTCGCCGTCCTGAGGGAGCGCATCGGTGTAGTAATTGTCGTCGTAATCATCGGGAAAGTATTTGTGCAGCAATTCGTTTGTATTCTCGTTTGTTCCCTGCTGCCACGGATGATGCGGTAACGAAAAGTAGAACTGCACACCGCCCAGTCCGTCTGTCACCCGTTCGTGGTTACAAATATGAACCTGTAGTTGTACGAAGGAAGGGCAACACCTCTGCCAGGTACATTTTTGTACCATGGAAGAGGTGTTCATTACATATAAGAGACTACTTACTGGCCGTTAGTGCGGTCAAAGGCGGTCTGCACAATCTCGCGCATCTCGTCAATGCCCA
>ERZ1034844.675-NODE-675-length-17838-cov-7.415790_pt1 | contig 17838 bp, 19 predicted proteins | sample MGYA00520594_ERZ1034844 | MGnify/ENA primary metagenome ERZ1034844 (study PRJEB33766, sample SAMN09781733) | gut metagenome | biome: gut microbiome | host: Homo sapiens | place: Madagascar | study: EMG produced TPA metagenomics assembly of the PRJNA485056 data set... | reverse complement strand
TGCTAAAATAGGGTTATTTTTAGAGATTTTTTGAGGAATGGTCAAACCAGTATAGCCTAATTTAACTTTTAACTACAATAATGCTTCTTGTAATTTATTAAATTCCGTTGCAGTAATAGTAACTTTACCTACATCTGATCCTACACTTACCGAAGTTATATCCATTCGATCAAGCATTAGGTTTAAAATAGCTTTAAGTCTATTCCAAGCGTCTGCGGTTAAATTTAAAACGGGCTAACCCTTTTTTATTTTTGTATTATCTGCGTTGTCAGAGCCACACCAAGTAAAATAATCTATAACTGCAGAGGCAATCACTTCGATATAACGTTGACCATCACCAGGATAGCTAAAAGAAATAGAATTTCCAGATGTTATTTTAGAAGTTTTTACAACTGTGCCAGAAGCGGTAGCTGAAAATTTTAATTTAACAGGTACTTCATAGCCACTAAATAGCTAAACAGTTAACTAAATTGTAGTAGACTCAGGAAATAAAAACGATGTATAGCCTGTACTATTGCTAGTCTAGCTATTTAAATAAGACCCTACCACTATTTTAACCATCTATGTACCTTTACCGCATTTAATATAAAGATACTTCCCCCAAACTGCATATAAATTTAAATCACCTGTTAGATAAATAGATTCAGAAGGACGGTAGCTGGGGATATTGCTAGTTGAAGAAGTGTGCCAACCTAAAAGTCCATAGTTTCCTCTTGTTAAAGTTGTATAAGAAGATAAGTTTAATTTTTGTGTAGACTTGACCGAGGTGGTTTTAGGGTTAGTCCCAGAAATCCACGTACCATTATTAGCATATAATTTACAAGTATAGCTTTTAGCTAAAGATAACATGGAAAAATATGAATAACCAGAACCACTTATTGCTGATGTAATATTAAAAGGAGTATAAACTGGCAGAGTTGATACTGTACCCGCAGCAGTTACTCCAAAAGACATGGACGTAGAACTAGTGCCAGATTCTGAGGTAGCCGCAGTTAAAAGTGGCGTATCAAATCCATTTGCATTGACTAGTGTTGAGCCTTCATAAATCCCAATTGCAATTGGGCGAAGCTCTATCCTAGTACCTTCTTCGTATAAAACAGAATAGGTTGAACTATAGCCTGTATTAGCCCAAGTATAAGCTACTGAACCATTTATTCTAACTTCATAAGAACCTACTCCCTCAGAAGAGGGGGCTATTCTAAAATAAATTCGCTTAGACCAAAGGGCCTTCAGCATAATATTTAATTCATTAACTACCATCTAACTACCATTACTATAAGTAATAGTCGTTCCAGACGGTAATGTTCTTTCCCAGCCTGCAAATTCCCAACCAGACTTGGTTGGAGTTCGATTAATCGTAAATGTAGAGTTTAATTGGGCATATACACTCTATGGTCCCGTTGACTCTCCATATCTTCCACCATTATAATCAAAGGTAATTGTTGCTCGCGACTGTTCCCATTGTGCAGTAATTGTACCAGAGCTTGAGATACCAGAAATCGTTGCTGTCGTACTGTATACAACACCATCTACAGACCACAACCAACCTGTCAATGTGTGTCCACTACGAGATGTGTTATTGGATATGGCCGTCAAACTTAGATACGGATAGGTACTGCTAACAGTAGGAGTAGGTCCACTATAGGTGCCGCCATTGGCATTTACACCAATAGTGTATATAGTACCGCCACCACCGCCACTCCAGGCACTAATAACAGACTATCCGTCAGCCCATGCCTCAAAATTTGTATCTGATACAACAGTACCAACGTTTGTATTAAAAGACCCTTGGAAAAAGCCAATCCTTCGATCATATTGACTATAAACCGCTGTAGTTGTGTATTTTACGGTATGGGTTGAACTTGTGGCACCGCTTTTCCATTTACAAATAAAACCATTACTGCTTCCGTCTGTATTTATATCTTGTACTAATATAGCATACACTGTGCCAATAGCCATACCACCTAAAGTAATAGTATACTCAGTTGCCGATGTATATTCTCCTGATATATACGCCATTTATTTCACCTCTTATCCAAATACCGCAGTTTTATTCGTTGAAGTAATATCTGTCCAACTAGCTAAGAAAGAAACTCCACCATCTTCTGTTTTATTATATACACCATTTGGTTTTAATAACACTCCATATCCTTCAAGACCGCTTGCTCCAGAGGTTACTAATTGTAAAGTCTATAAATAACCAATCGCACTATATAGATTTGTAACGTGCAAACTTTTTAAATAATTATTACTATCACTTATTTTTGTATCAGGAGCAAAACCTATTAACTTATCCCAACTCAATGTTCCTGCATTAATTCTATCCGCACTTAATGTGCCCGCATTTATTTGATTTGCGTTAATTGTTCCAGTTACATTAACAGCATTAGCTACTGTAAGATTATTAACATCAATTTCATCAGCAGTTAATTTTTCTGAAATGTTGCCTCGTTTAATTTTAATACTATCAACATTAATATTTTTAGCATCTAATGTTCCAGTAATTGCCGCAGTATCTAAATTAATTGCTCCAGCAACAATAGTATCTGTAATATTAGCATTTTTAATTTCTAATTTGCCATCTTTTATAATACAATCTCCAATTTTGCCACTATTGGCGTTAATCTCTCCTGTAAAACTACCACTTGTTGCATTTACTGTACCAGATACGTTCGCATTGACACATTTTAAATTACCTTCATAATCGACAAGGAATTTATCACCAATACGAATAGCATAGGTCCCATTACCTAAATTCACAAGATTAATAGTCATATATTGACCGTCATCCGCACCAGAATTTTTACCAGTAATTTGTGCATTTTCACCATCAATAGTAATCTAGCCTTTAGTACCAAAACGAGCTTTGCCATCTTCTGTCAATGCGAATGTATTAATACCATTCTTGTAACCATATAAACCAGTCTTATCTTGTGTAGAATCCTTGCCCATTACTACACCAGAGAACTGATTTGAAGTATTTTTAGTACCTGCACCAATCTATGGCGCTAGAATAGTTCCACCAAAAGTATCAAGCTCAATTGTAGTACCATCCCAGCTATTGATAGCTTCATTTCCATAGGGATTAAGATACATGAATACAGAGTGCAACAAATAGGTATTCTTATTAACACTCATTTTAAGTAAACCAACAGAATTATTCTCACCTGTATAGTGAGAAGCAGGAGTAAGATACTTGTTCCAAACCCCTAAGAATCCACTTAAAGACTCAATTGTGCCTTCTGTTCCATTATAAGAAAAAGCAAGTGGTGAACTATCATACTATGGATTTATACCTGATGAAGTATATTTAATATATTGCGGTGCTTGGTAAGTCACCGCCGCAAGATTAAGTCCACCAACGCAAACATCAATAGGATAATATGCGTATACACTAGTTTGACTTTCTGCTTTATAGCGAATATCAACTTGCACCTTAGCATAAAATCCACCCATCGCCTCTGGCGTCAAGAGAGTGTTTCCTGTGCGGATGAGTACACCACTTGAAGAATATCTGCTCATGCCACCATTTGGCATAGCTTTAACACTAATTTTATGGAAAATCCCCTGACCTGCGGTGACAATTTCAACATTTCTACTTTGCCATGTATAAGAAATATTAAAATCAGCTTTATCTGCACGTTGTTCAATTAACTCTCCATTACAATACACAAATGCTTTAAATGCTATTTGATTAGTTCCCCATGTCCTATTTGCATATGATAGAGCTACTTTATCAGTGCGCTTAACCTCACTATTTAAATCAATAGGTCTAATCAAGCACAGGTAGGTTGTACCATTAGTGCCTTGGTCGCCATCCTTGAGAAAGCTAATTTCTTTTTCATAGTCCACATAAGTACCATCGAGGGCGGTTAGCCGCACATAAACAGCATTATTATTCAGCGTTTCATAAAACTTTGTGCGAACCTTAAAATGCAGTGAGTTATCTCCTGCGTCTACCCATACTGACCGCATCATTGAATCTTTGAACTCTTGTTCAGCGGTAATAGGCTTCTTATCACTATCTAACCACCGCATTGTAAATGTTAAAGAGTCAGCCTGCGAAGTTGCGATGTTACATCGCAAAACGTGTTCAATATCATCATACTCGGTAACATCATAAATATCACCATTAGCATCATAATGAAAAACATCATCCCCAGAGTATTGCAGGATAAAATTAGGCAATTCATCTTCATCATTAGACCTATAGTTCGTCCAATTGAGTACACCGATCTTGGTACTGCCATCAAACACGTCACAATAAACTTTAATCCAAGGATACGCAAGATATGGTGTTAAATCAAGAGAAGAAGATTTGGTATCACCTGCTGCAATACGAGTTGTATCAGGCAACTCAATATACCATAACCCGCTCACTGTGAGCGTATCATTTTTCTTATCTTTTATTTCTAAAATCGTATCAGAGGTCAAATCTAAATATAAATCATATTGACTTGTTAAATTAATCAAGGAAATTTCCTTAGATAAAATCTTATCTTCATTATAAATTACTACTACTTTAAAATTTGTAGTGGCCGCTGGACACTCGGATCGTGAGATAGTGACAATATCAAACTTATCTTTTTGAATGCGGCGCCAGCCTATTCCCCCGGCCTTCTCGTATTGTTTACTACCAATCAAAACTCCCGGATCTTCTGCATACCACAAACAGGAGCAAGAAGATTTACTCATTAGAGACTCAGCCCCTGACATAAGTTTGGCTTGGAGCGTAAGACTGGGGTAATTGTCAGTAAATACCACACCTTGCGGCGTAGTTACTGTGAGATAATAAGAAGAGTCCGTTAAATCAGTAATATTAATCCACTCTGCCTTGAAGTTGCGGCAGTAGATATTTGGCTGTGTAGAATTACCTGCGGGATCGTAGTCAGTAAATCCCTCTTGGAAAAATACTATCTTGCGGAGGCCGGTCAGATACCGTTTCGGGACAAACAATAAAATAGTTTGCGGCGCCCAGTATGAGTTACGATAAGGATCACCATTAAAGAGTGAGGTATCTAGAGTATACGTAATCTCAGGAGAGTCTTCCTTCGACGTGGCAAAGGTCAGCCGCAAACCATAGTTACCAGTTGTTTTAGCGTCTACAAATGTAGTCATAAACTCCGCAGAAATACGGAACTCAGTCCCACGATTAGCATATTGCTGAAATACGCTATGGCTAGTTGTATCATCTGCCGTAAACAAAGTAATTTCACTCTTGTGATCAACCCCGTCGTAGGCAATTAACCCCATCTCACCAGACCAGTTTTGCTCATAAATCACTGACCAATCTGGGCTAAAAGATTCTTCAACCTAGTTAGATTCATTGCTAGCCGCAATGTCGGTATTATAGGTATAACCCTCTATATATTTAGTCTTAGAAAAATCACCCAGCGGAATTTTTACTAAAACGTTATCTCCAACTTTATATTTTGTCTTACCTTGTGAAAACGCAGACCAAACACCATCTTGATAACGTACTTTATATTCTCCTTTTGTTACATCTACAATAGAGAATATTTCACCAGAGATTGTTTTATCTGCTTGATATTGAGATAACTAATTACTAGCTTCATTAGATATGACTTTATAAAGCCCATCAGCTAAGTTACTCATATTCATTCTCCTTTCTCACCAGAGGGGTGGGCTATTACACCCACCCCATTAAGTTATTTTGTATAGAAGTTAATGCGTTGTGCAGAAGTTTGAACCAGAGATTCAAGAGCTTCTTTAATCTCAATTGCATCACGTACTCCAGGGAAGTCTGCATTAATCTGGACAGACTGCGCTAGTTCAGTAGCCTTACGATCAAAGGCTGACCGCATACCAGAATATCTAGACCCAAACAAGGATTGGCTTGCGGCCGCGGTACCACTAATACGGGCGCGCATCTCTGCAATCATAGAAGGAGCCAACTCACGAATACTTTGAACTGCCGCAAGCATATTTTTCGTATCCTCTTGATTGAGAACAAGTTCCTTTTGATGCAGAATCGCAAGACGACCATCGGAACCCCAGTCACCAGTATAGCCACCAGAAGCAAAACGTTGAACCCTATTGACTAATTTATTTCCTCCAATAAGCTGATTGGTGGTAGATACTCCTCCTATTATGTCTGCTTTCTCTATTTTAGACACTGGAATATTCCAATAATCTCCACCTTCATAGACTCCTCCTAGAGCCATTAATTGCTGATATTTCTTTGAATTAGGATCAGAAATACCTATATAATGACGCCGAATTCGTTTTTCTGGAGCACTAGAGGAATTGTTTGAAGGCGTAATTGGCGTTATAGTTGGAACATTAGAAGGATAACTTCCATTTCCGCTACCTCCAGAACCAGAGTCTCCATTCCAACTACCAGTAGCACCTAACTTATTAATACTACTTACAGCCTCATTGTACTTCTGAACTGCGGTTGCGGTTTCTGACGCTAGTTTTTGAATCGCCGCAATCGTATTATAAACCTCTTTAGTCCAAGCAGCTTGTGCTTGAGTTACATCTTGCAATTCATCAATCTTGTTCCAGATTTCATCAATTGCTGAGGTAGCCTTGTTTCGTAATTCCTCATTAGCTTGCGTCAACCGATCAACCTTATCGCTGAGTTGGTCATAGGACACGCCAATTTCAGAAGAAATATTACTAATATTGCCCTTATACTTAGTCAGAGCTTCATTGAGTTTCGCAAACATCTCCGCAGTAGTCTCAGTAAACGAACCTTCAATAGCAACCAAGTTAATCAATTGATCACTATATGTACTATTGAAGTCATTTGCATTACCGCCCATTTCCTCTAGAATACGTTGGAAATTCTTCTGGAAATTTTGTGCAGTTTCGCTAGTATCGTCACTGTACTTACCAGCAGCTTTTTGTTGTTCTGTGAGCGCTGCATTACCAGCATTCTTCATGTCCTTGGCCGCATCAGTCTGCATCTTTGCCAAATCAGCATACTTCTTTTGGTAATATGCTTGAATCTCATTGATAGCATTTTGACGCTGTTCCGCGTTGAGGGTATCATCCTCATAAATCTTGCGGATTTCCTCAGACATTTCTTGCCACAGAGAGACGATCTCACCAGTGATATTTTCAGTCTGATTCTTTGCGATGTTGTAGTAGTCCTGCATTGCTTTCAGATACTCTTGCTGCTTATTATTGATGTCTGCTTCGTCTGCAGTGAACAGATAATTATAGTTACCACTTGCACCACGCACCAGCCGCACCTTACTCTTGGCATTTTGTGCTTCTTCAAGAGCAATTTGCTTGAGTGTCATGTTATATTTGGCTTCCATAATCTTGAGGTCATACTCAGACAGATCAGCATTAGCTTGACGCTCCGCGAATTCGTCTTGTAAGGCTTTCAAAGTAGACTTGGCATAATCCGTACTGGCTTTAGCAATAGACTCCTGAACCTTATTGTTGAGGTCTTGCGTTTCCACAAAACGATTAACACCATCTAAAAATCTATTATCCTCGTCTTTAGTGCGGTTATACTTAGCTTGCAGTTGATCAAACCCTAGACCGCGTGTCATTTTATTCTCAAACTCATAGAAAATATCATCAAGAGCATTGGAGTAAATATTCTTTGCGGCTTCCATAGCCTGCGCGGTAGATTCAAGCATTGCATCTTGTGCCTCTTGGTAGTCTTCTAACAACGCGTCGCGATTAGCCTTGAGAATATCATATTCAGCAGTTCCTTGTGTGGCATTTGCCAAAGCAATTTCTGCTTCACGAAGTTGGGTTTCTGCGCGTTCCATATACTGCTTTTGAAGTTTAGCTTGGGTAAGAGAATTCTCAAGTGTAGCACTATAAGTCTTACTCAGCATAGCATATTTATCAGCTAACGAATTATTGATTGTTTGCAGGTTAATCAAATCATTCATCGCATCAAGTACGCCCATATTGCTCTCAAGCATTGAGATAAATTCCTCAAACCGATCGGAAGCCGCATCAAGAGCGTCAGGCAGCGTATCTTTGAGAGTTTCAATATAGTCTAGCATTGCGGAACCACTATCAACCAACTCTTTCCGCAAATCAGCCAACTCGTCTTGCAAGGCTTGCACATCAGTGTATTGATTAGCGTTGCGAATCATGTCCAGCAGAGAATTCATCTTAGTCTCATAATCCACAAACATTGAAATCTCATCTCTGACACCTTGCGCATTCAGTCCCGCATTGCGAACACCGTTGTCTAGCGCGTCGCCAACAGACTCATTAATCTCCTTTTGGAACTTACGCAATGTATCTTGCATTTCCTTCCAATCAATACGAATCTGGAGTGCTTCCTTTACCTTCTCGAGTTTAGCATCTTCAATCTGTCGCATAGCATCTTCATACTCATTAAGCTGCTCACGGAAGGTATCAATAGAGTTCTCATAGTTCTCTAAGAGTTGCATCTTATCATCATACTCTTTTTGAACCATATCTTGTTGATCTTTACTCACAGAATTAATGCGACTATTATACTCGTCTGTAATCTGTTGCAGAAGTTGAGTATAGTTCTTGAGTTCCATGCTTGCGGTATCGTATTCTACAGCTAGACCATTCGCTCGTAGCGCCTCAAGATCAGAAGTGACAAATGCAGCTGCAGCAGCTTGTTTCTGGGATTGTAACTCCGCAACTTTATTGAGTTTCTCAATCTTCTGCGTGAGCATTTCAATCTTATCCGTGCCATAAGCACGATCGGCCGCTGTAGAAATATCATCAAGTAATTCTTTCTGATATTCAATCTCACGCGTGATTTCATGGTAACGTTCAAGAACTTCTTTTAGCTCTTTTGCAGTATCGCCGCCCTTACCTCCGCCTACCGTAGAATTGATAAGATTTCCTGCCTTCAGGCGAGCGAGCGCCGCGTCAATTGCACCAATCTAGGCACCAACGGCTTTTAACTCATTGTCTGTTCCTGCGATTAAGCTGTTCGCGGCGTCTTGAATATCTTTTAATGTGCCAAGTTTATCAATATCACTTGCCCACTTTTCAACCTGCTTAGCAACAGCATCTGCATCAGATAACTTAGATGTATCAAATCCTTTAACATCAGAACCAGAATAACCAGTTTGCACATTAGCAGAAGCGGGATCAAACGTGGTGGTCTTGAAATTTTTTGCATTCTTTTCTGTAATATTGAAATAGTTGGCTTTAGCTTTAGCCATTGTATTCCAATAATTAACCACATTACTAGCCAGATTGTGCGTTGAGGTATCAATAGCAACATTAGAGTTGACAGCATCTAATGTTGTAGTATTAAGAGTATCTGTAGTGTATTCTGCAACTGCTTTCGCGTTTTCAGTTAATACTTGCGATTTTGCGGTATCCGCATCAACAACGCCTGCGGCCTGTAGAGCAGCATCATCCGCAATGACTTGTTGCATCATTGCTTGCGCCATATATTCTGCTGCAGCGGCTTTGGTACCAGCTTTGGCTGCTTCAATCAGTAAACGTTTTTTCTCTTGTAGAGCCTCTTCTTGCACTACAAGCATTTCACGTTGAGTTTCTAATTGAGCAATCTTAGCTTGTCGATCGGCCTCTACTTCTTCTTTCTTTTGTTGGACGTAAGCATCAACAATAGACTGATTAAGTGAGATAGTTTCATCTGCGTTAGCTTCACAATCGCGGAGAAGCTCACCGTACCCAGAGTCAATGAGAGAAACTACATCCTCAGTAGTCATTTCAAGACCATTGGCAATCTTCTCTTGAAGCGCATCAAAGTCACGACCAATATCAAATGCCTCGTCGACGTCTTGTCGTAAAGAGGAATCAATAGAGAGTTTAATTTTATCTGCGTTTTCTGATAGACTGTCAGCTAGGTCATTAATTTGAGATTCGATAGCCTTATATTCTTCAGAGCCTTCATCAACATCTTTTAACTGAACTTGTAATTCAGTAATATTTCCTAAGATATTATCACGTTCATTGAGAGCTTTACCTAAGTCAGAGCCAAGATACTGAATACGGTCATGGTAGGTTTTATTATATTCACCAAACTCTGGTAGTTCGGTACCTTTTGCTCCAATACCTTCTAAAATTTTAGTAAATACATCTGACCCAAGAGATTGAAGTTTATTTGCAATTTCTGGGTCTAAATCGTTTATATCTAGCCCACCTGCTAAATAATCTAGAATGGCAGAGGCTAATTCCTCTCCATAAGTGTCATAAAGCTCTTCTGCAGTAGAACCAAACTGGTTTATAAAACTATCAGTTCCAGTTGCAGATTGAACATATAGCTGAGCAGCTTCCTTAGAAATCTCTCGGCTTTGCAGATCGCCATTACTATCTTTAGAAGTAATGACAAGCATACCGTTTTTAAGTTTTGCATCATAGGCAGTTGGATCTGCTTTAAGATATGCATTAGCTAAATCTTTATCAGATACATCTGATTTAAAATTATCTCTATATTTATTATAGAAATTAGCTAAAGAATTAACTGCTTCTTCTGGTAAATCAGTCTTACCTATTTTGTTTTCTAGTTCTTGCGCGGTAAGCAATGAAGTTGCAGCAGTATTAGCTTGAACTTTATCTGCTAATTGTGAAATTTCATAAGAATTTTCTTTAATAGCAGAAATTTGTTCTTCCGTATACCCTCTAGCTTGTAGCTCTTTATCGCTTTGAAGAATCCATGCTCCTGCTCGATTGATTTCTTTTATTAAATCATTTGTATCTTTAGATGCAGCAAAATCCTTTTGACCTTCAATGCTACTACCGCCAAAGGCTTGAACATTATAATTTTTCCTATTAGGATTAGAGTAAGGCGTCTCAAAGCTCAATTTTTGTAATTGACGATTATATTGAGTAATAGAAGCGATATTTGCAGCAGACTGGGCCTCTTGCAGTTTTTGACGTTGAAGATCTAAAACTTTACTTTGACCATAAGCACTAACAGACATTGCTCCATTAGCAGTAGTAACATACTCGGCTAGTTCAGGATATTTGTCAATTAGCTCTAAGATTTGGCCATTAACGTCCTAAACCGCATCTCTCCACTCTTGAGTCCCTTTTGTTAAACCCGCCAATGAAGATTGAGCATTAGATAATTCTTTTAAGTTGGCCGTTAATTCAGTAGTTTGGCTACGAATTTCGCTTAAATTATTTTTTAATGAAGTAGTTTGTTGATTAATATAATCATCGTATTTGCTTATTCGCTCAATAACATTAGCAGCAGCTTTAAGAATTAAAATTACCGCGGCAATAGCTGCGCCATAGGCAAGCATCGTAGCGGTAGCTGCTTTTTGTGAAGCATTAAGAGCAATTTGCTGCTTTTGCGCAGATGTTAAACCCTATTTTTGTTGCTCAGGCGATAAGCCATTAATGTATTTCGCTGCTTCTTTGGTAGCAAATTGTTGAGCTAATTTTCCTTGCAGTCCAGCCTTATCTTTTAATTTAAAGAGCTTATCTGCTGAGACATTTTTTCCACCCTAAATATAAAGACTATCTCTAATCCCTGCTTGAGTGTTTTTGAAAAATGCACTTCCTCCAACTGCCCCCTTTAATTCTTTTAATCCCATGGTAAGGGTAGGAAGAAGTGTGCTAATACTCATAAGGAAAGTCTGTAATTTTTCAGCATCAGTCATATCCTCATCAGTAAATAACCGACCTAAACTTTGGAAGCTCTATATAGCTAAAGTTAAAGAAGATACAGCCGACCCTGTTTTTACAATAGTTGTTGCAAAATCATCCGTTTCTCCGGCTAGAGCAGCGACTTTTTCTTTGGCATCTTCACTAGAACTAAAAGCATCAATATATCCAGCTAGTTGCTGTGCACGAGTATTTCCTCTCGCTGCACCTCGTTCTTGTGCTTCAGAAAGAAGATTAATAACACTCTTTCCCTTTACATTAGATCCAAAAAACTTAGACTCTTTTGCTAGTCGAGCCATTTCTTCTTCACTGGTTTTAATTAAATTATCTACATAAGCCTTAAAATCATCCTTAGTGGTTTTGGGATCTAATCCAAATGCTGTTAGCAGATGACTCTTTTGATTTTTCCATGAAAAAGATTTTGATTTTAATAGCTCTTGAATACTTTGAGCCTATGTGCGCTAATAAGCATTTTCTTCGGCAGCCCGTAGATATTTTGTTCCACTTCCATATCTATTAGAATAGGTAACAAAATTGTGGCCGCCCATTGTTGTAACAGCACCTTGCTTGAAAAGATCTTCACCAGCCGCATCAACAAATATTTGCGATTCGTTACTTGCTGCTTTTGCGGCTTTAGATAGCTCGACTGCAAGATTTTGTGCTGCTTGAACTTGCTCAAGTAAATGCTAAACAGATTCTACTTGTTCAGCATTATACTTTTTCATTAACTCATTAAGATCTACTTGATATTGACCGAGCTATTGATAAAATAAAACTTCGTTCTTGTCAGAAGCAAAATTGCCTTGGGAATTTGCATACTTTTTAATTTCTGCAAGAGCACTTTCCTTTAGCGCAATAGTATGCTCTCTTTCTTTACCAGTAAGAACGCCTATATTATAAGATACATCCCGAATAGATTGAGCAATCTTCGGCCCAACCAATTTATTCATAGCTATCGCGCCAAGAGCAAGAACACCTTTTAATCCACCAATAGAATCAGTAAATAGTTCAACTTGTTTTAACGCATCTGCAAATCCATTAGTCAAACCAATCCAAAATTCATCCTTAATTAATGAATCATAGATACCCTCTGCAGATGCTTTAACATTCTTGCGGGCAGCCTCCCAAGACTCAGCGAAGATATCAGCCTGCTTTTGTAATTCACCAGTAGCATTTTTCGCTGTCTCCAGGTTTTCTTTCATGAAGTCCCAGTTGTCCATCAAGGCGATGAACTGCGTGTATTGACGTACTCCGCCAACTGCCTGTGCGAGAGCGACCTACTCATCTTTGTTCAAGGTATCCCATTTGCTGCCAATATCATCAAGGATTCTATCCATATCGCGAAGTTCGCCATTAGAATCTTTGATAGAAATACCAACTGCGTCAAGTGCCTTAGAATATTTACCTAAAGTGGTGCCATCATTAAGAGTCTTACCAAGTTCAAGGTCTTGAATACGACTAAATAAAGTCTTAAATGCAGTACCAACAATATCTGCGGACTGTCGTGTAGTTGCGGTGACGGTTGCTAGTGCAGAAGTAGCATATTCATAGCTTAAGCCAACCGTTTCAGCAGTTGCTGCAAACTTATTTAGTCCAGTCGCAATTTCTTGCGAGCTAGATGCAGTCGCCGCACCCAATGCCACAATAACGTCTGCAAAATATTCTAGATTTTTAGAGCCTTTAGCAAAGTTATTCCAAATCGCGGTTAGATACTCAGAAGAAGTAGTAAGATTCTCCCGTGAGACATTCGCGAATTTAGCTGTAACATCAGTTCTAGCCTTAACGCTCTTATCGTCTAGACCTTGCTGGTAGTAAATTAGCGACGCGTCCGTATATTTAGTAGTAGTAGTATTAAGCTCCTTTGCCGCTCGGTTAGCCTACTTAGCAAATTGAGCCATCTCGGCTGTACTCTTACCTGTAACAATACGGATATTATTTAGAGATTCATTTAAATCTTCCGCATAGCGGTAGGCATCCCCAATTGCGCCTGTAAAGTTAGTGAGTAAACCAGAAGTAATCTGCCAACGAACAGTATTCTTCATGGTTATCCACAATTTATTCATTAATTCGTTACTACGTTTCAGAGGCATTTCCGCTTCTGTAATAGCACGAGCAATATTCATAAAGGCAGCCTATCCAGCGGGACCTACCTTGGTTAATGAAGCACTTAAACTAGATAATGTGGTATTACTAGAATGCAATGATCTAGCGAATTTAGAAATATCTAATTTGCCAGTATCTACATTAATAGCGGCCTTTAAGTGCGCGCCCAACTGTGTCGCCGCACTACTAGCTTCACGAATCTATTCAATACCAAAATTACCGCTAATCTTACCAGTAGCAATTTTGTTTAATTGACTCTCTAATTGCTTTAATGCAGTGCTTAACTTACTAGTATCTGCACTAAACCCAATTACGTAGTCAAATCTTTTATTTGCCATAACGTTCTCCTTTCACTCTTTATAAACAACAAAAAGGCTCTGAGATAGTTATACCTCAGAGCCTTAAACTATTCTCTATTTATTTTGAAAAATCAATAAATAGGATTATTCAGTTTTGTCCATAAATTCTTTAATCGTGGCAATTTCTTCCAAGCCTTCCTTGTTCTTAATCTTCTCCATGATAGAATCAAGCTGATCACCAAGTTCAGTTGCATTGCCACTCATCGCAGTCATGGTCCCCGCAAATGACGCATTAAAACGCTCAATGTTACCGATTGTTTCATCAAGGAGCAAGGAAATATCTAACCATTCATGACGGTCATAAGATTCAACTGTCCTCTGCACGGTTCCTAGTAACTCAGAATGAATAATCTTGTCAGCCAGTTCACCAGGATTGACTAAATCTTCATCGCTAATCTCAATATCTGTGAAATACTTGATATAAGCAATAGTTTCAAATACAGACGTAATAACAGGGCTAAATGTACCATGATCGGGGTTCATAGCATGACTAACTACAAACTGAATAAACTCAATCTTTGTGGCGGTAGGCAACCAACTCCGCACTGAAAACGTCTTGTCTTTAAACGTTACAGGAGTCATATCAGGACCAACTGCAATATTAAAATCTTTAAAGTTCATAATGAACCTCCTTCTACTCTTGTTATTTATATTATAACATATTTTTTTTACAAAGTCAAATCTTTAACACCATATTTCTGCGCTACTTTTAAAAGCGCAAAAGGGTTTAACCGCGCTGTTAATTTAATATTTGCTAATTCACCCTTTACGGTACCACTTCGTTTAAATCCTTCTGCATATGATCGTATGTCCTCATTAACTTTATCATTTTTAATATTATTTTTAGAAATAGACACCTATATATCTGAATTTAATGCTCTACCCTGTTGAACAAATGATTCTGCTACAGCCTAAATAACATCAGTCATTGCAAATAAATGACCATTAACAAATAAATAATTAGCTAAATCAATAGTTGAACGATCAGATAATCTCTTACCAGTTCCTGCTAGCCAAGTATCAAACATATATGCGGCAATACCTTGTTTCACTAATGTCTTGGCTTCTGACGAGGTACTCTTATCATGCGTTAATACGTTGGATGCATAGAAAAATGACGTAGGTGACATAGCGTGCAAATAATTTAATACTTGTGCCTAAGTTTCTTGCACTTTAATACCATTCCCTGCATAGTTTTGTGCAGTTTTTTCATTAAATCCACTTAAACTACCAGATTGCTTTACACTTAACTGAAACGATGCTTTAGCTGTTAAAGCATCTCCATTCTCTTGTTTAGATATAATATACATTGGACCCACTATGACATCAACTTTACCAGTATAACCCTTATCTGTCACTAAGGTTCCTGTCATTTTAAATTTATTTTTTTGTCCAATTACTTTCAAGTCTTGATTGATCATTCGTTCGACGCCTCTTTCAAAACTTGTTGGTGTTGACCATTCACCAAATTTACCCATCAATTGGCTCAAAACAGAGTGAAGTGAAGAGGCTGTTCGAATTGTCGCTTCCCTCTCATCTGAATATTTAGCAAAAAATTCATTATATTTTTTTGTTATATCATTCAATTTTTTAGCTATAAATTCCATCGCCATTAAATCTTTTTCTGAAATTTCATATGCGGCCGTAGATACCATTTCATGTCTACCCCACGCATCTCGCATAAAACCAAATGCCAGTTTAGTCTCTGCGGAGGCTCCAATGGCATCTAATCCTGCTATGAAATATGATATATAGTTATTTAAATCTCTTAAAAAAATTTGAGATTTAGAGTCATCTCTATCTAAATCCCCGCCTTTAGAAATACTTTGTCTGGCAATTTTTGCGGTTGAAGCTAATGAATTAGTAACTCCAGCTGGAGCCGATGTTTCAAATGCTTGAGCAAACTGCGATTCTAATGAATTAATTGTGTTAATGGTGGATTCGACACTTTTAAATCCGTTTTGTGCCATTAATTTCATATTGCTCAAGCCAGCTCTTTTTGAATATCTATGTGAGCCTCCCCTGGCTGTTCTTAATGCTTCATTAATAAAACCTGTTGCATAATTTGGAATAGCCATTTTATAATGCTCAGGCTCTGCAATAATATATTTTGACTGGTCTAGCCTACTAGTCTAATACCAAGTTGAATAATCTCTTTTAACATTATGTTCTGCCATAGTTTACTCCTTTCTCTCTTAATAAAAGAAAAAAGGGAAGGATTTCTCCTTCCCTTAAAATCTTAATTAGCCGACAGCGCAAGCCGCACGAACTTCCTCAGCACTCAGAGACTCTTCATCAATCACTTGAATCAGACCCAGAACCTTCTTAGTCTTATTAAACTTAGTATAGGCGGGGAAGCAGTCAATGGTAAAGTCAAACACAGCAGGATCACCGCTGTTGCTGAACGTCAGGTTGAAGTTGGACTGAACCTTACCATTAGGAATAACCATCTCAGCAGGCATATCCACACCATCAGCCTCACGACGGAACAGGGTCTCACCCTCGATGTAGAAGTTACCAGCAAACTTATCAGCAGTAATCTCAGCCTGGAAGCCAGCCTTCTTAGCGACATAATAGTCAACCAGAACAACAGAACCAACTGGCAGATCCACAGTTACATTCTCACCATCGGCATGACACAGAATAGTAGCAACAGCCTCAGCATTCTCGCCCGCAACAGTCACCTTAGCAGGAACACAAGGCTCACCCGCAATCTCGCCATCAGCATCTAGCTTCATGCAGAAAATATCAGCTTCCTTGTGGAAAACATACTTATCAGTAGCACTAGTATCTTCGCCAGCCTTGCGGCCACCATTCCAGCAAGGAATGATACCCTTGGGCAGAACAATGGTATTGGCAGTCTTAACCTCAACCTGAGAGGTCTGATGCACGTAAATAGGCTCGCCATCCTTGGCCTCAATCAGGTCAGCGCCAGAAAGAATAGCTAGACCTTCCGGAGAAAGAAGCGCATCCTGCATCGTCAGAGTCAGGGTTTTATCACCTCATATTATATTCTATATGGTTCGCTACGCCATATACGTTCTTTTATGAACTGCTGGACCTTTCTATATACGCCCAGATTAGACTATATCTTCATCCTGCATATCGCAGGAGTCTCGCACTTCGACCTCGCTTAAGGCCTACGCCCGCAGTGGGTTAGTCGTTGAACCTTTTCTGCTTTAGGCAGTTTTCAGATTGAGTAATTTTTTGTAAATTCTCTAAATTACAATTTAAAGGATCTGCATCAATATGATCAATCACAAAACCATCTAAATCATAATCATTATTAAAAGTGCAATAAACTAGTCGATGTACATAAAAATGTTTTCTATCAGCAAAAGAAATTCTTGGATACTTTTGACTATAATCAATTTTAAGAAGTCTATTCGTTCTGTTGTTACGAACCCTCCCTTTAGAAGATACAGAATAATTAGGATAATCTGGAATAATCATCCATTCTTCTCCCTCTAGGTTCTTCTCAAAATATCTTGGATTATATTCACGCTTAGTCTTTTTAGATTGATTATGATATGCCATATTTTGCTCTGGAGATACCCATTCTAAATTAGAAACGTCATTATTTAACCTATTGGCATCTTTATGATGAACATAAGGATAATTATTTGGATTTGGTAAAAATAATTCAGCGACTAATCTATGAGCATATACCATTTTAGACAGTTTATGGTTACTAGCATTTGATCTAGCATCTCCAATAGCTAAGGCATATACATGATACCCAACATTATCAATTTTGCCTTTTAAAAACTTATTAGTTTTCTTACTATATACTCGACCATCACTATAC
>ERZ1034844.674-NODE-674-length-17848-cov-5.928005_pt1 | contig 17848 bp, 16 predicted proteins | sample MGYA00520594_ERZ1034844 | MGnify/ENA primary metagenome ERZ1034844 (study PRJEB33766, sample SAMN09781733) | gut metagenome | biome: gut microbiome | host: Homo sapiens | place: Madagascar | study: EMG produced TPA metagenomics assembly of the PRJNA485056 data set... | reverse complement strand
TATGTCAATTGCTGTTTGTAATAAAGTTTATCTGGTTGAAAAGTATATAATTGTGTAGAAGGATGTTGTCTATTCCCCACGAAATGTCGTTCGTTCCAAATCTATTGCGCATTTATTTTAATCATGTTAAGAATAATATAGAAATTCATTCGGGGATGAATTTCGAAGAATATTCTTTCAGAAGGAGGAGATGTGTGATGAAGGATATGAAGAAAGTAGTTGCTGCACAGTTGGAGGATTTGACAGATGTAATCCTGACTCTTACAGGATGCAAGAACTTGTGGGGAGAGCCGGAGCTTCCTGATTGTATGAGAGTCGAGATGGAATCAGAATCTGAGAACTAGTACATCAACCAAAAACACTTGGGGGTATCCGTTGTGCGGACTTTTGGCGGATATCCCATTTGTTAAAAAGCACATGGAGAACATAAGACAGGGGATGAATTATGAGTATCAATCATAGGATAGGGGAGCATGTGACACGGTATCTCGTGGGACGTGACTATGATGTGGCAGATGTGCAGTGTGCAAAAGTATGCTATGCAGTAGAATCGATTGTGGGAGATTTGCAAAAAGATCTTGTTCTATTTGTTATCTTTGCAGTATCAGGATTTTTTCGGGAATTTTTGTTTTGCTTTGTGACGGTCAATCTGGTTCGCCGGTTTCTGGGCGGTATCCATATGAAAACAAACATTGGGTGTACAGTTGCTTCGGTCAGTGTGTACGTGATCGCAGTGGCGGGCGGTGTACATGTCATATTTCCATATCCGGTCGTAGCGGGATTGTTGCTGTTTACGATGTATCTGATGGCGACGATCGCACCATTACCATCGCCAAATCGACCGGTTTACAAGGGAGAACGAAAAAAGAAGATTCAACAAAAAGGCTTGATCGGGCTAGGCGTATTGAGTATCTGTTCGGTGATCTACCCTGCTTGTTCCACATTTATTGCATGGATTTTGATTTTACAGATTGTGGAGGTAGGAGTTGTAGTGATGAGAGAAAACTATTTGAATTATAAGGATATGGATGCGCCGCCGTCGATGTCGGAGGAGGCGGAAAAGCTATTTATGGAATGTACGCGGAATTATGAAGCACGAATGAATGGCTTGCTTCATTATCCGACGGAGTTTCGCTCTATGACGCGAAAAGAACGAACCAGCGCATTTAAGGGCTTTACGGATCAGGAAAAAGATGCAGTGATGAATCTTATGACAGACGAACAGAAGGAACGGTTAGTTCAGGATATCCGTTATCAGGCGGTGCTTGATTTCAGACGTGGGAAATAACTAGCAGGGACTGAAAGTGCTTTGGTAAAATATTTTCAGTCCCTGCTAATTATCTTTTTGACATAATCTTTATATTTACGTCCGACGGGGGTCGAGATATTGTGATTCCCCAGATAGAGAAGCGCGTTGGTCGGATCGTAAGAGTTCACATAATCACTGTTTACAATAAAGCTTCGATGACTTTGGATGAAATTCGGCGGAAGCTGTGCAATCAGTTCTTTCAGACGGATACCGCTTGTGTTGATCACATTGCTTTCCTCATAGATCGTCAGGTTCTTGCCAGCCGCTTCGATATACAGGATCTTTTCCGGAAGAACGCGAAAATAAATACCATTGACATCGCGTAGTTCTATGGGCGTAACGTCCAGAAAACGATTGTGGATCAGCTTGTCGATGGTATATAACAAATCTTCTTTCTTATAGGGCTTTACCAGAAAATCATAACAATTCGTTGCATGTATTGCACGTGGTGCGTCCATGGAATATGCAGTCAGATACAGGATTGGTGTTTTTGCATACCGCTGCATGGAACGAATCTGTGTTCCAAGTGCGATACCGTCCTGCTCGGACTCGTCATCTCCAAGAGAGATATCCAGTAGGAATAGTTGGATTTTGTTTGCGCGCATCAATTGGGTTGCCTGCTGGTAATTGGTTGCTTTTATGCAATTCATATGATCGTATTTTTCGAGCAGGATGGATTCGATGCCATCTAACTGTTCCTGATCATCTTCTACTATTAAAACATCCATAAAGGAGCTCCTTTCGCACGACTGTACATTATAAATACGGCGTGATTTGAATGTCAATCTTTTTTCGATGCTGATGGAAAACTCGGTAAAGAACATGCTAAAAACATACAAAATATGACAGAAGCGTTTGCTTTTTTATAGAAAAAGCGTTATGATATAAACAATATTGGAACGTCTGGGTTGGACAAAATTGGAGGGTATATATATGAATATAGCAGCAATCGGAAATTCAAATCTGACGCTGGCAGTCAGTGATACCGGAAGTATGAATGCCATTGATATGGCGATGCTTAAAAAATCACTGGATGCGGTGGAGACAAATGGTGCGATGATTACACAGATGATGGAACAGTCTGTGAATCCAAACATCGGTGCAAACATTGATATCCGTTTATAAATGATATGATAAGTCCTGCATTTTGCGTGCGGGACTTTTTCTTTTGAATCAACGTCAAATAAATGTAAAATATGATAATTCCACGTCTTGTTTTTCATATAGCTATCGCGTACAATGCATCTTAGTTTTGTTGATTTTTATTTAAGATAAGAGGTATAAGATGAAGACGAAGATGACGTCCAAAGAGCGGCTTCCATTGATCGGAATGACTGTCTCGGCATTTATTTTTAATACATCCGAGTTTATGCCAATCGGTCTGCTGACTGATATTGCAAAGAGCTTTTCGATTTCTGAGGCGAAGGCGGGCATGTTGATCACGGTATATTCGTGGATCGTTATGTTGCTTTCCCTGCCGCTCATGCTGCTCGTGAGCAAGATTGATTATAAGAAGTTATTTATGGGAACGGTTGCATTGTTCGGAATCTGTCAGGTGTTGACCGTGTTGTCAAACAGCTACGGCATGCTGATGGCGTCCCGAATCGGTGTAGCCTGTGCACACGCGATTTTCTGGTCAATCGCGTCTCCGATTGCAGTGCGTATGGCGTCAGAAGAACATCAGTCCAAAGCACTCAGTATGGTCGTGACAGGTACTTCGGTTGCGACGATTGCAGGACTTCCGCTTGGAAAAATGGTTGGACATTATGCAGGATGGAGAGTCGCCTTTTTGATCGTGGCAATCATCACATTCGTTGTTTTGGCATATATGGCATTCCTGTTCCCGAAGATGGAGTGTGGCGAGCCGTTCCGTGTGAAGCAGCTGCCAGAACTATTTAAGAATCGTGCACTTGTCTGCATCTATATTCAGACATTTTTGTTTGTAGTGGGCTATTATACGAGCTATAGTTATATCGATCCGTTCCTGCAGCAGGTCGCACACATGGGAAATAGTACAGTCACCATTACATTGTTTGTGTTTGGTGCAGCAGGATTGCTCGGCAGTTTTCTGTTCTCGAAATTCTATGACAAATACCGGCATGGATTTTTACGTACGGTGATGATTTCGTTGGCAGTTGAACTGTTATTGCTGCTTCCTGCAGCAGGACAGCCGGGATTTATAATGGCGCTTTGTGCTTTATGGGGCATTACAGTACTTGTATTTAATGTATCATTCCAGTCAGAGACGATCCGCTGTACGGATGAACAGTCCTCGTCGGTTGCAATGTCGATTTTTTCCGGTATCTTTAATTTCGGTATCGGCGCAGGCAGCTTCCTTGGTGGGATTGTGTGTGACAAGGGACAAATCTCGCATATTGGCTTTGTAGGAGCTGCATTTGCGGCAGTCTCTGTGTTATTCTTCCTGACATGTATGTCGAAGAATCTGGTGGAGAATAAGTAACATTGATTGCTCTTTTATCTGAAATGAGATATCATGTAAGCGGTTGTATCACAGATACAATCGCTTATTTTATGTGAATATATGGTAGTAAAGCAGCTCAGTAAGGCGGTCGCTCTTATGGGGGATATTGCGCAGGCGCAGTCGGTTGGATGCACGGATACCCAGGTAGCTGGAGGAAATGTATATTCGTTGTTTCAGGTGGACGGCGAATCGACGCTTTACTCGTGCAATGGCATGCAGGATGAAAGCACCTTTGAGGATTACTGCTGATATGTTGTACAGCCTGATGGAACCTTACAGGAGGAGTCACTGATGTCGCGTAAACGGGAACCGAACGAGGACTATTCCGTTTTTTTTTATTACCGGTAGTATCAACAAAATATTTTTTGCCCTCAACTCCGCATATTTCCTCACTTTTTCTAAATGTTCCAAACTTACGCTTTACATTTCCATAAAGCCTGTGCTATGGTGAATGTGTTGTCGAGAATCGTTGTTCTGGCGTAGTTCGGTAACAGTCGGAAATAATCTTACATATATTCATTTCATCTATGAAATTACCCGTTATTTATTTTTTAGTAACAACAGAATGATTGAGAAACAAACAGGAGTTTTTTGCTTGCAAAAAAGGAGGAGCGTATGGGAGAAGAAAAGAAATTAAACATCCGTATTGGACAGGTCAAGGATGTCAACAACCGGCAGGTATTCAGCAATCATGTACTTTGTGCACAGTTTCTGCGCGACTATGCAGATCTGGACATCTTAAAGAATGTACAGCCGGAGGATATTGAGGATGTGACAGACAAGTATCAGGCGTACTTGGGAATCGAATTTGAGACGGATACCGTGAAGAAGATCCATTTGCCAGAAATGCAGAAAGATATGCCGCTTTATATGGTTTCCCTTATTGAACATAAAAGTGATGTCGATTATAATGTGTGTATGCAGTTGCTTCGGTATACGGTATGTATCTGGGATGATTATGCAAAGACGATGGAGAAGGCACATCCGGGGATCTCTAAGACGAAGGGATTCCGGTATCCGCCGGTGTTTCCGATTGTATATTATGAGGGCACGGGGAGATGGACGGCTGCCATGCAGGTCAAAGAACGTGTATTTATGAATGAGATCTTTGCATCATATATACCGGATTTTACATATCGGCTTGTGAATGTCCATCAGTATACAAATGAAGAGCTGCTGATTCATGAGGATGAAATGTCGCTTTTGATGATGATAAACCGAATCCAGACGCCGCAGGATTTTTCGGATTTCCTCAGATCCAATCAGGAAGAAATCCGCGAGATTATGGAGCGGGCGTCGGAGAATATCGTGCAGATTATTGTAAATTCGCTGTGGGCGTTATTTATGAAGATGCAGGTATCGGTTTCAGAGGCGACAGATTGTTTGAGAAAAATGATCGGAGGCGAGAGCATGGGAAACTGGTTTGAGAATATGGAGCCAATGAACATACAGGAAGAGCGGGCAAAGACGAAGAAGGCTGAGGAAGAACTGGAAGAAAGTGTTAAAGCAATGTTTAAACTGCTAAAGAAGCTGTGCCCCACAAAGGAACAGGCGGTTCAGGAATTGATAGAATCCTACGACAAAACCGAGGACGAAGCACAGAAGCTCGTAGAACAATATTGGTGACAAGTATATAAGAAATGGCGCAGGATATCCTGCGCCGTTTTCTATATATTGTATTTCTAAATTCAAAAACTCAATATCGTGTATCAAATATTTCGAAATGTTACAAAGTGTAACAATTTTATGTGAACCATTAAAAAGAATAGGTTTACAGAAAATGAAATCGAAAAATACTCAAAAACGTAGCGAAAATGCGAAGAATTTGTAAACTTTTGAAAAAACATACAAAAACTGGTTGACAATAATATTACAGGTTGCTATAATGGGCAATGTAATAAGTTGTAACATATTTGTAACAAATTGGAGGTAAGAACATGAAAAGACCATCCGTAAAGTGGTTGGCGGTAGCGGCGGCAGGTTGCATTTTCGCTTCGTCCATGGGTACATACACATATACCGCGTTGGCAGATGAGTTTGTATATACCGATGCTAACGTCAGTATTACATCGATCGTAGATCGCTATATTGAAGAAAATGGAGGAGACGTATTTACAGCTGATGCAACTCCAGAGGATGCAACAGCACCGGCTGCAGTTGTTGCAGAGGCAACAGCAACCGACGCAGTAGCAACAGGCGAGATTCAGGAGATTGCAAAGGTAACAGGAGAAATCGCAGAAGTTCCTTCCGAGGAAACAACGGAGGCACCGGCAACGGAAGAGCCAACGACAGAAGCACCTGTACAGGAAGCATCTGAGGCGGCAGCATCACCGATTATGGATTTCACAGGAAAGGCAATCGTCACAGCATCTGGTTCCGTAAATATTCGTCAGTCTGGTGATGTGAATGCAGCAAAGGTTGGAACGATTGATGCAGGCGGACTTGTAAACATCGTAGAAAAAGGTGATACATGGTCCCATATCACATCAGGAAATGTAGATGGATATATCAGAAATGATCTGTTAGCATTTGAAGGGGATGCAGCAAGCTATGCAAGTGCAAATCTCTCGAAGGTTGCAGTTGTAAATACAGCAGCATTGAAGCTTCGTAGTGCAGCAAGCACAGACAGCGAGAGCATCACACTTCTGGCACAGGGAGAATCTTATCCGATCGTAGAGACAGGAGATGCGTGGACAAAAATCCAGCTTGACACTGTGACAGGATATGTAAAGAATGAGTACATAACTATTTCTTATAATATGCCAACAGCAAAGGCAGTAAGTGCACCGGCACAGGATACAACGACAACGGAAGCGCCAACAACGGAAGCTCCTACGACAGAGGCTCCTACAACAGAAGCACCAGTGACAGAAGCTCCAACCTCAGATCTTGGACAGCAGATTGCAAACTTTGCATGTCAGTTCGTTGGAAACCCATATGTATGGGGCGGCACAAGCCTGACAAACGGAGCGGATTGTTCCGGATTCGTACAGAGTGTATATAAGAACTTTGGATATTCACTTCCTCGTACATGTACACCACAGAGTAATGCAGGTACAGCAGTCAGCCTTGCAGCATTGGCACCTGGTGATCTGGTATTCTACGATCACGGTACAGGTTCCTGTGAGCACGTAGGTATCTATATTGGAAATGGACAGATCGTACATGCAAGCAGCAGCCGTACAGGAATCAAGATCTCAAATGTAAATTACAGTACACCATTTAAGGCTTGCAGAATTGTAAATTAGGAAATTAGTAATACTTTCTATAATGTGTTTGAAAGGGCATTTTCGGTAAGAATCGAAGGTGCCCTTTTCCGTTATCAAAAAAATGTGAATTTTTGTATATTTTGACGAAAAATCACTTCCCAAACAGGGGTTGGGTGTGCTATAATACTAAACATAGAAAGTACATGTGCTTCACGCACATTTTTTATTTTCTATAGTTCGACGTAAAGGAGCTGGGGCATATGAATTACATCATAAGTGGAAAGAACATTGAGGTTACAGACGCACTGAAGCAGGCGATTTACGAGAAGCTTGAGAGAATCGAGAAGTTCTTCGGTGAAGACACAGCAGCACAGGTTACACTTTCGGTAGATAAGGACCGTCAGAAGATTGAGGTTACGATCCCGATGAAGGGACATACGATCCGTGCAGAACAGGCGAGCGATAATATGTACGTATCCATCGATTTGGTTGTGGAGATTATCGAACGTCAGGTAACACGCCATAAGAAGCGTATTTTGGACAAGGAACAGAATTCCGGTTATATCAATAACGATTTCTTCGATGTAGAAGGACTTGAGGATGAGGATGTCCAGATTATCCGTAGCAAGAAGGTTGTGTTAGAGCCTATGTATCCGGAGGATGCATGCATCCAGATGGATCTGCTTGGACATAATTTCTTCGTATTCCGTAACGCAGAGACAGACAAGGTAAATGTAGTCTACAAGCGTAGAGGCAATACATTCGGATTGATTGAGCCAGAATTTTAACAGTTTCAGTTATGTATAGAGGGTTATGAAAAAACGGTATCCCGGAGACGAAGGTCTCCGGGATATTTGCGTATATGGAAATAGATCGGAGGGTTGAAAAGAGTCGATTTATGTGATAACATGCGGAATAGAAAAATGGAGAGAGGGACTTGACAAGAAAGATGGATAGAAGCAAGTTTTCAGGAAAGAGGAGGAATATATGAAAACGCGGTTAAAAAGATGGCTGGCAGGGATTATTGCTATGCTGATGATTGTTGCCACAGTATTTGGCGAAGGACAGGCAGAAGTTTCACAGGCGGCGGGGACACCAATCGTGGAGTATCAGGTGCATGTCCAGAAAAAAGGTTGGACGAATTATGTATCGCAGGGGATTGCCGGAACGACTGGACAAGGGTTGCGGCTTGAAGCAATGCGTATTAAGGTAAGCGGTATTGAGGGACTTGGAATCAGATACCGCGCACATGTACAGTCTTACGGATGGCTTGATTATGTAGAAAATGGTGCACTTGCAGGAACAACTGGAAAGTCAAAGCGTATGGAGGCGATTCAGATCGAACTGACCGGAGAGCAGGCGGCAAACTACGATGTGTATTACCGTGTGCATGCGCAGACCTATGGATGGATGAATTGGGCGAAAAATGGCGAGGTTGCAGGTACAAAGGGATTCGGCAAGCGGATGGAAGCGATGCAGATCTGCATTTTGCCAAAGGGCAGTGCAAGACCAGCCGGAACCGGTGTTGCGTATACAGAAAGAAAAGCGATTGCGATGACGGCACATGTGCAGACCTATGGCTGGATGTCGGAAGTGGAAGCTGGAAAAGATATCCTTGGAACGACAGGATCTGGAAAGCGTATGGAAGCAATCACATTGAATCCGGTTGGATATGATATGAATGTGGAGTATAGCGTCCATGTACAGTCAATCGGCTGGACGGATTACAAAAAGAATGGTGAAGTTGCAGGAACTGTTGGACAGGGAAAACGATTGGAAGCGGTCAAGATTCGTCTGACGGGTGCGGATGCAGACAAATATGACATTTATTACCGGGCGCATGTCCAGAAATTTGGCTGGCTCGACTGGGCGAAGAATGACGAGACAGCCGGAAGCATCGGACACAGCTATCGGATGGAAGCGTTAGAGGTGCGTCTGGTTGCGAAGGGTTCTGCAGCACCGGGAAATGAAACTCGTGCCACGGTTACAATGCCGGGTATCACCTATTGTGCCTATGTGCAGAATCAGGGCTGGCAGAATTCGGTTTCCAATCAGCAGACTGCTGGAACGGTAGGTAAAGGACTGGGCATGCAGTCTATACGGATTCAGACAACCGGGGATGATAAGCTTGGTGTTGAATACAGTGTATATGAAAATGGAGTCTGGTCTTCATTTGTAAAGGGCGACACCGTTGCAGGTGTAACGAATTCTCCGATCGAGGGTATAAAAATCCGTCTGATCGGAGAAGACGCGAAGGCATATGATGTGTATTACCGTGTACATAGTCAGACCTATGGCTGGTTTGGCTGGGCATGTAATGGTGCTCCGGCAGGAACTTCTATGATCAAAAAGAGCGGGCAGGCAATTGAGATTGCAATTCGTTCCAAGTCACAGGCAGCACCGGGTTCTACAAGAGAACCTTACCGCGATCATGTGGACACAGAGGCAGAAGCACTTGCAAAGCAGAAACTGAATCAGATTGGATGGAGTCTGGAAGCGGCATTTAACTGGTCGTCCCATATTCCATATTACACCAACAGTACGGTGGTACCGGCAGGTTATACAAACGCTGACTGGTATGCAATTTATGGATTCCGCAATGGAAGAGGAAACTGCTACAACATGGCTGCAACCTTCTATCAGATGGCGAAGGTGCTTGGTTATGATGTGCATTATGTACAGGGATATCTTCCACAGGCAAACGGAAGACGTGTCACACATGGCTGGTGTGAGATTGTGCAGGATGGACAAATCCGTGTCTATGATCCGAATTTCACATACAACAGAGGAACATGGGCGTTTGGTATTACTTATGGAACACCGGGTACATGGAGATATATTGATTACCAGAGATTGAATTAAATTATATATAAAGGAGTAAAATCATGAGAAAAATCAAGACAATGGCAGGACTGCTTGTACTTGCCTGTGCATTATTGACTGGTTGTGGAAAGAAGGAAGAAGCAACTACAACAGAGGTAACGACGACAGAAGCAACGACAGAAGCTACGACCACAGAGGCGACAACAGAAGCAACTCCGATCGATGCAGAGGAAGAGCTTCCGGCAATCGGAACAGAGTCTGCAGATGCCATCAAAGTAAAGCTTACAAATAAGACAGGCAAAGATATTACAGGTGTTGCCGTGAAAAATATGGACAGTGAAGCATGGTCGGATAATCTGCTAACAGATGATGATTCGTTCACAGATAAGGAAAAGAGATATCTGTATTATACACCGGATGCGTCAGAGGAAAACAGCACAGAATCTGAAGAGGGAGAAATTCTTACCTATGCAGGCTATGACATTCAGCTCACATTTGCGGATGAGACAACAATGACTTTGCATGCCCTCAGCTTAGAGGATATCAAAGAGGGCGAAATCCTGCTGGCAGATGATGTATGCTATGTAAGCTATGAAAGCGTAGCAACCGGTGAAACACTGGATACAAAGGATGCAGAGATTGCAGTAAAGGAGCAGGAAGAGGCGGAAGCACAGGCGGCAGCAGAAGCAGCAGCGGCAGCCGCACAGCAGGCAACAGAAGCTCCGGCAGCAGGTGGCGATGACGAATGTCTGGGTGATGGACTTACCTACTAATAAAGAAAAAGGGATGCGCAGTAACATCCCTTTTTTGCGTTGATTTGGGAGAAGAGGAATGGCGATAACATCAAATTTATTTATATTATTTGTCCTCGGTTCTTTGGTACTTTATTACATATGTCCAAAGAAAATACAGTGGGCAATGCTGCTATTGATCAGCTATGCATATTACATGTATGCAAGCGTTCCGGCATTGGCATTTATACTTTGCTCGACCATTAGCACCTATGCGTGTGGCAGATGGATTGAGAAGCTACAGACGGACGGGAAGACAGGGAAATGCGCATTGATGCTTGCGATGCTGCTCAATCTTGGCATCCTTGGCGTGCTGAAATACACGAACTTTGTGATTACGAATATCAATGCGGTGGCACACCAGCATTTTTCTATGGTGAATTTTATTCTGCCACTTGGAATTTCGTATTATACATTTCAGACGATCGGATATCTGCTGGATGTGTACTGGAAGCGAATTCCAGCAGAACGGCATCTTGGAAAATACGCGCTGTTTGTAGCGTTCTTTCCACAACTGCTGCAGGGACCAATCGGACGGTACAAGACACTTGCAAATCAGTTGTTTGAAGGACACGCGTGGTCGTTTCACAATATTAAATACGGATTGGAACGAATCTTATGGGGCTTTTTCAAGAAGATGGTGCTTGCGGATTGGGCAGCGGTTTATTGTGATGCAATCTTTGGAGACCCACATAAATACGCAGGCGCGGCGGCGTTTGGCGTGCTGCTTTATACAGTTGAGCTGTATGGAAACTTCGCCGGAGGTATCGATGTCATGCTCGGTGTAGCGAACATGTTCGGTGTGAATCTGGATGAGAATTTCAAACGCCCATTTTTCGCGACGTCAATCACGGATTTCTGGCACCGCTGGCATATCACACTTGGTACCTGGATGAAGGATTATGTCTTCTATCCATTGACACTTTCCAAGTTCATGATGAAAGTTGGAAATGGCAGCCGGAGAGCATTCGGCAAGAAGATTGGACGAAATGTTCCGGTTGCAATCACGAACCTGATCGTGTTTTTCATCGTTGGTATCTGGCATGGACCGACATGGAATAACATCGGATGGGGCTTATATAACGGTGTGATCATTGCGCTGTCTGGATTTCTGGCAGGAAGCTTCCGTACATGGAAGAAGAAATTACATATCAATGATAAAGCGTTTGGGTATCGTGTCTTTATGATGCTGCGAACCTTTGTGCTGATGAATCTAAGCTGGTATTTTGATTGCGTAGATTCCGTGAAAACAGCGTGGTATATGATCGTACAGAGCGTTACGAACTTCCATCCGTCCACGCTGCTCACGATATCGTCAGGCAAGCTTGGTGTGGCATTCACACCATATGCGCTTTTGATCTTAGGTGTTGGATGCGTGATCTTATTTATTGTGAGCGTGATACAGGAGCGTGGCGTGAAGATGCGGGATGCCCTGTCAAAGCTGCCATTTTATGCGCAGTTTGCGATTTTTGCAGTGCTCTTGATCTGCATCGGATTACTCAGCCCAATGGCTGTGGCAAGGGGGTTCATCTATGCGCAATTTTAGAAAAATAATTCGTGTGATTGTATGTGTGATACTGACCTTTGCTATTCTGTTTGGGTTAGATTACGTGTTATATCCATGCACATTTATACGAAATGATATCCATATGGTTACAAGTGAACAGCGGGATGTGATCATCATGGGAACCTCGAACGGCAAGATGGGTCTGGACCCGGACAGCATGCTGGAGGGAACCGGACTGACTGGACATAACCTCTGCGTGGGTGGTGAGTACCCGATTGACTGCTATTATATGATGAAACTGATTCTGGAGAAGCAGAACCCCAAGGTGCTGGTCTTTGAATTAGATCCGGGTTATATCACGACCAAAAAAGAAGAGGGAAACAATTACCTGCTGTTTTATCATGAGTTCCCGGTTTCGTATGCAAAATTATCTTACTTTATGGCAGCGATGCCGGAATGCGATTTCCGTACGGTGTTGTTCCCATCGTATGAATATTCCCTGCAATACGAGATATCGCATATGAGTGACACTGTTCGCAGAAAATCAACTGGTGATTACGGTGCATCATACTTCAAGGGGACTGCGCAGGAATATCATGAGAATGGATTTATCGAGAAATATCCAGTTGACGTGTCGAAGTTTCCGGCATACACGCCAGAACAGTTCACAGAGGAAGCGGTCTATCAGGGAAATATGGAATACATGGACAAATTGATTGCGCTCTGCAAGGAACATGATGTGACATTTGTTGCGACGACGATGCCGATTCCGGCGACGACCTTGTCGGAGAACTGGGACAGTTTTGAAAAGGCGGATCAATATTTCAGTGATTATTTTGAGGCGCAGGGCGTGCCATATTACAACTTCAACATGAAATATTATTCTGCATATTCTCATGATGCAGCAAACTATGTTGATTATGACGGACATATGAACGGCGATAGTGCCAGAGCATTCTCGAAGCTGTTTGGAGAGATGGTTATACAGAAAGAATTGAAATAAAAGAATGGAGGATACAGGACAATGGAACAGTTAATTGAGATTTTAGAGGAGTTAGTACCAGGAGAAGAATTTGAGGGCAGAAGCAATCTGGTAACAGACGGTGTGTTGGATTCGTTTGCAATCCTGAGCCTGATTTCAGAGATCTCCTATGAGATGGGCGTAGATATCCCGGTCAGTGATGTCGTACCGGAGAATTTTGATTCCGTTGACGCGATCATGGCAGTGATCGAGAAGCACAGAAAGTAGTGAAAGAAAAACAAAAGGAGAAAACAATGATACAGTGTGTATTGGAATATCTGGAGCGGAATGCGAAGTTTCATCCAGAAAAGGAAGCGTTTGAAGATGGCGAAAAGGTTTATACTTATGCACAGATCCGCCGACTTGCCAGAAAAGTAGGCTATATGCTGGCAGAAGAAATGCAGTCCATGCGAGACCCGATCGCTGTTTTTATGGATAAAAATATTGACAGTATTGCATGCTTTTTTGGAACACTTTACAGCGGCAATTTTTACTGCCCACTCGACAGTCAGATGCCGGTAGAACGAATCTCTACGATCATGGGGGTATTGCAGCCGAAGGTTGTGCTTACCGATCTGGCACATAAGGAACAGGCGGAAAGCTTTGCAACAGGTGCGAAGGTTGTCGTGCTCGAAGATGCGCAGAAGGTAAGCGATGCACAGGCAGATTCCGTCTGTGCGTGGGAAACACTTACGATCATGGACCCGCTGTATGTGCTTTTCACAAGCGGTTCCACTGGCGTGCCGAAGGGCGTGCTGGTTGGACAGCAGGTAATTGTGAATTATCTGGACTGGCTTGACAAAGAATTTTGTTATGATTCGGATGATGCATTCGGCAATCAGGCACCGCTTTATTTCGATGTATCGATGCATGATGTCTATGGTGCGCTTTATTTCTGTGCGAAGATGGTAATCATCCCACAGAAGCTGTTTGCGTTCCCAGTCAAATTGATCGAGTATATGAATGAGAAAAAGATTTCCACATTCCTCTGGGTGCCTTCTGCAATGGGAATCGTTGCGACACTCAAGACATTTGATGCGGTAAAACCAGAATATCTGAAGCACGCCATGTTTGCAGGTGAGGTGCTTCCACGCAAACAGCTTGATTACTGGGCGGAGAATCTGCCGGATGTCGTATATGCGAACCTGTACGGACCGACAGAGACGTTTGTCTGTACCGGATATGTGCGCACAGGCAAGGAGCCGGAGGGACAGCCGCTTCCAATCGGCAAGGCGCTTATGAATACGCAGGCACTGGTACTCGATGAGAATGGAAAGGAAGTTGCGAAGGGCGAGACGGGCGAGCTTTGCATGCGTGGTTGTTGCGTGGCGCTTGGGTATTATCACAATCCGGAGAAGACGGCAGCGTCCTTTACCCAGAATCCGACGCACGACCGCTACCCGGATCGTATCTATCATACCGGCGACTTAGTATATTATGATGAAAATGATGATCTGATCTATGTATCGCGGAAAGATTTCCAGATCAAGCATATGGGATACCGGATTGAGCTTGGCGAGATTGAGACAGCGGCGTACCAGATTGAGGAGGTGCGCGACTGTGCCTGTACCTACAATATGGAACGAAAGAAAATCATTCTGTATTATGATGGTGTGCAGATGGATAAGAAGGAAATGCTTGCAAAGCTTTCCGAGCGGATTCCGCAGTATATGCTTCCAAACCGGATGGTTTATCTGGAGCAGATGCCACATAATGCAAATGGAAAGATCGACCGTAAGGCATTGAATGAAATGTAAGAGAAAAGCAATTACCGGTTGGGGCAGAATGTGCTCTGACTGGTAATTGTTTTTTTGCCTGTTTATAAAAGGCGAAGGCAGATAAACTTCTTGCGTTACCTACCATTTAATGTTATATTACAAGTTGTGGTATTAGAATGAGTTACGCTCAGGGAGGTAAGAAATGAGCTTATTTGAAAAAGTGTTTGGAACACATAGCGATAAAGAGCTAAAGAAAATATATCCGATTGTAGATAAGATCGAAGCGCTGGATTCAACCATGCAGGCGTTAAGTGATGAAGAGCTGAAGGCAAAGACACCAGAGTTCAAGGAACGTCTTGAAAAGGGCGAGACACTGGATGATCTGCTTCCAGAAGCATTTGCCGTTGTCCGTGAGGCAGCAGACCGTGTTCTTCATATGAAGCATTACCGCGTGCAGCTGATCGGTGGTATCCTGCTGCATCAGGGACGTATCCCGGAGATGCGTACTGGTGAAGGTAAGACATTGGTTTCTACACTTCCTGCATATTTGAATGCGCTCGAAGGAAAGGGTGTTCATATCGTAACTGTCAACGACTATCTGGCAAAGCGTGATGCCGAGTGGATGGGACAGGTACACGAATTCCTCGGACTGACGGTAGGTGTGATCTTAAACAGTGATAAAAACGATGCAAGACGTGCCGCTTATAACTGCGACATTACATATGTTACAAATAACGAGCTTGGTTTCGATTACCTGCGTGACAATATGGTTATTTACAAGGAGCAGCTTGTACAGCGTGATCTGCATTATGCGATCGTCGATGAGGTCGATTCTGTATTGATTGATGAGGCACGTACCCCATTGATCATTTCTGGACAGAGCGGAAAGTCTACCGATCTGTACAAGATGTGCGATTATCTGGCACGCCGTATGAAGCGTGGTACTGCTTCGATGGAAATCAGTAAGCTCGATGCCATCATGGGTACAGAGATCGAGGAAGATGGAGATTACTTAGTTGATGAGAAAGACAAGCAGGTTGTACTGACTGCACAGGGTGTCAAGGAAGTTGAGCAGTTCTTCCATATCGACAACTTCTCAGATGCAGATAATATTGATATCCAGCACAACATGATCATGGCATTGCGTGCACATGCGCTCATGTTCCGTGATAAAGATTACGTTGTTAAGGATGACGAGGTTTTGATCGTCGATGAGTTTACCGGACGTATCATGCCGGGACGTCGTTTCTCAGACGGTCTGCATCAGGCGATTGAGGCAAAGGAAAATGTAAAGGTAAAACGAGAGAGCCGTACACTGGCAACGATTACTTTCCAGAACTTCTTCAACAAATATAAGAAGAAGGCAGGTATGACAGGTACTGCTTTGACGGAGGAAGAAGAGTTCCGTGAGATCTACGGCATGGACGTTGTCGTTGTTCCGACAAACCTGCCGGTACAGCGTATTGATCATCACGATTCTATATTTAAGACAAAGAAAGAAAAACTGAATGCAATCGTACAGGCGGTTGTGGAAGCACATGACAAGGGACAGCCGGTACTGGTTGGTACAATCACGATTGATGCATCCGAGGAACTGAGCCGCATGCTCACAAAGCGTGGCATCCAGCACAAGGTATTGAATGCGAAGTTCCATGAGTTAGAGGCTGAGATCGTTGCCGATGCCGGACAGCGTGGTGCAGTTACGATCGCAACCAACATGGCTGGCCGTGGTACCGATATCAAGCTTGGCGAGGGCGTGGCAGAACTCGGTGGTCTGAAGATCATCGGTACAGAGCGTCATGAGTCCCGTCGAATTGATAACCAGCTGCGTGGTCGTGCCGGACGTCAGGGCGATCCGGGTGAGTCCAAGTTCTATCTGTCTCTGGACGACGATCTGATGCGTCTGTTCGGTTCCGAGAAGGTAAAGGCAGTTTACGATGCATTGAAGATTCCAGAGGGCGAGGAGATCCAGCATAAGACAATCTCCAAGTTCGTAGAGAAAGCGCAGATGAAGATCGAGAGTAACAACTTCGCAATCCGTAAGAATCTGATGGAATACGATCAGGTCAACAATGACCAGCGTGAAGTTATTTACGCAGAGCGTCGCCGTGTACTGGATGGCGAGAATATGCGAGATGTTATCTTCAAGTTTATTCAGGATACGGTTGAGAGTTATATCGACAAGACATGTTCCGCTGATCTTGCTCCAAGTGAGTGGCAGATTGGCGAGCTGAACCAGCTTCTGATTCCGATCATTCCGATGGAGCCAATCGAGCTGACAGAGGAAGAGAAGAAGTCCGGCAAGCTGGATAAGTTTAAGCAGAGAATCAAGGAAGAAGCAGCCAAGGTATACGAAGCAAAGGAAGCGGAGTTCCCAGAACCAGAGCATTTCCGTGAGATCGAGCGTGTCGTACTGTTGAAGGTCATCGACAAGAAATGGATGGCACACTTGGACGACATGACACAGCTTCGTCAGGGTATTACCTTGCAGGCATACGGCAGCAAGGACCCGGTTGTTGAGTACAAGTTTGCCGGTTTCGATATGTTCAATGAGATGACAGCATCTATCCGAGAGGATACGGTTCGTATGCTGCTCCATGTGAAGATCGAGCAGAAGGTAGAGCGTGAAGAGGTTGCGAAGGTAACCGGAACGAACAAGGACGATTCCGTAAAGAAGGGACCAGTTCGCCGTGAGAGTGCGAAGATTGGTCGTAACGATCCATGTCCTTGCGGCAGCGGCAAGAAATACAAGATGTGCTGCGGCAGAAACCTGTAAGGTGCGTCTAAAACACACGTAATTGTGTTTGCAAGATACAGAATAGAAATATTTAAGGATAGTTGTAGATGGAGTTGGATGCCATATATAATTGTTAAGCAGACCATTGGAGCATGTCGGTACTTAATGAGGTGCGTCAGTAATTTATTACTGACAGCATCGAATTTAGTACCGCTACATGCGGAAGTGAGCGAGAGCGCGTCTGCGTAGAA
>ERZ1034844.670-NODE-670-length-17939-cov-5.194364_pt1 | contig 17939 bp, 18 predicted proteins | sample MGYA00520594_ERZ1034844 | MGnify/ENA primary metagenome ERZ1034844 (study PRJEB33766, sample SAMN09781733) | gut metagenome | biome: gut microbiome | host: Homo sapiens | place: Madagascar | study: EMG produced TPA metagenomics assembly of the PRJNA485056 data set... | reverse complement strand
TTTTCTTAACAACTCCGTTTTCAATATCGGGATTCTCTTTATAAAGTATAATGCTACCGCCTATTACCTGTACAACCTGTGAGCCTGTCTCTGCCGCTATTTTTTCGGCAATCTCCCTCGGCTTTTCGGGAGCACTTTCGAGCAGAACCTTTATCTTTATAAGCTCGTGAGTATTGAATACCTCAAGAGTCTGAGCAATTACAGCAGGCGTAACACCGCTTTTTCCGACGTGGAAAAGGGGATCGAGCTTATTTGCCATACCTCTGAGCTCGGCTCGTCTTTTACTTGTCATTTTTTCTTCCATATATTTACTCCGTTATTATCTTTTTTAATTCTTCCGCCATAAGTCTCAGAGCATTTCCTCTGTGGCTCATCTTATCCTTTTCCTCGGACGTTATCTCACCGAACGGCTTCCCGTTTGCCATAAAAATCGGATCATATCCGAATCCGCCGTTCCCGTGTCTTTCCGTGAGAATTTCGCCCTCGCATTCGCCTCGGACTGTAATTATTTTCCCGTCGGGAAATGCGCAGCAGGCGGCACAGACGAATCTTGCGGTTCTATTTTCTTTCGGAACTCCGTTAAGGTTCTTGAGAAGTTTGTCAATATTTGCTTCATCATCTCCGTGAACACCGGAGTAACGTGCCGAATATACGCCGGGCTCGCCGTTCAGAAAGTCAACGCACAGACCCGAATCGTCGGCAATGCAGGCAATTCCGCTGTCCTCACATCCGGCAACAGCCTTGAGCTTTGCATTTTCTTCAAATGTTGTGCCTGTTTCCTCAACGTCACGGAGATTACATCCGATGTCCTCGGCGAGCACAACTTCTATTCCGAGAGGGGAGAGTATTCGCTGTAATTCAACTCTCTTTTTGTTATTATGGGTTGCTATGAGCAATTTCATTCCGCTGTTTCCTCCGCAGGCTTTTCCTCTTCGGAATCCCCGTCCATAAACATATTCTCTTCGTCGTGCTTAACCTCGTTGTCAAACAATCCGTCCGCAAATGCTTTCGGATTGAACGGCTGGAGATCATCAATCTGTTCACCTACGCCTACAAATTTAACGGGAACCTTGAGGTCGTTCTTTATCGCAAGCACAACGCCGCCCTTGGCGGTTCCATCGAGCTTTGTAAGAACAATACCTGTGATTTCACATACATTTTTAAAGTCTCTCGCCTGATTAACTGCGTTCTGCCCGGTTGTTGCGTCGAGAACAAGCAGACTTTCTCGGTCGTTGTAGGGAAGCTCCTTGTCAATAATTCTGTATATCTTTGCGAGCTCATCCATAAGATTTTTCTTGTTGTGAAGACGTCCTGCCGTATCGCAGATGATAATATCCGCATCTCTTGCAATACCTGCTTGAATTGTGTCAAATACAACCGCCGCAGGGTCGGCACCCTCGTGATGCTTGACTATGTCAACGCCTGCACGGTTAGCCCATTCCTCAAGCTGATCTATCGCCGCCGCACGGAATGTGTCAGCCGCACCGAGAATAACTTTTTTACCCTGAGCCTTATACATAGCCGCCATCTTACCGATAGTTGTTGTCTTACCGACGCCGTTAACTCCGATTACGAGAATAATCGAGGGCATTGTAACAAGACCCATATCCTCGCCGCCCTCAAGCATCTCGGCGACAATTTCTTTTATTGCACCCTTAACCTGAGATGATTTTTTCAGATGGTGTTTTGAAACATATTCTCTGAGTCTTTCACAGATTTCCGCCGAAGTGTTCATTCCGACGTCTCCCATAATGAGAATCTCTTCAAGATCGTCATAGAGCTGATCGGTGATGTCCTCGTTTTCGCTTATTGCGGCGTCAATCGCTCCCGACATACTTTCACGGGTTTTTTTAAGTCCGAAATTAAACTTTTTAAATATACCGAATGCCATAGTGTCCTCCGATTACCGTCCGTCACGGATATTCTTTATGATGTTATCAACAACGCTTCTGAGCTTGCTGTCCTCATTATAGCGTTTTGTAAATTTATCGAGGCTGTAAACAACAGTGGAGTGATCTCTGTTAAACTCCCTGCCGATGAGTTTAGTTGAAAGCCCCGTCATTTCACGGACAATGTACATGGCCATCTGACGCATTTCGGTCGTCTGGGCGTTTTGCTTCTTTGAATAAATGTCGGCGCTGTCGGCCCCGTAGGTGCGTGCTACCTCGGTAACGATCTTATTGATGGTTACGGGCGTCGGGCTGTTATCAACGATAATATCCTTAATAGCGGTCTGCGCTGTCATAATGTTGACGGGCATTCCTTGCATTGTAACAAACGCCTGCATTTTCTTAACAGCACCCTCAAGCTGACGGATGTTGTTCTTGAGCTTTTCGGCAATATACTGAACAATATCGTCGGGAAGATCGAAATTGAGAACCTCGGCTTTTCTTTTTATAATAGCCATTCTTGTCTCAAGATCCGGGGACTGAATGTCAGCCATAAGACCCCATTCAAATCGATTGCGCAGTCTGTCCTCAAGAAGTGAGATCTCCTTAGGCGGTCGGTCGGATGTCAGAACGATCTGATTACCTGCCTGATAGAGTGCGTTGAATGTGTGGAAGAACTCCTCCTGTGTGGAATCCTTACCTGCAATAAACTGAACGTCGTCGACCAAAAGAATGTCGGCGTTTCTGTATTTGTCGTGAAATGCCTCGGTGCTTTTTTGACCGATGTATTTAACAAGCTCGTTGGTGAAGCTCTCGCCTCTGGTGTATACGATGTTTGCTTCAGGGTGGCGTTCTTTTACCGAATGTGCAATAGCATTGAGCAGATGCGTCTTTCCGAGTCCCGAATTGCCGTGAATAAAGAGGGGATTGTATTTTCCGCCCGGATCGTTTGCAACAGCGTTTGCGGCTGCATATGCAAACTTGTTTGAAGCGCCGACGATAAAGGAATCAAAGGTGTCCTCGTCGGTCAAGGTGTCCTCCTCGGGTTCAATCTTGGCAACAGCGGATTTGTCGACATCCACAAGAACTATTTCAATATCAAAGCCGATAACATTTTTAAAGGATGTTGAAAGTTTATCCATAAAACGGCTTTCGACAATTTTACGCTTAAAGTCCGACAGCGCAATAATAACCTTATTGTCGTCGAAGCTGACAAGCTCCATATCCTTGAACCAAACATTGTATATGGATTCAGAGACCTGATTTTTACATTCTTCTTTAACCATTTCCCAAAGTTCCGCAAATGAATCCATTAATTTTTCACATCTCCTGTTTGATTTTTTTACCGAATAAGTATATCACACAGCCCGAATAATTGCAATGACTATTTTAAACAATTATATAGAGAATTTGAAACAATTTTTTAAATATAAGGGTTTAAATTCAAAAATAATGATTGACACGGGACGATTTTTATTATATAATATCTCAACGTGAGTGCATATGCGCTAAAGCATTGTTTGTCGCTCAGGATTACAAAGTAAAGTTGAAACGGAGGTCAGAAAGATGAAGAGAACTTACCAGCCCAAGAAGCGTCACAGAAAGATGGAGCACGGTTTCCGTAAGAGAATGTCTGACAGAAACGGTCGCAAGGTTCTTGCACGTCGTCGTGCAAAGGGTAGAAAGCAGCTTACTTACTGATTCGGTAAAACCCACCTTTGAACGGATTTGATATTTTTGCCTGAAAAGAATTATATTGTTTTAAAGCAAAATAGCGATTTCCGACGAGCTTACGGCAGAGGAAAATCATTTTCTGATCCTGCGTTGGTTACTTATGTTTTAAAGAATAACCGCGCGGGAGTTTGTCGTATGGGTATTACTACAAGCAAGAAGATCGGCAATGCGGTTGAAAGAAATCGCTCAAGAAGAATTATCAGGGCGGCATTCAGAGAAAATCTTCCCAACATTAAAGGCGGATACGATTTTATTTTTGTTGCCCGGACGAGAACCAAATCACTTAAAAGCACGGATGTTTCGAAGATTATGGACAAGCATCTTGCAAAAGCGGGCGTGAAAAACAAATGAGAAGATTTCTCATAAGATGTATCCGATTTTATCAAAGGCATATTTCGCCTCATCTTCCGCCCATGTGCAGGTATTATCCTACCTGCTCCCAATACGCCCTTGAGGCGATAGAGATTCACGGAGCCCTCAAAGGATCGTTAATGGCTCTGTTGAGATTGCTCAGGTGCAATCAGCTATTTAAGGGAGGCTATGACCCTGTCCCTCCGAAAAAAGAAAAGGGTCGCAAAGAAAAAGGAGACAAAACATGAACGCATTATATAACGCTCTGTATAAATATATAACCCCGATTTTCGGTTATATTATGCTTTTCTTCTACAGCATAGTTGACGGATTCAACGGCAGCTACGGTATTGCGATTATTCTGTTTACCGTTTTTGCACGTCTCGTTACTCTTCCGACAACGATCAGCCAGCAGAAAGGTATGGCAAAACAGCAGCGTCTTGCTCCGAAGATCAGACGTATTCAGGAGAAGTACGCAGGAAATCAGCAGAAGATCCAGGAAGAAACCCAGAATCTTTATGCCCGTGAGGGATATAATCCTATGTCGGCAGGCTGCCTTCCTCTTCTTATTCAGTTCCCGTTTATTATCGGACTTTTCGGCGTTCTTTACAATCCGCTCCGTTATGCTATCGGACTTGATGCGGCCACATCGCAGAGCCTTGTTGATATCTTCTCACAGATGGTTTCCGACAAGGTGCTTACAGTCGGCTCAAAGGTCGACAGATATTATCCGCTTTATATCATTCAGCATTTCAATGAAGTAACGGATTACATTGCCGCAAAAGGAATAACAACCGTTTCTGCGGATGCCATCAACAAGATTCAGGCATTTATTGATGCAGACAGATTCACATTCCTCGGTCTTGAACTCGGTGTTCAGCCGCAGTTTAAGGTAAGAGACAAATATTGGCTTATCCCGATTCTTTCTGGCGTAACATCACTTATTTCTGCAATTATTATGCAGCTGCAACAGAAGAAGTCGAACCCGACTGCCAATGCTCCGGGTGCGGGCTGCACAATGATGATTATGCCGATTATGTCAATTTGGTTTGCATTCCTTTTCCCGAGCGGTATCGGTGTTTACTGGATCGCATCAAATGTATTCTCAACGATTCAGTCCTTTGTTCTTAAAAAAGTTATTTCTCCTCAGAAGAACATTGCAAAACTTATGATCAAAGAGACTGTTGAACGCCGTTCGAGAGAGAACAGCATAAAGCGGATTAAAAACGGCTAAACTCAGAAAACAACACATTTTGTGTAATATTAACAGGTGGTGAAAACCGATGATAAAAGAAGCATTCGGAAAGGGCGCTACCACAGAGGCTGCTATCGAGGCGGCGAAAAACGAACTCGGTGCACCGTGGGACGCAGATGTTAAGGTTGAGGTTCTTAAAACCGCAAAGAAAAAGACACTCGGTCTTTTCGGAGGATCTCCCGCAGAAGTAAGAGCATACTACGAGATTCCCGATGAAGTAAAAAAATCAGAGCCTAAGTCGGCTAAGGCATCAAAGCCTGCCAAGACCGAAAGAAAGGCTGAAGCAAAGAAATCCGAGCCCAAGAAAGAGACTGTCGCTAAAAAACAGGAAACTTTCGAGAAGAGTGAGAGAACAGTCGGAGCTGCATCAAAGGCTGCCGAGGTTTATATCAAGGGAATTCTTGACGGTATGGGTGTTGAGGACGCTAAGATTTCGGCGTCCGAGGACGATGAGAGCGTATATGTTCAGCTCGACTGCGGAAATGATTACGGATATGTAATCGGCAGAAGAGGTGAGACGCTCGACGCAATTCAGTATCTTACACGCCTTGTTATCAACAAGGGTAAGGATAATTACAAGCGTGTTTCTATCAATGCCGGCAATTACAGAGAGAAGAGAGAGGAAACTCTCCGTGAGCTTGCAAAGAAGAACGCGGCGAGAGTCAAGAAGTACGGCAGAAACGTGTGTCTTGACCCGATGAACCCCTACGAAAGACGTATAATTCACACTACAATTCAGGAAATTGAAGGCGTGGATTCACATTCTATCGGTTCAGAAAGTGACAGAAGAGTTGTTATAACTCTTGCAGAGGGATTTAAGGCGACCAACCCGTCAAACGGCAGGGGCCGCAGAGGAGATTACAGAAGGTACGACAACCGTTCGCAGTCAAAGGAACAGTTGCCGACAAGAGCTCCCCGTTCTGACCTCGAGGGCACACTTTACGGTAAAATTGAGCCGAAAAATAAAGAGGAATAACGGATAAAAAAAGCGGACAATATAATTGTGTTGTTCGCTTTTTGTCATTTACCTCAGATGCCTTTTACGGTATCCTGCGGATTCGTTTAAATGGAGTGATCTTATGGATAACAAAAAAAATAATGACGCTTTGGAAAATATGGACGAATTTAATGAGAAATACGGACATTATGTTTCCGAAGATGAGGAAACGCAAATTATTCCCGTTCCGCACTTTAAAAAAAATGAAGTATCAGAATCGTATGACTATGAAGAAGACGATGTAGTCACGGAGAATGACGGAGAGTATGCTTTGACAGACGATTCGACAGATGTCAAAGCAAAAAGTCAGGGCAATTTCTTTACAAAGAATAAATATAAAAACACTAAGATTATTGCTCTCTGCCTTGTTATTGTTCTTCTGCTCAGCGCAGGAGGAGCACTTGTTTGGCTCTATGTTTCAACAAAGAGTAAGGGCTACGGTGACGACGGCATCGACTACAACAAGATTGATAAAAATTATCTTGTTGACGACAATACGCAATTTAAGGTTATGGGTGATATCGACGCAGATTCACTAAATGCCTTCCTCTATAAGTGGGCAAATAACGGCGGAGACAAGATGTCGAACAAAAACATTATTAACGTTCTTCTTTGCGGTGTTGACAGCGAGTATAATCTTTGTGACTCGCAGATTCTTGTTTCAATCGATAAGAAGAACGAGAAAATCACGATGGTTTCTTTCCTGCGTGACAGCTGGACATATATCAGAATGCCTAATCAGGACGGCACCTACTATGATGAGTACGAGAAGATTAATGCGGCTTATCACGGCGGTCCGAAAACTCTTTTACAGACCATTGAAAACAATTATAAAATTAAGATTGATCAGTATATCTGCGTTGATTTTAATTCGTTCCCGAAAGTTATTGACGCAATCGGCGGTGTAACCGTTGAAGTACAGGACTATGAGGCTGACTACATCAGAAGAACATCGAAACAGAAAAATTTTCCGTACGGTAAGGCAAAGCTAAACGGTACACAGGCTCTTATTTACAGCCGCATCCGTCATTGCGATGATGACAGCGACCTCAGCCGTACAAGACGACAGAGATCGGTTATTAAGTCGCTTATTGCGAGTGCAAAGACAGCGTCCAACGGACAGCTCGTTAATGCATTCAAGCAGGTTTCGCCATATCTCAGGACAGGTTACACACAGTCCGAGGTTCTTTCTCTGATTGCAACTGCATATTCGCATAACTGGATGGATTTTGAGATCAAAGAGTATATTATGCCGAACGAGGATTATGTTGAAAGAATCGGCGGTATGATGAACCCCTCCACATGGGCATGGACCGTTGACTATCCGCTCTGTGCTCAAAGACTTCAAAACATCCTTTACGGCAAGACAAATATTATTCTCGAGGACAACAGAGTGAGTCCGCTTGATTTTGTTTCCAATAAGCGCAACACGACCGCTGACAGCGGTTCCGGCGACTCATCTGACAATTCTTCGTCCGGAGATAATTCGGATTATAATTACACCGAGCCGAAAACGGATAACAGCTACGAGCCCGACACCGAGCCGGTAACACCGGAACCGGAGCCGGAGCCGGAACCGGATACTCAGCCCGATGAACCGGATACGGAACCGTCGCCGGACGATCAGGAACCCGATAGAGAGAATCTTTTCGACAGATTTCTTGATGAATAAAAATATGAGGCTGTTCCGAGCAACAGCCTCTTTTCTTATAAATAAAGGACAGAGGCTTAATTACCTCTGTCCTTAAATTTACGATTCGTAAATGAAATTATTCAAAGCTGCTTTATTTTCGTCAATGTCGGGTACAAGGACGTCCTGACCCTCAATCATTTCGCTTGTATAGCCGTCATCGGTCGGTATTCTGAACTGATCATTTCCATACTTGAGGAATGTAACTGCGCTGAATGCTTTCAAAGTCATTTTGGCAGGTGAGATATCCGTTGTAATATATGGAAAAATATCGCTCATTACCGAAAGAGTTTTTACGGGATTTTGTGAAACGGTCTTTTTAAGAATAGAATTCATAACTTTTCTCTGACGCTGAGTTCTGTTGAAGTCCGAATCAAGATATCTGATTCTGCAATAGATCAACGCATAGTCGCCGTTGAGAATGTTCTCACCCGAATGAACCTTTGCGTGGCTTGTCTCGTTGATAAAGTCCGCTTCGTCCTCGGTTATATCGACGTTAACTCCGCCGAGACCGTCAATCAGTTTTTGAAACATTTCAAAATCAACCATAACATAATCGTTAATCGGAACTCCGAAATTTTGGTAAAGCGTTTCCATCAGCAGATCTGCTCCGCCGTATGAATAAGCCGCATTAAGTCGGGCGTCTCCGTAGTCCGGGATCGAAACCCACAAATCACGCATAAATGATGTGAACTTTATCTTTTGATGAGCTTTATCTACCGTTACAAGCATCATTGAATCGGAGCGCTGGGATGTTCCGTCGGATTTGTCGCAGCCGATCAGCAAGACGTTGTAATAATTCGGATCTTCGGCTTTTGTGCTGATTGTGCTTTCAACATAGTTCGTTTTGGAGCAAAGGGAATATACATAACCTATGCTTCCGACGGGAATGATTGCAATAATCAAAAGAAAGATAATAAACAATGTTCCGCATCCGCATCCGCAGCCTTTTTTCTTTTTCTTCTTTTTGTCATTTTTGCTTTTCTTTGATCCGCTGTCATCGTGCTGATTATTTACGGGTCGTTCACCGTTCTGATAGCTTTCAAAAGTCCCGAGGCGTTCCTGATTTTTAACAATTTCCTCGTACTTCTGCTGATTGAGCCTGTCCTGAAAATCCTTTTCGGATTGTGTGATCGGAATTTCTCCCGTATCGTCACGCTTTTTATAATTCTTGAAATATATATCACTCATATTTTCACCTACTTCTGCAATATTTTACTATATCTTTCTTTTTTTATCAAGAGTTTTGAAAATAAATGATTGATTTAATTGACTTTTATTACATTTTACATTAAAATATAAAGGAAATCGTTGATTATCATACGAGCAGGTTGGGCAGTTGCATACTACGGTATGAGGAAAGTCCGAGCCCCATAGAGCAGAATAACGGCTAACGGCCGCCGAGGGTAACCTTAGGGACAGTGCAACAGAGATATACCGCCGCTTTTGCGGTAAGGGTGGAAAGGCGAGGTAAGAGCTCACCGATCGGATGGAAACGTTTTGATCCTGTAAACCCTATTCGGGGCAACACCGACAGAATAGGCTTGCTCGGCCTGTAATTTCAAAAGGTGGCTTGAGCTGCGGAGTAATTCGCAGACTGGATAGATAATTGCCTTAAATGACAGAACTCGGCTTACAGACCTGCTCGTATGAAAGTCAACGATCGAATTTTATAATTTCACTGATGCTTTTCGGTGACAGCTAACACTTTACTCCTCACTGAATAAAATGTCAGTGAGGTGATTTTATGCAGCACGCATTTCTATACGGTATTATTGCAGCTCTCAGCTTTATCGGCTTTGTCTGTATTGCATATTTTATTATGCTTATGATCTACCGACCGAGAGGCGGATGCCGATACACAGTCGTAATGCCGCATAATGCCGAAGCAGGTACATTTGAAAGGCTTCTTTACGGGGCGTATTTCAGAAAAATGATATTCGGAGATCTGATTTTTGATGAAATTGAAATTGATTTTTCTGAATTGAATGACACCGAAAAAGAATATGCAATGCAAATTTCCGATGAAATCGGATGCTTCATAAAAACCGACAGAGAGGAAAAAGATGAACGACAATCTTGAAGAAATCCACGGATATGTTGAAGAGCTTGTTTTCCGTAAGCCCGAGAATGGGTTTACGGTTCTTGAGCTGTCATCCGAGGACGAATATATAACCGTTGTCGGGATCCTGCCGGAAATAAATGTCGGTGAAGAGCTTAGATTAAAAGGCAGGTGGAGCGTCCATAAGACCTTTGGCAAACAGTTTAAAGCCGAGCTTTGCGAACGTTCTCTTCCGTCAACTGCGGCTGATTTATACCGTTATCTTGCCTCGGGTGCCGTAAAGGGCATCGGTCCGAAAACCGCACAGAAAATTATTGAAAGATTCGGCGACGAGGCATTTGAGGTTCTTGAAAATCATCCTAAAACCTTAGCGCTGATTAACGGAATTTCATTGAACAAGGCTGAACAGATCAGCAAGGCTTTTAAAGAACAGTTTTCGGTAAGACAGGTTATGATCGCACTTGAACGTCTCGGAATGACGGCTGCCGAGTGCTTGAAAATTTATAAACTGTACGGCGCAAATTCCGTTGAAGTTGTTTCGACGAATCCGTATCTTCTTTGCTCCGAGGGAATCGGAATCAGCTTTGACCGTGCCGAGCAGATTGCCGATGCGATGGATGTCAAGCCGTCACCCGAATTTCGGGTTCAGGCGGGCGTTATGCATGTGATCAAGCACAATCTTCGCAACGGACACACGTGCCTGCCGCGTCAAAAGCTGATTCAGCCGAGCTGCGCATTGCTGGACGCTTCTCCAGAGGAGATTGAAAAGGCGATTGATTCTCTTCTTGATGAGCACAAGCTTGAGAAATTTGAGATGAACGAAAAGGAGTTTGTGGCTCTTTTTAAAATATATTCCGATGAATTTTCGGCGGCGGAAAGAATAAAAGTTTTTCTTAAATTTCCGCCCGCAGGCAAGGCAACTCTTTTGCAGGATATAGAAAATATTGAGCGCGACGAATGTATTGTCTATGACGAAAAGCAAAAGGAAGCCATAATAACGGCGGTTGAGAAAGGTATACTCATTCTCACAGGAGGTCCCGGAACAGGAAAAACAACAGCCTTGAACGGCATTTTAAAGCTGTTTGAGCACGACGGACTGGATGTTGTGCTTACCGCTCCGACCGGAAGAGCTGCAAAAAGAATGAGCGAAATTACAGGCAAAGAGGCTAAAACGATACACCGTCTGCTTGAGGTTGAATGGGATAAGAACGATAATCCGCATTTCAAGCATAATATGCAGGATCCGCTCAAGGCGGACGCCGTCATTGTGGACGAGCTTTCTATGGTCGATGTTAACCTTTTTTCAAGCCTTTTAAACGCTTTGCCGCTCGGATGCAGACTGATAATGGTCGGTGATTCCGATCAGCTTCCTGCGGTCGGCGCCGGAAATGTTTTACATGATCTTATTGAGTCGGGCACACTGCCTGTTGTTGAACTGAAAAAGGTTTTTCGCCAGGCGATGAAGAGCAGAATTGTTACCAATGCGCACGACATTGTCGCAGGAAAAATGCCCGATCTTGAAACAAAAGACAACGATTTCTTCTTTATGAAGAGAAATTCGGGTATGTCGGTTGTCAATACGATATCCGAGTTATGCTCTCTCAGACTTCCGAAAGCATATGATTTTGATCCGATCAATGATATTCAGGTTCTTTGCCCGTCGAGAAAGGGCGAATGCGGAAGCGTTAATCTTAACAGAGTCTTACAGGCTGTTCTGAATCCTCCGTCACGGGACAAGCGTGAGGTCACCGTTGCGGGACGAACACTCCGTGAGGGCGACAAGGTTATGCAGATAAAGAATAATTACGATATAATCTGGCAAAAGGGGAATGAAGAGGGCAGCGGAATTTTTAACGGAGACATCGGAATCATTGAAAAAATTGATAATATATCGTCCGCTTTCTCCGTAAATTTTGAAGACAGAAACGCTGTTTATTCCTTTGAAAATGCAAATGAAATTGAGCACGCTTACGCCTGCACCGTCCATAAAAGTCAGGGTAACGAGTTCAAGGCGGTTGTAATGCCCGTTTTCGGTGTTGTACCGAATCTTTGTTACAGAAATCTTTTATATACTGCCGTCACACGTGCCAAGAGTATTATGGTGCTGGTCGGTTCGGATGAGGTTGTTTACAATATGACTATGAACAACAGCCGAACAAAGAGATATACGGCATTGAAGCATTTCCTTACCGAGGAGAACGATGAAAATGAAAATCTCATTTAAGGATTTCGCAACATATTTCTTTTCGCTTTTCTTCCCAAACAGGTGCATATTTTGCGACAGGCTGATTGATCCGTTTGAAGATTACTGTGACGAATGTGAAAACACAGTTCATTTTATTAGTGGTGAAATTTGTAAACGCTGCGGAATGGAGAAAGCCGATTGCAACTGTAAAAGCAAGCGTTCAATCGGTTATGATGCCGTTGCGGCGCCGCTTTATTATGATGGCAATGTGAAATCCTGCATCAGGCGCTATAAATTCAAAGACAGGCGGAATATGTCAAAGGCTCTGGCAAAACTAATGTATGGAACCTTAAAAGAACGCTTTGCGGACATTGATTTTGATTATGTAACATATATTCCGATGTTCCCTAAGAAAGAGCGGGCGAGGGGATTCAATCAAAGCCGACTTCTTGCACGTGAAATTTCCGAGCTCAGCGGTATTCCGTTCGGCGACAATATGCTTATCAAGCTGTATGACACCGATAATCAACACGACTGCACGGGACTTGAAAGAACAGGAAATCTGATCGGTGTATTTGACTTTTCGGGAAATTATGATGTGAAAGACAAGACGGTTCTTTTGATTGACGATGTCAAGACATCGGGCGCAACGCTCAAAGAATGCGGAAAAATGTTATATTTAAATGACGCAAATAGTGTAATTTGCTTGACGGCGGCTATAAGAAATAGTAAAATAGAATCACAAAAATAAAAGGGGAGATTCTTATGAAAAATGGAATGAAAGTTTTAATTGCGGTTATCGCCGCGGTTGTTGTAATTATAGGAATTTTTGCAGGCGGATACAATTCGCTTGTAAAGGCGCAGACTGCCGTTGAAACAAAACAGGCTGATATTCAGACCCAGCTCCAGCGCCGCGCCGATCTTATTCCCAATTTTGTTTCAACCGTAAAGGGATATTCAAAGTATGAGCAGGAAACGTTTACTGCCGTAACAGAGGCAAGAGCAAAGGTTTCCAAGGCGTCGGATGCACAGTCGCTTTCGCAGGCAAATGATGAGCTTGATAAGGCAATCTCCGTGTGGGTAAATGCCGTTACGGAGGCTTATCCCGATCTCAAGGCTAATCAGAATTATATTGCTCTCCAGGATGAGCTTGCGGGAACCGAAAACAGAATTGCCGTTGCACGTAAGGATTACAACGAGGCGGTTCAGAGCTATAACACAATGATAAAGACTTTTCCGAAGAACATTCTTGCAGGTATGTTCGGTTTTGAAAAGGCCGATTTTTTCACAGCAAGCGAAAGTTCACAGACCGTTCCGAATGTGGAGTTTTAATTTATGAAAAAGATTTATACGGTTTTTGCCGCATTAGCTGTTTTTTTAGTCCTTTTCAGCAATGTCGCAATTGCGGCTGATCTTCCGAAACCGACGAAAAACTTTTTCGTCAATGACTTTGCAAATGTAATTTCAAATGCCGATGAGGAAAAGATGCAGCAACAGGGCGAGGCGCTTTTTAAAGAGTGCGGAGCGCAGGTTGTTGTCGTTACCGTAAAAAGCCTTAACGGAGAGGATCTTGAAAGCTATTCGCTCAATCTTGCTCGCTCATGGAGAATCGGTTCGGACAAAAATGACGACGGAATTTTACTTCTGCTTGCTGTTGATGAACGTAAGGTAAGGATTGAAGTCGGATACGGACTTGAGGGTGCCTTGCCGGACAGTAAGACAGGCAGAATCCTCGACACATACGGCGTTGACCGTTTTAAAAAAAATGATTTTTCAACCGGCCTTGCCGCAGTATATGATTCTCTTATAAATGAGGTTTATATTGAAAAAGGACTTGACCCTGCCGACGGATATACACCCGTTGAGGATTATTCACTGACAACCAAGGAGAAAGTTATAGCATACGGAATAATTGCCTTAATTGTTCTTGCATTTATTTTTACAAACCGTGGCAAACGCAAGAGAGGCTTTGTGTATTACGGCGGCGGTTTCGGCGGCGGAGGATTTTCCGGAAGCGGCAGCAGCGGCGGTGGAGGATCTTTCGGAGGCGGCGGTTCGTCACGTGGATTCTAAAAACAGAAATCAGCAGGAAAGGAGGGCGTTTTAAATGCTCGGTACAAAAATCGGATTTGATCTCGGAACATCTTCAATAGTAGCAAATGTTGACGGCAAGGGCATTAAGATCAACGAGCCCTCCGTTATAGTTTACGATACATTTGAAGAGAAAGCGAAAACAATCGGAACGGAAGCATATAAAATGCTCGGCAAAACTCCCGATTCGCTTGTTGCCGTCAGACCGATCCGTGACGGATATATCTTTGATTTTGAGTCGCTTGAACATATGCTTCGTTATTACATAAAGCGTATCTGTAAAAACAGAATTTTCAAGCCAAACGTCATTGCCTGCGTCCCGTCAAACACAAATGAAATTGAGAAAAAGACTGTTACCGACCTGTTGATCTCTTCGGGTGCCGCGCGTGCCTGTGTTATCGAAGAACCGCTTGCGGCGGCTCTCGGCGCAGGAGTCAGCGTAAAGGATCCCGAGGGATATTTGATTGTTGATATCGGAGGCGGCACAACCGATATTGCGGTTATTTCAAGAGGCTGTGTTGCAGTTTCGGATTCTGTTGAAATTGCAGGTAACACCTTTGACGAGGATATATGCCGCTTTGCACGGCGTGAGCGTGACACAATTATCGGCAGCGTTACTGCAGAACGTGTCAAAAAACAGGTCGGCGCCGCTAAATTTCTTGATGCAGAGCTTGCGGTTCGAGCCGTTGGCAAGGATTATATAACAAAGCTCCCGAAAAGCATTGAGCTTACTTCATCCGATGTTTTCCTTTGCATCAGAGAACACCTTGAAAAAATTCTTGAGAGTATCAAATATCTTCTGTCAGGAACTCAGCCGGAGCTTGTTGCCGATATTATTAAAAACGGTATGATAATTACCGGAGGCGGAGCGAATATCCGTGGAATTGACGACTATTTTCATTCAAAGCTCGGATTCAATGTCAGATGCGCCGAAAAGCCCGAATGGTGCGTTGCCAACGGATTGGGTGTTCTTCTTGACGACATCAAGGTTCTTGAAGAGAACGGCTATGTTTTCCGCTCATATGCTGATATAAATGATTTTGAGGAGTAAATATGTTTACCGAAACCTACAATCTTACCGACGATCCGGATGTTACCTTGACGACGTATATTTCAGATAATTCCGAGGAAATGAAATATGCAAACACAAAACCCGCTGTTTTGGTTATTCCCGGCGGTGCATATAAATTTTGCTCTGACAGAGAGGCGGAACCGATAGCGCTTGCTTATCTTGCAAAGGGCTTTAATGCTTTTGTCTTGAGGTATTCACTCAATGATAAAGCGGCTTTTCCGACGCCACTCAATGATGCGGAAAAGGCATTGCAGTTCATCAGAGATAAAGCAGATGAATTTCATATTTATCCCGATAAGATTGCGGTATGCGGCTTTTCGGCAGGCGGTCATCTGGCGGCGGCTGTTTCGACAATGTCGGAGGAAAAGCCTAATGCCTGCATTCTCGGCTATCCCTGTATTCTTGACTCTACGAGCCCGATTCTTGCGAAGCCGGTTGAATCTCTTGACAGGTATGTGACGCCGAATACTCCGCCGACATTTATCTTTGCGGCAAGGGATGACGGCTGTGTTCCGATAAAAAATTCATTGATATATGCCGATAAATTAGATGAAAACGGAGTCGGCTTTGAACTTCATATTTTTTCGCACGGCGATCACGGATTTTCGCTTGCCAATGATACAGTATGCGATAAGCACTGGCTTAAAATATGCAGGCAAAATTCTTATTGGCTTGACCGCTCGGCAGAGTGGCTGAAAGAAATATTTGTATAAGGAAATTGATTGTTGACATTAAAAACATATTTTTGTATAATTATGTGTGTGATATTTGATTGAGCGAGGAAGATTTCAGGATGGACTGTTTGGTATCAGTTATTATACCTACATATAAAAGAAAACTTAATTTTGTAAGCAATGCGTTGCAGTCGGTTCTGGATCAGACTTACAATAATATTGAAATCATCGTTATTGATGACAGCCCATCCGACTTTCCTTTTCGTGACGATATAAAGAACTATATTGCCGAACTTAAAAATGATAAGGTAATTTATATCAGAAACGAGAAGAATCTCGGCGGTTCACTTTCGAGAAACGTCGGAATAAGCGCCGCTCACGGAGAATACATAACCTTCCTTGATGACGACGACGAGTATATGCCCGGTAAGGTTGAAAAACAGCTTAACTTTATGATTGAAACGGGCTGTGATCTTTCGTTTTCCGATATGATAATGTACCGCCTTGACGGCAAGGTCTGTGATTTTCGAGATCACAAGGGTATCATGGCGTATGATAATGACACGCTTTTACGCTACCATCTTACGAGAAATCTCAGCGGCACTCCCAGCTTTATGTTTAAGGCAGATAAGCTCCGTGAAATCGGAGGCTTTCGTGACGCAAAGATGGGTCAGGACTTTTTCCTTATGCTCAATGCGATCGAATCGGGACTTAAAATCAGGTATTTTAATTCCTGCGATGTTAAGGTTTATAAGCACAACGACGGCGGAATTTCCCAGGGCAGGAACAAGATTGACGGCGAAAATATGCTTTATGATTTTAAAAAGCAGTATTTTGACAGGCTCAGCAAAAATGAGATCAGATATGTTGATTTTCGCCACCGAATGGTTATGTCGATTGCATATAAACGCAATCATTTATACGGTAAAATGCTTTGCTGTATGGCGCACGCATTTGTTACCTCACCGAAGTATTTTATAACAGAGTGCATCTCGTTTATTAAAAACCTTGTAACTTACAGACATTAAATTGAATAACAGTACCTTCTCTTGGTAAAAATTTTACTGTGAGGAGGTCTTTTTAATGCAATATAAAAATAAGGTTGAGATCTGCGGGATAGACACGTCGAGTCTCAAGGTCTTAAAAGAGGATAAAAAGCTCGAGCTTATAATCCGTGCACACAACGGTGATAAATCGGCAAGGGACGAGATGATACAGGGCAATTTAAAGCTCGTTCTTAGTGTTATTCAGCGCTTTTCAAACAGAGGCGAACCGTTAGACGATCTTTTCCAAGTCGGCTGTATGGGGCTTATAAAGGCGATAGATAACTTCAACACGGATCTTCAGGTAAAGTTCTCAACCTATGCCGTTCCGATGATAATCGGCGAGGTGCGGCGATATCTGCGTGATAACAATTCTGTTCGTGTCAGCCGTTCTCTTCGTGACACGGCTTATAAGGCGATCCAGGTCAGAGAGAGACTGTCAAACGAACTGAACCGTGAGCCTAAGGTGGAGGAAATTGCAAGGGAGCTTGATATGAGCAAGGAAGATGTTGTAATTGCTCTTGAAGCGATCGTTGAACCCGTATCCTTGTATGAGCCGGTCTATAATGATGGCGGCGATGCAATATATGTTATGGATCAGATCGGTGACAAAAATACTCCGGATAGCTGGATGGATGAAATTATGATTCGAGATCAGATAAAGAAACTTTCTCAAAGAGAAAAGAATATTCTGAATCTTCGATTTATGCTCGGAAAAACACAAACCGAGGTTGCAAAAGAGATCGGAATCTCACAGGCGCAGGTCTCAAGGCTTGAAAAAGGAGCATTAAAAAAGATCAAAAACTAATTAAAAGGGGAGAGGACGTTGAAAAGAATACCGAAAAAGCCGCTTTTACCGCAGAATAAAGCAACGGTTGCAGTTTCAGAAGAAGCAA
>ERZ1034844.668-NODE-668-length-17974-cov-14.018360_pt1 | contig 17974 bp, 22 predicted proteins | sample MGYA00520594_ERZ1034844 | MGnify/ENA primary metagenome ERZ1034844 (study PRJEB33766, sample SAMN09781733) | gut metagenome | biome: gut microbiome | host: Homo sapiens | place: Madagascar | study: EMG produced TPA metagenomics assembly of the PRJNA485056 data... | reverse complement strand
ATTTCATATTTCGGCTTTTCTATTAACCGGCTTAATACAATTTACCTGAGTCAATATTAACCGGTAATAGTTAGAAATTTGGCTGGTTCTATTGGGAGTCAAATCAGTTCACATTAAAAAATAAAATTTGTTATAGTTAACACTATTAAGTATCAGCTAACCTTATCCAAAAAATTAAAAGTAGTTAACACTATTAACTATTGGTTCAAGAATAAGCGCAGGGAAAAGATTCCCTGCGCTTATCAGTATCAGGTAGCTGGGGCATAATAACTCGCCACGAAAATAACTGGCGAAGCTTCAAGAATATGTGCTGTTTCATCACTAATTTTCAAAGCGATGCTAAGGGTAGGGTTAACAGTTTCCGAAGTTTTATTTGCGGTAACGCTAAACGGAAAAACGTTAGAACCCTCTACCGCAGAACCGGCGGACGCCTGTTTCCAACAGAAGTACCCGTTCACACCGCGATTATCAAGACCTCTATCAGCCCAACCAGACGGCATAGGAAGCTTCAACGTTCCATCAGGATAAGCACCAGCAGGGGGATACCATGTTTTAGGGTCAAGCACCAACATAACTGTCTTGCCGATATTCAGCATAACGCCACTAATAGCGCTAGTTTCAGTTTTGCCAGCCCACTTAATCCCATCCGCCACAGTGAAATATTGCAAACCAAGCAACCCGTCCACATACCCCTTATTAACAGCATCATTTGCGTCAACAGGGGTATCGATTCCGCTAACAACACACGGGCTTTTAGAACCACCACCTTTGTAGAACTTAACTTTGCCACTTGCAAGAATAAGGAATCTATGCAAATCACTAGGTTCAGACTGGTTCAGGTATTGCAGTTCAACATACTCAGAACCCCGTATTGCCCCGCCATAATAATGAGCATAACGACCACCGCCCTGGTCATAAACGATAATGCCATTCGCGTCACTTTCCATTCTGAGTTGGCCGGTCATAGTGTCCCCGGTTTTCTTAACAAACGCGTTGCCAGCATCCCTCAACTGCTTAACATTAACGGCATCTGTATTCTCTGTACCACTCGCAACCCCCTTAATCTGGCTAGCGCCGCCAGCGTTATCACACACCCTAACTGCCTCAGCGCCAACCTTCAAGCAAGCTCCATCCTCAGCAGACAGCGCCACGCCATCGGTAGTATCAGACAGTGAACCTTTAACCGTTCCAGAATCATCCGCCATCTTAAGGTCACCAGTCATGGTATCCCCAGCCCTCTTAACATAAGGCAAATCCTGGGCACCGCTGATGATATTATTAACAGTCGTGCTAAGCTCATCAACTCTGCTAACCAGCGTCAGCACAGTCTGCTTCAAGTTATTCAAACTGGTCTCAATATCGCTGATAGTCTTAGCCAGCTCCGTCACAGTAGCATCCAAACTAGCCATCTGCTTTTGCAGAACCGCAATCAACTGGTTAATCTTAACAATCTCAGCCTCAGCCGCAGTAAGTCTCGTATTCAGCCCGTCAATCCTCTGACCCAGCGCAGTATCGGCGGCTTTTCTTGCCTCAGTCTCTTTATCAATATTTCCCTGCAACGCAGTATCAGCCGCCTGTCTTGCCTGGGCTTCCTTATTGATATTCTCCTGTAAAGTGGCATCAGCATTCTGCCTAGCAAGAGCTTCCTTATCAATGTTATCCTGCAACACCTTATCAGCATCTGCTCTAGCCTGAGCTTCTGCATCAATATTGCCCTGCAACACCTTATCTGCATCTGCTCTAGCCTTTGCTTCTGCGTCAATGTTGCCCTGCAACACCTTATCTGCATCTTCTCTGGCCTTAGCCTCAGCATCAATGTTCTCCTGCAACTGCTCTTCGGCCTCCATAGCCCGCCGAATCTCCTCTTCCAGCTCAGCTTTCACCTGGGCGATGGCTTTCTTATTCAGAAAGCCACCCCAGATGCAAGCACCGTAGTTCTGCACGAGTTCCGCCAGTTCTCTTTCATAATCATTTTTATAAAAGCACTTCCGGCTAATGAACCAGTACGCATACGCCGTCGGCTCCTCAGTGTCATCCGGCACATACATAAGGCTACCCTTATCCATTGCACCAGAGCCAACACCCTCACACAGCTCCACAGCAATATCGCAACCATACTGCCGAAGAATCTCAGCGCAAGCCTTACTAGTCAGACCCTTCTTATTGACGTCGTTTTCATTGCCAACAGTCAGAATCACAACTTCTCTGGTTGCCATATTCTGGCCCATGCAAACACGGCTAGTCTGCTGTTCAGCGTTAGGAATATACTGCCGGTAGGAATCATCAGTTACCTTGCCATCCATAACCAGAACGCCGCTGACACCCATAGCGTCCTCCACGGTGTCCCGGAGCATCTGGTCCACATTCACGCTATTGCCATACACCCGCATGACACCGGCCCTAGTAAAGCCGACAGTCCAAAGGGTAGGCTCATCGGCAGAGGGCATCGGGCAACCATGCCACAGCGCCTTACCATACCATCCCTTATCACCCTTGGGAATGGCGACCATCATCTTGTCTGCATACTCAACTTTAGAGGCGCTAAAGATGTTCTGTTCAATCTTGCTATTGGTTGTATTACCATAAGCAAGATGCAACTGCATCCGGATAGGCTCACCACGTCTATCCACACACGCCTTATGAACAATGTGGTAAGTGGCGCTTTCATCGGGATAATACCCTTCCTCGACCCAAACCTCGCCCGGCCCATAGTAAGCGCCATTTTCCTCGGCTGCTCTCTGCATATTCCGCAGGGCCTTGTAGTTCTCAGCCATCACCTGATTATAATTGTGAATACAAATATTCACTCTATCGCTCAGGTGGTTCATAGCCTCATACAAATCCATTCCAGAGACCACGCTAGGAGCGGGAGGCATAGGCGGAGGCGGGCAACAAGGTTTACCCATCATAGGCTTATCCTCAGGGCAGAAAGGCGGAAACTCAGGAGGAGGGCAAGGAGGCGGGCACTGAGGAGGCACAGGAGGCTGACCGCAATCGCAACCAGGCTTACCAGGCATAGGATTATACAAATTGTCCTTCATTTTAATATACCCCCATAAATAAAGTTTCAAGCTCATTGATGACCATCATATCCACATTGATAAGGGATTCCCGATAGCTAATGATAAGCTCAGAAGGATTAGCGCCTCTCCGGCCCTTTCCGGTGACCATTTCACTGGTATTCTCGCCGGTAGAAGAACGCTCCTGGTGGTCGTTACTACTCTTTGCGTTAGTACTGATGTTTCTTTGAGAATCTTCCTTTGTGTTGCCTTTGATGTTAGTATTTTCATCGTTGGTGTAATCCGTATCCCTGGTATCACTACCAGCCTCGGACCACTCAGTGGCTTCCTTGCCTACAGTGTCGGTGACGTTATCATTAGTGGTGGCTTCGCTTATCTCGGTCTTAACAGTTCCGGTGCTATCCGTGTCACTCTGGGAATGGGTCTTGTCGCTTGTAGTTACATTCTCAGTGCTATCTACGTTAGTGGTGGTAGTGGCATATCCCTTTGTTGTACGGGTAACAGTACCATCGGGAGCTGTAGCCACAGTAGTTTCCACACCCGCCTGCGGAATGTCGCTGAATGTGGTATCGCTACTTCCAACCGTCTTGCGGGTTCCGTTGGCGGTTCCGTCGGTGACGTTCTTTGTATGAAGGTCATTGGTGACTAGTTCCGTCGAAGTTTTAGTTCCCTCGAAGTCCTCAGTTTTCTTGCCACTTGTGTCAACCGTTTTGTCACCGCTCTTTGTGTAGCCACCCTTCACTTTCTCACCAGAAGTCTGACCAAACACCTGGTCATTCTTCGTGTCTTCATTCCGGGTAAACACATCTCCTGTAGTTTCCCCACGCTTGCCCTTATTTTTAGACTGAGATTCAAACCGCCTGTCACGCTTACTGTCCGTCCCCTGACGGAAGAACTCCGTTGCCATAGGGTCGAACTCAATGAGTTGGCTCTTATACAGCTCATTGTAATACGGCATAATCTCATTCATTTTGCGCTTCAAGAAGAAGTTGAACCTATCGGGTGTCTCCTGCCCAATTTCACGGAAGTAAAAGTGGTCAATGATTTTATGATTCAAATACCCACGATATTCTTCGGCAAAGATAGGGTAATCATTCAGCGCAAGAGGATAACCACGTGCAAGCAGGTGGCGGATATCAATTGTATACTCTCCCATAGACCCTCCTTATCCCAGGGGATTTCTACCAACCAACTGAATCTCTCTATCCACGATATCGTCTCCGGTTTCCATCGTGGTAGTGGTAGGCATGTCAGTGTTCAGAGCGGAGAAGTCCTGTCTAAAGTTGACCTCAATAGTAGTCCCAAACATATTATTGATTTTCTTCGCCGCCTGTCTACGGGCATTCAACATTACATATCTCTGCGCCTGAACACCGCCAAGGTTACTAAGAACTTCATCTGTAACCAGCCGCTCCTTCTTCTCAGCGTTGGCATTCTCAACACCAAAGATGGTCATAGCCTCGTTCCAAATCTGACGTTTTAAAATATTCAGCTTGTCGGCTACGAATGGAGCGTCAGTTTTCATGGCTTGAATACCCTTCATGTCCAGGTTCCTTCCGCCAAAGATAACAGGCTCATTGCCGTCATATTTTTCATAAACCTGTTTCATGGTGAACAACTGGCTTTCATCGCAGATAATCGCAACGGGTGTTTTCTGGGCTTTCACATTGACGTCAATAGTCCGCTCAATTTCATACAGCCGCCTGGCATACAGAAGAATTGTCATCATAGACGGTGTATGCAGATAGTTGTTGAAAATCAGCACACTATCTTTATCCGTCAAATTTTTCTGATAACCATTAACCGCATAAGCTGTTCTCCGTGTAGGAATCCGGTACACGTCCAGCGGGGCACCAATCATAGACGTTGCTACCAAATCCCCAATGACCTCGTCATTGAAATATACGCAGTATCCATATTCGCACAAGGTAAGCTCTAGGAATCTCTCATCCACAGTGTCAGGAAGCCCAGACCACTCAAACATGTTGATGCAGATTTCCTGCAACCGTGTCATGTAGTCAATGAACGTGTCGTTGTTGAGCTTCTTAGCTTCCCAGCTTCTGCGGGGTCTCTGTAGCGGATTGAACCGCTGAGGTGGTAAAACTGTTCCGGGCATTTTCTCACTTCCTTATTTAGCTGGATTTTGAATGGAGTAATCACCGACAGCATCTACATGCCACAAGCGAATACCACGGGAGAAAGCGGCACGAATTACCGCCATGCCTTCGACAGGCACAGAACCGTAAATGCAAGGTCGGTTGAGCTTCACATAGTTCCACGCCGCACGAGTATCCAAATTAGGAACCTTAACCTTGTTTACCTGATATCCAAACATGTCGAAGAAGGTATCAAACCGTTCAAGCGTTTCCTTGTCGGGGCACATACGACGGAAGTCAAAACCATGGAGGCCCATAGCAAAGGTAAGAATGTCAGTCGGAGGAGAACCACGGGAGCTCTGTCCCTTTGTATCGAAAATCTCACTTAGGTCTCCCAACTGTGTTCCAGCCTGAACTGCTCTTGCACCGGCCTGCATAGCTCCACTCATTGTGGGGCCAATAGCGGCAGGAGCGGCAGGGCCTACAGCAGTGCTCAAAGCGGCAGGAGCGGCGGCGGCTCCGGCAGTTATTACTGTAGCGGCGATAACACTAGCAACCTTTAGTGCGCCTTTAATGGCAGACGCAAGATATCCCATACTATTCCAAGTGCAATGAACAACCTGGTTAAAGGGAAGGCCATAATCAATGCCACGTTTACCAACATCTGTACTTCCCATATACCTGGGTACGAACATCATAGCGAACTCCGGGTTGTAGGCAACATGTACCTCACCCGCGAATGTAGTCCCGTTAACGTACTCAGGTAACCACTTCATTTCCTCGCCGGAATGAGAATTGCCATGAATATAGGTGAACTGAGAGTTCAGGAGTTTCTTGTTTCTGATGGTGTAAGCCCCGGTGGGAGTGGTGAAGACTTCACCAGTGACATCAATTGTGGTGGTTACGCTCTTCTTTTCCGTGCCAGAGCCAGCTTTAGGAGAGCCAGGGGACATGAAGACATCCACGATACTATCCTGTGCATCAATAGCGGCAAGGGCAACTATGAATGCGTTAGCATCTGCGGCAGTTGTGAATGTTTTATAATATGCCCCAGAATAGATGCCACTATAGAACTCTCCGTCAGGCGTGAAAATTGCTGTAGTAAGTTTGCTAGGAACTAGTGCCATAACGATGGTCGGGGCAGTTTGCAACCCCATACTCGCCATGTCAATGACGGAGAAAGTGGTTTGGTCGTATGTCCAGTTGGGCACCTGTAAAGGTTCAGGCGTAAGGTTGGCAAACGGCTTATCTTCATCGGCGCTGGCGTGTTCACGTTCAACGAAACTGGCCTTGATACTTAGCTCAAACATGAAGGATTGCAGATAATCAATCTCATACACAATTTCCGTGTTATTGGGGTTGATATAGTTTACCTGCTTGATGAATGCGTAGAACCATTTGCTACCGTAATTCGTGTTTTGGAACATCATGTAATTACAGTCATAGAGGTTATCGGCAATCATCGGCACACGACATGTGAGAGCCACGCGTGGCTGAGCGATACCGTTATTGACACGCTGATAAGTCAGGTCAGTGAACGTGTATTTTGCTTTGCCGTTAAAGAAACCTGTCTGGTCACCAACACTAGAAAACCAGCGTGTGTCTGTATAGGTATCGTCAAGCGGCACATTCTGCAAAATCTTGACTACAGTATTAGGCACATAATCTGCCATGATTGCTCCTTTCTATAAGGGGAGGAAAATCCTCCCCTTATATTAGGTGGTTACCGTCACAGTCTGAGAGGCAGACTTGGCGGGATTGAAGGTGGAGATTGCACGGACAGTCACAGCATTGCTGGTTTCGTCAGCGCCAATCGTGAGCTTACCATTGCCGTCAATCACAGTGTTGGCAGAAGCGCCACCATTGACAGACCAGGTAACACCACCCTGCCCAATCTGAGCGCCTTCAACGTTAGCCACGAACTGACCGGAAGCGCCCTTCTTGATAGAGGACGGGCCAGTAAGAGTAACCTTGAAATCAGGGTTCATAATCTGAACCGTGAAGGTGTCAGTCTTGGAGGGGTCATACAGCGAGGTGGCGGTGATGATAAGAGTGCTGTTCGGCTCATCGGGCGGAATCATAATCTTACCAGTCCAGTCAATCTGTGCACGGACGGGCTGAGAGCCAGACACAGCCCATGCGACACCCTGCGGAGCAAGAGGCGTGCCGGTTACAACGGCAGTATACTGAGCAACATCACCCAGATTGAGAGGAGCAGGACCAGTGATTTCCACGCTGTTGATAGACTGAGCGGTGGTGGTGAAGATGAGAGCATTAGCGAAGGGAGAGGTAGAGAAGGTCTTCCACACATGGTAGAAGTAGTTCCAGTACAGACCCTCGCCATTGTAGTTCTCCGTGAAGGACATGAGGTTGTCGAACACCATGAACCAATCACGGTCAACCAGGGCGGCCACGCAACCGGTCAGTTCACCGAAGTTGTCGATAAGGACACGCTGACCCATAAACTCAGCCTTGCTCATGTTGAAGGCAGAGGCCAGAACTTCCACGTCGATGACAGCATCGAAAGCGGCATCAAGGATGAGAATCTGGTCAGCCTTCTTAGAGAAGTTCATAACGCCCATAGCGTTGTACTTGCTGGACATGAACTCAAGCTGATTGCTGACGGCCTTAATCTTGGTGACAATCTCCTTGGCTGTAGCCGCAGAGGGAGCGGGAATCACGACAGGGTACATACGGCCAGTACTGGCCTCCTGCTCAACCAGGTGTTTCATGCACAGGAACTCGTCGAACTCGGAACCAGTGTACATGCTGTCCACGATACGGGCAATCAGGTCGGTGATACCCTCCATAGACAGGAACGCCTGGCGAAGCTGGTCCTGAGAGATGGTGGCTTTGTAGAAGTTCTGATAGTTCATCTTATGGAACACAGCGGCCACGTCAGGAATCTCCCGCTTGAAGACAGTCTTCTCAGCAAGGATTGGGTCAAAGGGATGGGCCTTTGCGATGTTCACAAAGATTTCCTCGATGGTCTCACCATACTCCATCATACCCTTCTTGAAAACCCGAAGAGGATTCTCATAGGACTTGGATGTGATGATGACACGGGCAATGCGGTTGACCAGGGCATTCAGGAACTCATTCTGAGTGGCCTGGTACTGCATCATGGCGTTACCGATTTCCCGGATATTATCCTGCGTAGCAACAGGAATCCGCTGACGGTAGGTGTCACTCGCAGAGTTGCGAATGGCATTGAGGATGTCCACGCCATTGTGTTTGAGCGTGGCGGAATTAGGCTTAACGGGCATTTACTTTTCCTCCTTTTCAAATAAATCGTCAAAAGAAATAGTCTCCGCCTGGTCAGGTTCGGGTTCCGGCGCAGGGGGTTCAATAGGCTCAGGGTTGCCGCCAAAGAATCTCTCACGATATTTGGTCTGCACATCTCTGTATTTCTGTTCCCACCTAACACCGTCCTTATCCATGACGTCGGCGTCAGTATGCGTGTTACCACTGCCACGCTCAGTGTCGTCCTTTTGAAGTTCAGCAAGGGAGTTCATAATATCTTCATTATCCCCGGACAACTCGCTGATTTTAATGTAGATTGCTTTTCTCTCATCTGCTGTTAATGACATTGTTTCTGTTCCTCCTTTTATTTACTGTATTTTGGTCTAATAGCACAAGTAATATACTTGCTATTCCTGGAACGAGGCATGACACAACCTCCATTGGAATCGTCACGCTTGCTGGTATTGCCCTCAATGGTATAAACTAAGCCGCCATTGACAGCGGTAACAATACCGCAATGTTCAGTTTTCTTCTTGGCACCAGACCAATCGAAGAATACGATGTCGCCGGGCTGGAAGTTCTCATACACCAATTGAGATGGAGAATTGGAACGATAGCGATTCACCAGCGTGGTACAACTGGCGGTTTTGTAGAGATTGAAACCCGCTTCCTTGAAGACCCACCAGATAAACATGAGACACCAAGGCTGACCATTTAGCCCGTAGGCTTCACCATACTTCTGCTTGTTGCTATTGGCAGGATTCTCTACCATTCCGATTTGCCAGATAGCCACCTGTAACAAGGTTTCCAGCGTCTTAGGTCTGAGTGTTTTCATTGGCAGTCTCCTTTGTCAGTTGCTTGACGAAATAGAAGGTGATGACCATTGTATAGATGTTCATAAAGTTCTCAGGGAGATTTCCCATTACCGTTAGAACACAGAACGTAATGGTCAGCGCAATGGTCACAAGAGATTTGACCGTCAGGAGATTTGCGAGGTATTCCCAAATGATTTTCATTGTTCATTCCTCCTTTCCCTTGATTTTAATGCCAGCCACCAGGGCCAATTCAAGGGTCCAGGCAGAGAACCAGGCTACGATAAGAGAATCGGGAACAACGTGGTCGTAGTAGCTCAGGAGGAAAGCGGCAATCGTGAAGAGCCATATACTGATGATTGCGGTTAATAAATAGCAATCTCTCTTTCTCATAAGTTCACCCCACTTAGTAACCAAGCTATAAAGCCGCCAGCAAGTAAAGTAATAGCCCTGTCCATTAGCGTGTTCCAGCGTTTACCGGGCACGCTAGTAAGACCCTTGATGTCTTTCTTGATTTCCTTGACATCTTCTTTCATGTTAGACTGATTTGTTGCCAAGGATTCTACGGAGAGTGCGAGTTCTGTTAGAGCCTTATTGCTCTCTTCTAGTTTATCGATACGCTTTCCATGGTCATTGCATTGGTCCTCAATATGTTGGACCTTCATAGCCAATTCATCCATGCGCTTGCCCTCCTAAAGGATTTGTTCCTTTTATTCATTGTAACATAAGTCTTGACTTTTGTCAAGAGCTATGTTATAATGAATCTGGGAAAGGAGTGAAATTCTCTATGCCTGAGTATTATGATGGAACAAAATTGCTGTCCATGTTGGACATCAACGGAGAGCGCCCTGAGATTTATATGGTAACGACAAATAGAACGGGCGGCAAGACAACGTATTTTAACCGCCTGTTGGTTAACAAGTTCTTGAAGGGGCAGGGCAAATTTGCCCTTCTTTTTCGGTATAATTATGAACTCGACGATTGTGCTGAGAAGTTTTTCAAAGACATTGGCAGATTGTTCTTCAAGGGGAGCGAGATGGAAAGCAAACGAAGAGCAAACGGTATCTATCACGAACTGTTCCTTGACGAGGAAAGTTGTGGTTACGCCATTAGCTTAAATAGCGCTGACACAATTAAGAAGTATAGCCACCTGTTCAGTGACGTGGAGAGAATGATGTTCGACGAGTTCCAATCGGAGACAAATCATTACTGCGCTGACGAAATCAGAAAGCTCTTAAGTATCCATACCAGTGTAGCACGTGGTCAGGGCAAAATGGTGAGATATGTGCCGCTGTATATGTGCTCCAACCCTGTGTCTATTATCAACCCCTATTATGTTGAGATGGGAATCAGTGAACGCTTGCAGTCTGAGACCCGGTTTCTCAAGGGCGACGGTTTCGTTCTTGAGCAGGGATTCAACCAGAACGCCAGTGAGGCTCAGATGCAGAGTGGGTTCAATAGGGCATTCTCTAGGAACAGCTATGTTTCCTATGCCGCTCAGTGCGTTTATCTTAATGACAATCAGGCATTCATTGAAAAGCCGGAGGGTAGGTCCAAATACCTCACCACTCTGCGCTATAACGGCACAGAGTACGGCGTCCGGGAATTTGCGGATGCTGGTATCATTTACTGTGACGATAGACCCGACGGCACATATCCAAGCAAAATTAGCGTTACAACTGAGGACCATAACGTTAACTACGTAATGTTAAGAAGGAACGATATGTTCCTAACGAATCTTAGATTCTACTTTGAACGTGGTTGCTTCCGCTTCAAGAATCTTAAATGCAAGGAAGCTGTGCTAAAAGCCTTGTCTTATTAAGGTATCTGCCGGAGCGTGCTACACTGCATCCCACGGGAAGCACAGTTGAAAGATACTGCCGTGACGATGAGACGGATAGCTTACCGCTTTGTTAGCCACTTCGGTCGCAGATATAGAGAGACCAGAGGATTTTCCTCTGGTCTCTTGCTTTATGCGAGATAGGCTAGATATGTGATGAGCGATGCCATGGCACATAGAAGGGCAACCGTGTTGTATGTTCCTGGCCCGTCTTTGGAAAGTTTCTGCTCGATGATGAAGAAAGCTACGCCTAAACACGCATAGGAGATACACATTAGGATGCTTACAAGTCGCAACTCTTGCTCACCCTTTCAGTATGCGTGATGGGGCATTTACCATCGTGATACCTGTCTTTGCAACGCTTGCAGAAAGCGGCATGGGAATCCTTGGGATAGTTGGTGGTGTTCACCTTGAGTTCCTTTTCCTTCTTCATTCTACAACCTCCTTCCAGAAAGCGATACGGCATTCTTTACAAGATGTCTTCACGTAGATTGAACACTGAGGCACTTTTGACCTATTCCCTAAGTAATTGCAAGGTGCAATGAAAGGAACACCTGTACCAATTTCGGGGCTTGCTTCAGGATTGCGCTCAAAGAATAGGTCTGCCCTTGTCTTACCTGGATAAAATTTATCCCATTCTGTGAGGAAACTTATGGCTCTATTCATGTCGTCTTCTGACATGTATTGCGGAGCCATATCGAAAGGACAAGTAGGGTCTTCTAGTGGGCATTTTGTGCAAGTGGCTTGTTCCTTGCAAAATCTTTTTGCCGCCTTTAACATCTTTAATGCATCCACAATTTACCTCATTTCATATGTTGTTTCTGTCAGGAGCACTCCACCACGGATTCTCTTGGGCCGGAGTTTTCCTGGAACTCTTAATCCAACGGTAAAATCCTCTAAGCTTCGCTTTACAGACACAAACTGTTGTTCATCTTCTGGGAGGTCTTTTAATTGCTCATCTGTTGGCCCTTCCATAGACATCAAGAATAGTTTCTTACAGTGGTCCGGCATTCCTGCGCACTTGATGTTATAGTATGGGCGGTCAATCGGCTCACAATCTTCGTGGGTCACGTGTTCCACGTAAGTTTTTTGGCGAATGAAATAGCCATCGTCCCAACAGCTTTCCAGTTTCCAGCAACAAAAGTTCTTTGGGTGAACATTGATACCTTTGATTTCAGTGGGCGGAAGGTCACAATGGATAGAATCTGTGTCGGCGTAAATAAAGCCAGGTTGGTCTACGCCGTGGTAGTTCATTTGCGCGGCGCGGATTGTAAAGTTTCTGGCGTAGCTAGTGATAGCAGAGCCTACAGCAATAAAGCCAGGCTTCTTGTCGTTGGCTACAATTGTATTGAAACCAAGACTTCTGTCTTCTTTAACGTAGGCAATCTTAAAGTTACTGTTGGGGCTACTAGCCATTTTGCCGTAGAGGTTATTGAGGAATAGCTTTGCGAGTTCTCGTTTTGCTCCTTTGCTGTTGAGTTTGATTTCCTTGTACTTGTTAATGTAGTCATCGAAGATACCAATTTTAGAATCGAAGTAACACCCGTCAAGCATCTCAAAGTTTACTAGTTCATAGTGTTCTTTGAAAAGCTTGAAGTCTATCATCGTCATGGTTAGAGTTACAGTGGCTTTCTTTAGATTCCCATGGAAGTCGTAATAACTGTCATAGTATTGGCCGTCTTCTCTGTTCAATACGTCAGAGGTTTCAAGCATCTCTGTCATTTTGTATAAGAGGCTATTCTTGACTTGGATAAAGGGAAGCTTTCCTGGCCTAATATAGAACTTGGTGCGAAAGCGAACAAAGTAGAACTTGCCCTCTTGCATTGCTTCCTCTGGTATCTGGTCTCCCTTCCAGAACGTTGGGAAGCCTATTGGGTAGGCATTACAGCTTTCGGAGGACATCATTGAGGGGTATAAAGAGTTCACGTCAGCTGTTGTCCCATTGTGTTTAAGCTGATTCTCTTTGCCCTTGACAAGGTAGCACCAACCGCCGTGGTAGCTGTTACGGATGTATTCCCCGGCATTCTCTGACCCATATTCTTCGCCCAAGGGAATTTGATAGAGGTCGGGGAACATTACCTCATACTTCTTGGTTCCTATTGATTTCTTGTATTCGTGAAGACAACAGGACCCAATGGTGAGTTTCTTGTGCCCCTCGCTGAACATGATTTCAAGGGCTTCCTTGATGACTAGAACGTCATTTGCAATATAGCGCTGTTCATCTTCGGTTATCTCACATCCAGCATAACGGAATCCTTTATACTCCATGTCCAGCTTCTTATGCTTTGTAGCAAAGGATTGGCCAATACGTTTGACGGAGAACGGGAGTAGCTTAAGGGAATCACGAAATTCTATATAGTGCCCTCCGACCTTTACGGTGATTCTGTACCATTGCCCGAGGCCAGCGATACTGTAGGTCACGGTATTGTTAGGCATTTTTGTACGTTCTAGAAAACGCTGGGTGCCATCCTCTGAGTAATCAAGCGCTTGCTGAAATCCAAGGTCAACCAGGAAATAGCTAAGCCAAAATGAACCGTCGAACTTTAAGTTGTGATAATAGACAATTATATTACTGTCTAGGGATTTAAAGTATTCAAAGGTTTCTCCGATACTGTGGTGGATATGCACGTCATCACTGAATAGTTCTACACACGCACTCGCCCACACTTCGGTATCTTGCTGTCCTTCATAGACTGTGGTCTCAAAGTCTCCGACAAAATACCGGTTGTTTGATGCCCTCATGCCTCATACTGTTCTGCAAGGTCCAGGCTATCGAGGATTTCTTCGCTGTTGAGATTTTCCCCTTTTATAATGCGGGCCATTGCTTGGATGTCAAGCTGAAAATCCTCTTCTTTGGAATCCCCGTAAATAATTTGCTCTGCGAGGTCTACAACCTGGGCGGCGGCTTTCTCAAAGCGATAGGCGATGGTTGCTCTACCATATAGCATGATTTGAGTGTTTAACATGCCCTCTAGCATGTTCTTGTGCTTGCGATGAAGCTTTTCCTGCCAGTCTGTCCAGATGTTCCCGTCTGGAAACCGTGCAATTAGTTCTTCAACGGTGGCAAGAACAGAATCGACGATAGAGGGAGGGCCTTTCCGGGGGCCTTGCTGTATGGTGGATTTCTGGGCAGATGGGGGTGACGCTTGTTTCTTGCGGCGGACAGTTTCTGCGGCTTTCTTGGACGCCCTACTACGTTCAAGCTTGCGGCCCTCTTCGCCGGAGAGAATTTGAAAATCATCGGTTTGGTAGGAGGCTTTCTTGTAGAGTGTTTCTGGGGTGATTATCTTTAGTGATTGTACGCTTGCTTTGGTAATTTTCTTTGGGCGAGGCGGTAGGATTTTTAGGTTAAAAATAAAGCCTCTCTTTTCTGCGGCTTTTATGAATCTGTTTATACGCCGTAGCTCTTTGTTGTACGCTTGTTCTGCTGGGGTCAGTTTACGTCTTTTCGCCATGCTGTAGCCCTCCTTTAATATTGAAAGGAGGACCAGGATTTCTCCCGGCCCTCCTAGTGGGAGAGAACTTAGATTACAGTACAGGTGATGAACTGCTTACCCTGGAAGTTTTTGGAATCAACCTTGTAGCAGTCGAGAGCGAAGTCCTCTCCGGTCTCAGACATCTCGGCAACGATGTCTTCCATGCTGGTCAGGAAGCTCTCGGAACCGGTGACATAGGCTTTGCCAGCCCGGTCCACGATAACAACCTTGCGATAGTCTTTGTTCTGGTTCTTGGTCTTCTCGTTATGGACCTCCATGGTCACGTGATAGTCGTAGTCAAGCATGAAATGTGTGTCGCCCTGGATAATATCGTCAAGCTGGGCGGCGTTGGTGAAGTCCTTAATGCGGATTTTTTCCTTGGCAGTGAGTTCCTTGCTGGCGGTGATGATTTTGACAGAATAGCCTTCCATGTTAGTACTCCTTTTCGTTTTAGTTTTGATGACCAAAGATTTATGTTAATAGCTCTTCCGATGAGCTAGTAACCTTTGTTACACGCCGGAATCGTCAGGGGTCTTAGTGTAGTCCTTACGGGGAGGGAGAATCTGTGCGGCGGCGATGAAATCTTCCTCGGGCATACCATAGAGGGTTTCAACGACCTGGGAATGAACGATATGGACGGCCTTCTGCTCATCGTTGTCGATGAGGGCGGAGACCTTTTTCATCATGGCCTTCTCGTCCTTGTAGGTGCGAGGAAGGGTGACTTCTTTGTTGAAGGGTTCGGACTTGATGAGGTCCAGGCAGAGGACGGAGACCTCAGTGGTCAGGATAGTGCGAGTTACCATGTTCTTGCTCATTGTTGTTTCCTCACTTTCATAATATTGTAAATTTGGGTTTTAGGGAAGGGTGGGAAGGTAGGTGTGAACCTTCCCACCCGCAGTGTGGGTTACTCCGGAAGGGAGGCCGGAGGTTGATAGGCCCTCTCAGGGGTTGAACCTGAGCTATCGGACGGCCAGGGCCAGGCGGCTGACGGAGAGGCGAAATCCGCCAGCCATTTAGGAGGGCTGCATACATGGCTTCTAATCTTGGCTACACTAAGATTGTATCAGAAAAAAAGGGATTTGTCAAGGGTTAACGATAAGTTATTTTTTTAACAATCGGGGTATACTCGGAATTTGTGAAAATTTTAACTATCGGGGTATATCCACAGTTTCCACAAAGTTTTCAACAACGGCGGTCCAGAGCGTTCGCAATGCGGTACAGGTTGTCGTTGATTTTGGTGAGGATTTTGATAAGTTCGTACATTAGCGGCTTCCTCCTTGTTGAGTGAGTAGGTCGTTGACATGCATGTGGAATTTGGTGAGGTCTTTACAGGGGCGCTTGTAGGCGCATTCTGAGCAGTCCCAGGAGCAACCGGAGAAATGGAGTAAAGCGAATTCTAGTGCGGCAGAGAGGGTTACCAGGTCTTCCGTGGTGTATTTGGATGTATAGAGGGCTATCATAGTTCGATACCTCGCTTGTTGAGTTCTTTAGTGATTTGGTCACGCGCGTTGACTAGCTGGGTGCAGGTATAGTGCCGGGAGCAAAAGCGACATTTACTGTCACAGGCGTCCTCTTCCGCGCGGCATTGACGAGCCGCGCGGGTGAGGTAACGGTGGAGCAAGCGGAGTTCATATTCTGTGATTTCATTGGGCGGGATGAACTTAAACATTGGTGGACCTCAGCTTTCTTCGGAGTTGCGCCATTTCGGCGAGTATTTTGAAACATTGCGATTGTGAGGGGCAGTCTGGGCAGTGCGGGGAGTGGCAGTTTAGCGCGAACCAGGCCATACCTAGTTGTTTGAGGCGGGTTTCAGGGTCCATTAGATACGCCCCTCCCGGTGAAGAATCTCCCAGGCTTGATAGGCTTCCACGAGAGTGGGACGCTTAATGGGCTTGCGGCACATGGTTACGTAGGCGACGGACGGAAGTTTGAGCATACGTTTGCAAGTGTCGAATGCGGCGTGGAAGTCATAGAAGGGATATTCGCGTGGGCCGAAGTGCGCCCAGTGAATTGTGACGATGTACTCATAGTTGTTCATGGTTAGCCCTCCATAATGTTGAGTAATTCAGCGTTTTCGAGAAAGTGTTGCAAGGTTATGCCATAAAGACGGAATTCTGTTTTCAGGAATTTGAATGTTACCAGTTTTTCGGTGAGGATTGCATAGTTTGATTCAATGTAGGCGTGAGGGTTGCGAATGTTTCCGATTTCGGGAATGTCGATATCCACCTTGCGAACTTCGGCGGTTTCGATGTCCAAGAAGGTTGCCTCGATTGTTGAAACAGAGATTGTGCGTGTGATGAGTTTTTCTTTTGCCATTGTTTACCTCCAATTATCGTAACATTGATTCTTATACGGGCAGGGATTCATTGGTGAGGATACTACGCAATGGTGTATGGCGCAGTATAGATAACTACCTTTGCTAGTTACTTTTACTAATGCATAATCACATGCTGTGCAGGGGTTGCCCATCAATATTCTACCTCCCCATGTGCTGGCAATGTGATTCCGTTCCGTTTGCCCCAATAGTAGTTAAGACGGCCTAAACTGGTGTACCACAAAGAAACCTGTTGCCAAAACTGCATACCGTCAGCTTTCATCATAGCGGCATAACCCATACCTTTGTGATACATAACTCTGTATTTTCGCATAATATTTACCTCTTTCTATTAGCCTGACGGCCCTAGGGCCGTTTCGTAGTAATTTTCAACTACTCATCAGAGGCTTTTATTCGCGGTAGGTGAGAACATCGGCGTTGTACTCCTGGGCAAATTTTCGGATGTGCTGACAGGTGGTTGCAGTGTATCCGTAAACATACCGGGAGAAATCGTAGCACATCCAGTTATGAGTATCGATTGCGGCAACAATGGTCTTGTAGGATTTGAGAAATACCCAGTGACCAATACCAACAAGTATCCATGCCTGACAGGAGCGGAGACGTTCCCAAGTGTCATCGAGTCCCGCTGTCTTCGTGTCAAGATATTCACGCCCAGAATCCTCCATTGCGGCAAGAACAGTTTTGTTAATTCTTTCCTGATTGTTTTTCATGTTTGACCCTCCATTGATTTTGTTTTGGTTTCGCCTGACGGCCCAGGCGGGCCGTTTCGTATCAATTTTCAGATACTCGTCAGAGGCGTTATGGTTCCCAGTTTAACCCGATAGCCTTGCAAAGTTTGTAAAGTTCATGCCATGCGGCCCGCGCCTCGTTAGCCTCAGAGCTATTCACGCCGTAATGATCCTCCATCTTGTTTAACCACTCATAAGCGTCATTTGTGCTGTCAAGAATCTTGTTGACAATGTCGATACGTTTCATTGTGAATCCTCCCTTATTTGTGTTTGTTGTTTCCTTTCCTTTATCTTGACTATAGTATATCAGGTTAAACGCCGCAAGTGGTGAACAAATTGTGAACAAATATGAATTTCTATGGCTAGCAAGTGGTTTCTACGTTATGCACAAATATTTGTTAATACGTTGTGCATTGTGCTGTCA
>ERZ1034844.663-NODE-663-length-18090-cov-13.508123_pt1 | contig 18090 bp, 26 predicted proteins | sample MGYA00520594_ERZ1034844 | MGnify/ENA primary metagenome ERZ1034844 (study PRJEB33766, sample SAMN09781733) | gut metagenome | biome: gut microbiome | host: Homo sapiens | place: Madagascar | study: EMG produced TPA metagenomics assembly of the PRJNA485056 data... | reverse complement strand
GTTAAAATTAATAATTAACTAATAGGAGATACAACAATGTATAAAGGATTTTTTGAGTGCGAAAAGCACAATAGTTATTGGCGCAGAAAGGCAACAGATGCGATGCCATATACAAGTAAAATAGTCCCAGTTGTGGGTGGCTACATAGGTTTTGAATCTTGGACTGATTATGAACTGTGGAAAAATCAAAAGTAAATGTTTGATTTTACATTCTATTCAAGAGTAAAGGTTGAACGAGGGCATAAGGTTTTCGTCAAAGAATTAAGATAACATAATGTAACGTGGGGCTAACCACACCACACAAAACAAAATTAAAGCAATTATGAAGAAGGTACTACGTCATTATGAATATCAGTGTAATGGTTATGCAATTAGACACGTTTCAGAAAGCTGCATTTACACGATAGAACACCCTGTAACAGATGAGCGGTACGGCTTCGAACATACACTTAAAGAAGCAAGAAAGTTCGCTAAATCATTACCAGAACTATATCCGACACCAATACACATATTTTAAATCTTACAACACAATGTCACCAAAATGGAAATGGACTGACAAGATGGGCAAACTGACTATCCGTCAGAAAGAGAGAGAGTACGAGATAGATATCTATGATGGCAACGTTCTTGCGATATTTATCTATGAGTATGAAAACGAGAAAGGCGAAAACGATTACATATTATTCAACTTCTTTGCAGACAAGAAGTATTGCGACAATATAATAATGCATGGCGACAGGTTGTTCCGTGATGAAGTCGTTAGCATTGAACTGAACCTTTACTATAAGAACGCACAGACGTTACTCGATATCTTCGTCAAGAACGGATACAAGGTTTCGCGCTACTACGAAAAGCCGAAACAATAATAATTTTCCTCCGTGAGTGATAAGGCGCACATCGGGTTCGAGACCCGACACGGAACAACACTACATGTAGAATGCGGTACTGATTTTCGTTAGAAATTCCTTTGAGCCATCCGCCTAAAACGTCTGAAAGCGAAATCGAGAGGTGTTACTCTAAACACAGTCGCAAGGACTGTAACTTGTCGTTTGGTTTGCGGACGCATAAGCAAGCAGCACGGAAAGGGGTGCTTGAATCCCACCGCCAAACCTTAGTGATGGCGTAAAATCATAAGGCGTGAGACAACACGGCAAACATGTGTGACATACAGTATTATGGCACGTTAAGAAGAAAACGTTAAACGCAAGATGACAACTTAGATAGTCGGTTTTCGTGCAAAGATAGGCTTTCCATTGTGGTTCGATTCCACACACGGAACTATTAACAATTTTAAAACAAACGATATGAAGAGTATTTATTTTAAGAATTCAAACGTTGTTGGGTTTGAGGTAGCAACAGCAAACGATGTTATCAAGGCTCAAGAGCTTGGCTTGTTCATCTGCAATAAAGATGAATATTACTTCGACGAATATGTTACCGAGTTGGATGAAGACGGTATCGAGACGGAACGAGAAGCCACCAAGGACGAGCGCATGGAAAGAATAATCAAGGCACTTAAAGAAGGCCAGCAGCTATATGCCTCTTTTAATTTCGACGACAGTGGTATGAAGGCAGTAAGGAATTCTGCTACAATTCTCGCAAGTGACTTCCGTATTGGACAAACAGTCTATACGATGCTAAACGACAAAATAGCAAGCGGAACTATCCTGTATATGTCAATGTCTATAGGCGAACAAAAAGACAAATTCTATTTGGATTCTCGGTCAAAGTATCTTATTGAAAATGTCTACTCCTTCTGTGCGGAAAAGGCTGGTGTATATAAAAATATACTATCGCTGCCATCTGAAGATTTTGACCACATTCTTTCTTTGGTACACAAATCCATACATGGCAATTCCGTAGTTATCAGTATTGACGAACGTAAGGTGACCAGATATATGAACGATATATTCGCAACCAAAGAAGAACTTATAAATAGTCTTTTGAACAAATAAAATAATGTTAGTAAAAAGTTATGTGCATTGTTAAATCTTAAATAGAAACAATAATATGATTGAAATTCCAAAATCAAATGCCCTTGAGCAGCAAGAAAACGAGCTTGCATCATGGATACTCGAAAAGTTAAAGATAAGAGACGAAGTGCAAATCTTACAGCGAACGGAAGGTTGTTGTGCTGGCAATTGGACGGGAAATATGCCAAACGAGGACAAATGGCACGCATCTTCTTTTGAAGCGGTTAATAATGTTGTATCGGCATTTCGTAGACAAGGGTATGCCGTTACTGAACGCCATTCAATGTACTATCCAACGGCGTATATACTTTTCAGAAAGTAACGTTATTATTATAGATATAAATAATATGGAACAAGATAAGATATTGACTGACGTTTACGTTGTAGCAGTTGAGTCGAAACAGCAAGATAAAGACAATAGCAATGATGTTTGTGACATACATTTAGGAGTCCTTCGTGTCTTCGCGAATAAAGAGGATGCGTTGGCTTATATGCGAGAATACTATGATAAATGTGAATTGACAAAGAGTATTGAAATCTTTGAAAATGGTCATGGATATTTTTCTGTTAAAGTAAAAACATGGAGTGACAACATTCCTGATTCTGTGTCTGTAAGTGGTGAGAAATTAGAAAACAGAATATGTAAAACAAAAGTTAGTTGTTATGCAACGAAAATAACAACAAGCTTTGACAAAGAAAAAATTTCTCTTGATAATGATTACTACAATGAATTCTTTGGATAAGACATGAACGTATATACAGAAGCTAAGTTGGCAAGTTTGTTCAATGTTACAACAACTTCGCCTTATGAATGTGATTTAAAAATGGCTGTACCCGTAAAAGGTAGAAAGTCATATAACAATGCAAAAGCGGTGTCAATACGTGTAGCCGAAAACAAAGCGTTTGGGTATGCTGTGTCGATTATGCTTCTCGTTGACGGACATTATCGTAAAATACAATGGAGAATGCTCTCAGACGAAGAGAAGAAAAACATACAAGAAGCGTTGGGTATATAAACAAAAAACCGCTGCCTGTGGAGATACGGAAGGCAGCGGTCAATTTGGAGTTTAACGTTTATCTCATAAATGAGATACAACAATGTTTTTGCAAAGGTAGTCTTTTTGTTTTGTTACGCAAAATATTTGATGTATATTTGCATATTATTAACTAAAATACACAACATTATGGAAGTTCCTTTAAAAATTTGCGAAGCATTAAAGCAAGAAACAGCCAAATATAAAGGCAGTATTCAATACCTTGGTGTATATAAAGGTAAGACAGCATGGATGTTTGATTATTCCGAACCCGTTAACCTTGGTCCTCCTTCTCTTTATTTGTTTGATGGAAGCAACGTCGAATACCTTTGTGGAGAAGAAGTCTTTGATATTATTTCACAACTTGAAAAATCTTAGCAAACGCAGGATTAAAAAGTTTATCATCAATGCGCATTATGCCACGACATTCGGCAATAAAACCTTTCCAACCTTTTAAATGAGCCTCGCCATATTTACACAAATTGTCAAGGCTCTTTTTTTGGTCAATGCCGAGGTATCTTTGACAATAAACTTGTGCGTCTACACGTTTAAGACTACCATCAGCAAATCGTTGTATAATAGTGCTGTGTCCTCCTCCTTTAGACCATCCAATAGACATTTCATAAACGCCAGTTTCTTTGCATACATCTTCGATAAACTCCTTATATCTAAGAGTTGTCATTTCTTTGTAACCACGTGCATTTTTCCATTGATTTAATTGTACCCATGTCGCTTGTGTTCCGTCGGCATTAAGCCATTTCTCCCAAGTTTGTATACCTTTAGATAAATGCTCAACTAAGGGATTGGAATAATTATCAGCTGTTACGTTAAAGCCCAATAAACGCATCATATACGTAGGAGAACAGGTGGCACAGTTTATTTGATACCCGTTTTTTACATTTGGAATATACCCTGGATTCGCATTCTGTTGGTCGGCACGTTCCCATGGCATAGGTCTGCCTTTAAGTATGCCGAGTTTCTTTTCAAGCTCACGGCAATTTTCTATTTGTTCAGGAGAAAAACCATCCCATAACAGTTTATCCCAACGTTCACGAATAGACACACCTTTCTTGAAGCGTTTAAATAGACGTTCTATATTATCAATATCCCAAGTCTTATTTGATTTTAATGCATCTGTAACATCCTTATATCGCTTTTGTAGTGCTTTACCCATTGTACGGTAATCTGAATATTGCATATCTCTTATAACCTCGTTCATTTTATCCGTATACATATAATTTCGTCTTAGCATCCATTTTCTCTGTAATGCTTCTGCGTCTCGCTTTGCGTGTCTTGTTTTAGCTATCTCTTGTATAGTATTGCGACGAGACATTGCATCTGCGCCCATTTCCTTGCGTTGTGTTGCATCCAAAAACCTTACCCAATAACTTTTATTGTTTGCCAAATGCCAAGCCAACTTGTCACGTTTATATGCATCTACAATTTTGTCCGCATTATCCTCAATGTATCGTTTATATTGGTTGGGCACGTCCTTTACACGATTCGGAGATACGTAATTAGACATATCTTCTCCGTTGAACAGCCGTTTGTAGAATTGCTCACGCTCCTCGCCGCTTATCATAACAGGGTCACTGGTACACATGCAGTTTGACCCCCAAAAGCATTTGCCGTCTTTCTGTATATACATGATGTGATTGTTCTCAAGTGTAACGTCGTACACAAAGCCGATGTATTCAACTTTCTCCTTGTTAAATACAGTGGCGGTTGCTGAATCGCATTCACTTATTCTGTAACAGTCATATCGCTGCTTTATAACTGTACCATCTTTTTTGACAGTATTTTTAGGTGACATTATTCTATATGACGGTCGATGTCCTACTTTTAACAATAGCAAACCTATTTCAGCTGCCATTTGAGGAGAAGATGTAAAATAAATTCTTTCTCCATGATTTGGAGTACATACATGACCTCTGTTACCCATAAAAGGACGTGGCTTCTTGATATGTCCGTCGCACACAATAAAAGCATCAAGAAATATTTGGATTTGTCTCTTTGATGCATTTAAAATTTCTTGTGGTATATATTTATAATGTGCAGTTCCGTATTTTAAAAGTTCTTGACCAAAAGCATGGTGGTATAAAACAATGGTGCTTTTATAAACGTGTGGCGTAAAACCCATCTTCTTGATACAAGTTTGCATACGTTTCCAAGCAGGCTGTCCTTTTTCTTGCGACAAAACAATACCGTAGTCATGTTGCATACTACCGTCTGCAAGGTAATACCCCATAAATTCACAATACACATCAAAAGGTATATTTTTGTCGCCAAACATAATGTTCGTGCGGTCTTTGGCGGTATTGACAGCGGAACGATAGAAAGCTCCCATACTTGGCTTGTATTCCGTAGCGTTGCATTTTTTTATTTCGTGAGCACCGCTTTTGCTTATATACACCATTTGATGTTCTGGAGTAACAAGGCATTCCAACGAACGGTTAAAAAAGTGTATAAGTTCTCCATTGTAAGGGTATTTTTGTACTCCTACAATACTTGTCTCTTCTATTTCACGTGTCTGTGGATTTAAAGAATATACAATATCTTGAGTCGTAACATCTTTAAATTCTTTCCATCCTTTTGTAGTCAGAACCTGAGTACCTTCGGCATAACATTGAGGATGCCAGCCATTCCACACAAAGCCTTTAGGATAGTACCCTTCAAGGTCGTCACAAATGTCGGCACATTTCTCTGGGTCGTGCTGTGGAGATACGTGTATATGCTGACCTATGACAAAAGGCTCGTTCGCCCAACGTTTGTTTCTTGTTGTGTGATAAGCTGCATTAATCTCGGTGCGAGCTACACGTAAAGCATTCATACGTGAAGAACGATAAACACCCTGTCCGACCTTTTCAAGAGGTTCTTCTACAAATCTTACTCTGCCATCTATAATACGTTTTCTTCGCCATGTTACCACGTCTTTCTTCTGTCCGTTAGCAAGACGTTGAACGGTGTGGTAGCGACGATACATCATATCTGGCTCTTTTAGATATTGCCGTATTCGTCTGCCTATGTCTTCGGCTGATGTTCCTTTGTTTAGCCCGTCAGCAATGACATTAGACATAGCCACCTCGAATTCTGACTTGGTCTGTTGACAGTAATTCCAAATGCGTTGGGCAAGGTTTAGCCCTTTGTCTGTGTGCAAACGGCTTGCGATAAACGTTTCTCCTGCCGTTTTACGGGCGGCAGATAACGCTTTGTCCGACATAACAGAGAAACCGCTTAAATCTGCATTGTCGTGGCTGTACGCAAGAGATACGCCATCTGTTATGCCGTTCTCATAACATAACATATTATTGGTGTAATAGTCATTGAATATATCATCCAGTCGTTTGCGTAGAGTAGGGAAGTTGTCAAAATTAAAAAGTGCATCATTTTCAAGCGTATCATCCCCATAATCAAGAGAAGCAAGTTTCTTGATATAACTGCTATACAACATACCAAGTCGGCGGTTGTACGCTGCGAACAGTTGATTTAACTGCTCTTTCTTTTGTTTTGATGTTAGCTTTTTCGACATCACTTACTTAATCTATATCGTTGTTCTATATTCATAAAAGCATTGTGTTCTTTTGTGGGTTTATTGTTGTATTTGTCAATTATTTCTTCCATTTTTTTATCCCATTTGCCGAAATTTTGTTTGTTTTGAATATATTTGTATTGTTCTCTCATATTGTTAAGAGTTGCCGTTTGCCATTTATATCCTTGATAAGAAACATGAAATTTGTTGTCTCTTGTATCATATCGAATTTGCCCAAATTCTCTCGGCATACCAACTATCTTTTTACCATTGAGACCTATCTCTACATGCAAATAACCCTGTTCGTCAACACTTAAATGTGTCACAGTAATAAAAGGTTGGTCTGGATATAATTTCTTTAATTCCTCACGACCTTTATATATAGCTTTCGCTTTGTCTGAATCTGAATAAGCTCCATTATCGTCAATTGTATACATATAGTCACTGACAGCATTAATCTTTTCAGTAGAGAGAGCTTCTTTAGGTCGACTCTTTCTTGTTCCTCCACCTCCTTTTGCCATAATTATTCCTCCTCTTCATTATTTATTGATTGTGCTGCTGATGAAGAACTGCCCATACCAAGCATCGCTGCCTGTTGCATCATTTCATCCTGCTGTTCTTCTTTCATTTCTTTTTCTACACTATCTGCATCATCATTCAACGGATTAAGCTCAATAGAACGACGTTGCGAAGTTGACGGCTTGCCTCCATTGCTTTGTGTGATAAGTTGCATCATCTCAACATCATTCTTCGGAATGTAAGGCTCAAACACAGGCTCAAAGTCTATGTCTTCTGCTACGCTTGCGTCAATGCCCTTAACGTATATACCGGCATTGCAAATACCGTTGGCAACGATGTTGCTTCTGCGAGTAAACATTTCCCCATACATCTCGGTCTTATTACCAACCTTTATAAATGGGTCAGTAAACATAAGGCGTATGGCAGCACCGCTTGTATTGTTGCCCAATGTCTTCATATTCTCAAACGATATATCGGGAGTTTGCGTGAACGAGAAAATGATATTAAACAGGTATGCTATTTCCCCTTTTACAGATTCTGGCGAATGGTCCCAAGACAGCACGCTCATTTTGGTTTCCTTTCCACCTTGGAAGACAGCACCTTGTTCTCCTTTCTCTGCGAAACCCTCCAAACGACCTTGAATAAAATATTTTGGTGTACCGAAGTAGTCATTGGTGTCGCCCCAGTTGGAGATACAATCTTCCACTCGGTCGCAAGCCCATTGTACATCAGCCCATTCTGACTTAAACTGGCGATAATACACAACAGGTATCTTGGTAAAGCCATGTGCTTTTGTTTCGGTAAGGGTCCAGCCTGACCCGTTGTTGATGTATTTGTAGACAAACCTATCCGTATATACATCGAAATGCAGTTCTCTTGTGCCAAGCTCGTCAAACGTGTAGTATTCACGTCCAAAGCCGTCCATTCTATGCCAGTCGTTGTAATGTGGATATAGCTTGTCACCATTGGCAGGCGTAAGCATTTGTACACGTATCTCGCCGCCAAGCCTGCCGTTTTCGTCGGTAGTCATATACCATAGTTCGGCAGCTTCACACTGCGAGGAAACGGTACGTACAAGCTTCTTGTCAAAATACTTTATTTTGTTGTCGTGATAGCAATGTATAATGGCATCAAAGAGCTGCTTCTGCTTGCCACTGAGCTTTTTTACCTCCACGCCGTGGGAGTTGGCTTTGTACGTTACGGCATTTGTTAGAAGGAAGCCCACAAGTCTTTCTACGACAATTTTCTGTGATGGCAAAGCTATTCTAACTCTGTCAACAAATTCGGTTTTGTATACAGTTTGTCCTGTAGTAGGGTCTTTGTAGTCTGTTGGTACTTTTATTTTCTTCTTCTTGCGTTTTTTTTCGTCGAAGACTTTGTGCTTGTAGGGGTCCCATTGGCTCATAAGAGTCTCAAAGCTCTCATGCTGTGGCAGCTTTCGTGCCGTCAGTAACATATGTACTGTATTGGCATTATTTGCGAGTATTTCTGTTATTTTCTTCATATCTTGCTAACTTTGTTAGCAAAGTTATAGCATAATATATTATCTTATATTATAATTAGTTGTCTTGTGTAAACAAAAAAACTATACCTATGCTTTTATATTATTCCCAATATCTCACTTGCGCTCATGCCGCTGCCGTAAGCACCAAGAACCTTGTCGAGTACAACATAACGGATTCCATCTAAGCCGTGATTCCACATATCAATTGGTACATTGAGCCAATTTCCTTCTTTGTCTTGTTGCCAAGTGTAGTTGTTAAACTCCTTGCGGATATTCACAGAACGGCTCGTAACGTGTATCTTAAATTGTTGCATCTTCATAATGCCTGCGTTTATTGAACCTTGAAACTTTGTGACTGGTTTAATATTCAGACCTGCGTTGTATATTTCATCAACAAGACGTGGGTCTGCGCTCTCTGATATTATTTCTAAGTCGCCTTTTATATCTTTGAGTTCTCTAATTATATCGTCAGTCATCATTTTGGTTCGATAACAACGTTCATCAACATATAGGTCGTTACCACAAAGATACACTTCAACAATGGCAGTTGGGTCATTGGTGTAACCAAAGTCCATGCCAATCCAATGATGTCTATGTGCTTCAACTGGTATATAATCATCTACGACAACATTCTCAAACACAAGACCTTCGACAATAGCACGCTGTCCGAGTCCGTATATGCGCCACAAGCTCGGGTTTTTCCATTTCAAGCTTTCAATTTCATCAATAACTTTTTGTTCAAGGAATGGGTTGTCTTTATATGTGGATATGAACCAATAAGTATTTTTTTCCTCGTTTACTTGGTTTATCCAATGTTCCTCGCTAAATGAAGGGTTATAGTCGAGTATAGAGAACTCTGTAGTACGCATTTGTAGCTGCTGCCATTCTATGAAAGAAAGCTCATTTGCCTCGTTTACAAACAATATCTTACGCTTAGAACCACGCACCTTTTGCTCGTTGTCTGTGGAGAAGAACTCAATCCAAGAACCATTAGGGAAAGTGTACACATACTCTGACTTGTTCATTGATTTATCATTCCACCAACCCAAGGACAACATCACATTCTTAAAGTCACGGTATACGGTACGCTTAATAGAGGGCATACCGGCACGTATTATTGAAACGGTTGTGCCAGCGTTATTAAAGCAATAGATGCAAAGAAACTGCACAATCGACCATGTTTTGGCCGAACGTGAGCTTCCTTGCAATGATACGGTAGTAAATCCCGCTTTCTTGGCGGCATCTATTCTCATGTAGTTCTTTGCTAAAAATACGTGTGGCATATTAAAACCTTTTCTTTAGGAGACTGACCGAAAACTTTATTATAGAAACCTTTTTTAGCTTGGTACTTAGTTTATTAGCAAATATTATTTAATTCTTGGCTGCTCTTCTGTAGATTATAGAAGGGTCACTAAATAATCCGTCAAGGATTTTTCCTCCCTGCTCTTTAATTTTGATTTCTTCCTTAAGTTGTTCGATTTCTTCTTTCGTAAGCAAATCCACAGTCAAGCCGTGTTTTGATAAAACTTTTTTTATTTTTTCTTCCATAGTGTATTTATTGGGTTTGATACAAAAACTTCTTTAATTTTTCTTCTTGGTATATTCCCAACCGTATTTCTTGGCAAGTATTTTCATAACCTTGTGATAATGTGTCACTGTTGCTCTTGCAATGTTGCTTTCATGCCACTTTGTTTGGTCGAGGTAATTGTTTCCTTGTTTTGATACTCTCCTATTTGCATTTGCAAATGCCTTTTTTGCTTCTGCTACTGACACGCCCCAACCTTCCTTTGGGCGTTTTATCGAAAACGTATATGTTGGGGTTACTGCTCGCATTTCTTTTGCATTTGCATAAATGGCAGACATTATATCTTCACTTGAAAACGAATTACCAATGCGTCTAATACCACTTTGACCAAGTGCGCGAGGGTGGTTGTGGGTCAATATACTATTTGCTGGTATTTTCTTAAAGTCTAATATTACCTGTGGGCCCTTGCCAGCTATTGAAGAAACAAAATCACCATTGGCGTTGAAAACGTGCATTGTTTCGTCTTTATTACGCCTGTATTTCTGTTCCATACCGACAATGTTCTTCACCATCTTTGCAGTATATCCTTTTTCGGTAGCTCCCTTCTTACCAGGTGCACTCTTCTGTGGGTATTTCTTTCTTGTTCCTCCACCTCCTTTTGCCATAATTATTCCTCCTTATTTTTTATCTGGTTGCGCATCCTTGCGTTCTTTCTCTTTCTGAATTTCCGCAAGAACTTTGTTGTATTCATCTGTGTTTGTAACAACATGCACTTGCAACGGCTCTTGTCTAAGCTGTTCTCCTTTGCTCGTAAGGTCGATGTGCTGTATCTTGCCATAGGCTCTATCTACGACACGTTCGAGTATATCCATGCCCTTCTTGTCAAGTATACCCTTGGCAACAATGCGCTGCATCATAGGACGTGTCTTGTCGGCAAGAACAGCCTTAAGTTCATCCTCTGGCAATGTTGCTATATAGAGAAAAGACTCAGCGATAATCTGAGAGGAAGGCACTTCGTAACCCTTCTCCTTCATTTCCTCGATGAATAACGACATCGTCTTAGGCTTTGGTGGTCTGCCATTCGGGTTGCCAACTTCACCTTTTTTAAACTTACCTTTTTCAAGGTTTGCAAGCTGTTTTTTACGCTTGCTTTCATCTCTTGATAATGGCATATTAATAACTTTTATTCCTAATTTATTCCCAACAATAGCTTTTATTTAAGAAAAGCACCTTTATTTTCTTCTTCCTCTGCTGCCATATCTCGGCACATTTTCAGTACATTAAAATACTCTCCAAGATTGTTGTTATAGAGCAGCTTTGCTATCTGTTGAACAAAAACAGCCTTACGCCCATCTTGCTGTAGCTTCACCACTTCGCAAGCTGGCATCATCAAAAACTGCTCCATGATTTCAACCTTTTCCTTAGAGGAAAGAAGTTTCTTGGTAGGAAGCAGAGCCCCCACTTCCTCCAAGATTTTTGTTTTGACTGACTTAACCTTCATACTTAATTTCGCTTTATTTTGGAGTTTCCTTATTTTTTCTTCTTCATAAATTTTGATTTTACAAGAATTATTATTAACTTCGCATTCAAGCTCAGTGGGTTAGGGTTGCGAAACGTCCTCGTCCTAACTGTGCTATGAGCTTTTGCGGAGAAGGGACGTTCTTTAATCCGCACTTTTATTTCTTATACAAATCCCATTCGTGAATGTTTCCACTTCCGCTAACCACAATAAAGGATTTCACGGACTGATATTTTGTTTCAGCGTGATTCCTCTCATAGTGTTCTGCGCCGTGTTTGATATCTTGCACCTTGAGCGAACGGCTGTAATCAAATAGAACAGCAATTGTGGCACCCTTTTTTCTCGCATGATTTATTGCGTTTTCAACAGTCTTTCTTGCCGTAGCTTCATTTGCAGCCTTGGGTGAACGCTGCTCGTATGAAGTGATACCAATCCTTCCATCGCCATACTTTGGCTTACCATTAGCAATAATAAGCTCGTAACCTTCTACTCCTTCGGGTGTCATTGTAATCTGTTTCCCCTTGACAGCCATAAAGGTAGCAGCATTATACTCCATATTATCCATCTTTCTGTTTTTAGAATACAAGAGGTAACCTCCCGTGTTCTTGTCAAAGAATGATAGTTCCTTGTCGTATAAGCCGCTTTCAAGTGCTTTTATGTATTTAGCACTCGAAGCCTTTATAGCCTTTGTGTTTGGGGTTACATTCTTTGTTGTTCCGTGCTGTTTCTGAGCCATACTTTGCAGTTTTAAGCATTCTTCTTTCTGTTGCGCATATTTAAGACGAACTGCTTCAAAGACTTTTTGACTTCGTTGTTATCACAAACATAAGGAAGAAGCTTACGAATAACATTAAGCTTTTCTCTGCTGTTAAGTTCTTTAATATCTTCCTTCATGTCATTGATTGTTACACAAATCAAATCAACTATAAATATTTTTAATTGTTTGATGCCCTTTTTCATATTTTTACTTTTTGAAGCTTTAGAACAATCCCCACTCAGCAAATTTTTCAAAACCACCAAGCTCTTTAATATAGCTTCTTGCAATCTCAACAATTTCAGCGTATGGCTTTCCGTCAACTGTCACATCACCGATAGCACAAGACAGTTCCACGGACTTTTGCTCTTTTTGTGCCTTCAGGAAAGCGTAAATATTAACCGAGACATCAGCTTTAGACAGGTCTTTTCCGTGCAGTCCGCCACCCGTCACCGACTGAGCCATATCAGAGCCGAGCTTGCGGTTCGTTGCCCCACTGTCTACATCAGTGCCTCCCGTCCAATCGCCAAGCGGATTAATAATTGCAGTAGGATAGAGCTGTTTTAGCTCTTCTGTCTTCGCATTGCTTTGACAGATTATAAGTTCATCGCCTCCCAAGATGTACTTGCCATCCGACCGATATCGTTCGTAGATGCCGCGAGCAATCCGGCTTAGCTTCCTCTCCTCGTCAGTGAGGGGCACACCCTTAAAGATGCCGTTGTCGCCACAACGTATGCCCTCAGCCTGATTGTCCGCAAGATGTGCGTCTTGTGGCTTAACTACAAGGTTCAGTCGCAAATTGTCACAATTGGTTATGCGCTCCACGATTGTATACACTTCTTCTTTAGAGAAAGCTACGCTACTTTCTATAATAACGTTAGCTACGCCATGTCCGATAAGGACTTCAACGGCTATTTTCGGACTGTCCTGTTTGGTGTAAGCAAGGTCAACGATAGCACCTGCAATGCGGTCTGCCACCTTGTCGGGGTGTTGTGGGTTTACTTTTTCTATCATTTCTAATTTTAATTTATGTAGTTAAACTTTGATTTTTTCAGCCTTTTTGCCTGTGTAGGTTTCCCAACGGTTGATTATCACATCACAATAATGAGGGTCAAGCTCCATTGAAAAACCGTTTCTGTTGAGTTGTTCGCACGCCATTATAGTCGTGCCACTACCACCGAAGCTGTCGTATACATTCCAACCTTCCTGCGATGAGTTCTGAATAAGATATGCGAAAAGTGGAATAGGCTTCATGGTCGGATGTTCGACACTCTTTGTCGGTCGGTCAAACTCCATAACGGTCGTTTGTTTTCTATCACTGAACCAATTATGGCTCGCTCCCTTTTTCCAACCATACAGACAAAATTCATGTCGCCATTGATAGTCTTGTCTTCCGAATACCATAGAGTTCTTTACCCATATCAGATTCTCTCGCAGCTCCAGATCTACCGTGTTGATAAGGGCTTTTCTGAACCAATAGGAGTAGCTGTCGTTGTGGAATATATAGAACGAAGCGCCTTTCTCCATATTAGCATTGGCAGCGTTAAATGCGTTTGTTAAAAACTCCTCGAATTTATCGTTGTCCATTTTGTCATTTAAGACGACCAGTCCATCCTTGCGATGCCCTTCTCTTGCTGCGCCGTCATAACCGTAAGCCACATTATACGGTGGGTCTGTCAAATAGAGTTGGATGTTTGTTCCCCCGAGTAGTTTAGCAACTTGCGATGCGTCAGTAGAGTCACCACACATTAGTCTATGTCTGCCGAGCTGCCAAATATCCCCGAGTTTACATTTCGCTTCAATCTCATGCTCGTCCTCATCGTATGCGTCGTCTTCCGTTTCTTTGCGCTCTGGCATTTCTTCGACTGGCTCCGTGTCGGTCAAGAACGAACAATCAACGCCCCAGTCTTGCAAATCCTCTACCTCCCAATCTCCGTTGGCAAGCTCGTCCCAATCCCAATTACCTGCCTGTACGTTGTCCTTGATGGCATATTCCTTGATTTTGGCAATAGGCACGTCTTTGTTAAGTACAAAGCAAGGCAAAGCATCGAAAGCTTCCACACCTTCGTTGTGCAGTTCCTGACAAATACGCAAGCGCATGTTGCCGCAAATAACGACAAACTTGCCGCCCTCGATAGCGTACACCATAAGAGGCTTGTATTGCAACAGCTCGGGCGAGTCTTTGAGCGACTTCTTTAACTTGTCGTGTTCCTCACCTTTAAGGTAGCGAGGATTTTTTGGAATGCCTACAATCTGCCCTTCATTAAGCTCCAAACAGCTTAGATTTATTCGTTCTTTAACGCCCAATTCGTTGAGCGTGTTATTCTGCTTTTTTGCCATATTAAACGTGTTTTATAATGATTTAAGGCAAAGTTAAGCAGATTTATCAAGGTTTATAAGGATTTATCGGTTTCTGTGTAAACAAAAAAGGTACGCTACGTTTTAACCGTGCGTACCCTTTAAATGTGTGTTATGTTATAACTGTGCTACTTGTGTTTCTGTAAGTGTTTCGCAGATGTTCACCGTTATTGCGTCTTGCATAAGATGATATAATTCGGAAGAAGCTTTGATAACATTCTCACCACCTGTTTCTCCATCGTATACTACTACTATTCTATTTTGTAATCGTACAAAATCCTGTAATAGAGCAAGCATGTCATTTGTCGTGTCACTTATTGAGAATTTATTATTGTTTATAGCGTTCTTTTCCATTGTTATGCGTGTTTAAAAGGTTAATGTTTTTGTTATTTGGCGGTTTTGCCGTTGATGTCAGAAATCGCGAGCTTTACATTGAAATTGTTTTTGTAAAGTGCGAGGATAAAACGTCTGCCACGTTGACTCCAAACCAGATAAGGCTTGGCATAAGTTACGTCTTTATGTGTGTCGTAATAGGTGTATGTCCGTGTACCGTGCAACTTCCATGTGCTGTAAGGTTTATTTATCAGCCATTGGTTGGATTGACGGAAGATGATTTTGAGTTGCTGCAATTTGTTGTGCAACTCGTTCGCTGTAATGCCAAGCTCGTTTGCGATTTGTCGTGTAGTGAGCATATTCTCGGCAGCAAGCGTCTGGTCGTAGTATTCTACCTTTGGTGCGTCCTTGGCGATACGCTCGCTTTGTATCTCAATAACTTGTTTGCTTTGGCTGTTCTCACATTCGAGTTCTTTAATGCGCTCCTCACGTCTTGCGAGTGCTGCCTTGGCTGCAATCAAGCCACGGGCAATGATGTCTTCCTCGCTATCTTCTTCTTTTGTCACAACGTATGCGCCTGTTGTGCGAAGCGAGGGCAGAACTTCGTTGAATACCCAATCTTGAAACTTGCGAGCTGTGCGTTTGCGAGACTGGAAGATACAGCGGTAGAGGTCGGGTTCGGTGACGAAATACATTTGTTGACTTCCACCATTCGTAAGGACATTAATTGAACTAATGACCTGTTGTTCTAATCGTTTAGCTGTTGCGCCAACTTGCAACCCAAGCGAGTCGCACACATCTTTAAGACAGAAAAGCAATTCGCCTTTCTCATTCCGTGTAACACGGAGTTCTCCGAACATAGGAGAATTAAAAATTTTTACGTCAGTCATCTTTTAGCATTTAATGATACGTTATAGGCAACAATAAAAGCGGTTGCCACTTGCGCTGCTAAAAGATGATGTCCACTACGAGAGCAGATGTGTATCTACGCAAATGTACAACCGCCTATGCGATATATTGATATGTAGGCATAAAAAATGCCCGACATATAATAAATTGGGCAATTAACCGTTAGCCCTACGTAATGGTTTACCATCATCTTTTAGCACCACAAAATTATAAATTCTTCTGTAATGCACAAAATTTTTCTTGAGATATTTTTGAGGGCTAAGTAAAATTTAGCGTTCTATTAATGTTACTAATGTAAAATTAGGGTAAATTAATCCTCGTCGTCGTCACGTTCAAGTTCTGCGTCAGGATTTTCGGCTTTGAATACTCTCCAAGCTTTGTTGAGTCTGCGACGCTGATATTTAAGGTCGTCTTCAAGTTCTTCCCAACCTGTAAGGTATATATCACCATCTTCTTCTACGTATTCAACTTTGTAATCTAAATCATCTACGGTAGCTTGAAAACCAACAACGTTACCTTCTTTATCTTTAATGTCGTTAGCTTCAACCATTCCCATTGCGCTGTAACCTATACATGTACATTCAATGTCTGGCAATGACATATCGCCTGATGCATCAAAATATTCTTTAAGGTCGTTGTTAAGCTTTGCAACCTTTGCTTTGCGGGTGTTAAGCTTATTAAGCTCTCTTTTTGTAAGTTGTATCATTGTTGTATCTCCTTTGTTTATTAGTTATATTAATTTCAACACCACAAAATTAATAGTTTATCTTCAAATAGCAAAATAAAAACTAATAAAATATTAGTATTTAATGTATTTTAAATCTTGTTGCATGTGTACATTATATATAAAATAAAAGACCGACTCTCACGAGCCAGCCCTTTAAATACCTATTGCTTATGTACGGAGCAAAGGTAAAACAAACTAAATGAATAACAACAAAATTATTTATCGTTGGATAAACTATTAGTCTTATCGGCAATTTGTTTATTTAAAGCAGAAAAATCTTCTATCTGATGTGTGAATGGTGTAAGTTTTTCAAGTTCTTTCTTTACAGAAAATTCTTCATTGAAGAAAGCTACACCTTCTTGTATCTTTTTTACAGCTTCGATTTTTTTCTTTGTTGTAACAACAGGGTTGATGTAGATGCAACCATTTTCTTGGGCGAACCGCCGACACTCATTGCCACCACCGTATATAACAAATAGAGGAGCCTTGCCTAATGCCCAGTCCTTGGCTATTGACAATTCAAAGGCAAGGTTGTTTAAGCGGTCGGAATATCCACGTGTTGCGAAAGCTCTCCAACCACGAGGAACACCAAGCATATTCAGTTGATACCATTTCTGTGCGACATTCAGGTCTACGAAAATGCCTATGCCACGTGTCTGCATGGCACGTGCAAGCCAACGCTTCTTGTACAAAGCTTGCAATCCGAAAGATATTGGCGTTTCGTTGAATAACGAAAAATTAGGCTCAACGATGTTAGCAGGGTTGTGCTGCTTGTATATTTTTTCGGGATGCTCATATACAGACGTAAAGCGATAGTCGTCAGTGTAGAAATGTAGTGTTCCTGCACCATTCATGTTATATGTACGTTTCTGCTCACCGAAGCAGAGGAAAGGTATTTGGCAATTTTCGGCCTGCATATTAATGTCGAGTGTAGGTATTTCCAGCTCGTTGTCGCTTGGGAACAGCATATCTGGTATCGTAACATCATAGTCATTTCTCATAGTCGTATTGTTTTAGGTATTCTTTAGTTCTGTTGTACAGGTTTACAATTACCTTATCCTTGGCTTGCAAGTATTGCCAATAGCGTCGTGTTTGGTTGATAACATTCTGTCGTGTGCGAGATATAAGTCGTGCAGCCCTTTCTGGGTGAATGTTATAATCTCGTGTGATAAGACAATAAATACCTCTTAATTCATTGGTTTTAGCCGTTTTTACTTCTGATACAAGCTGTATAAAGGTTATGCCACCTATTGTACATACGGCATTCATTATGCGGTCTGCCCACATATACTGTTCTGTCTGTGAAAATGTCATAAGCAATTATTTATTAGTTTAACGCTTCAAAGTTAGCAAAAACTAATTAAAAGAGCCAATAAACAAATATAAAGTATTAATAAATTATAAAT
>ERZ1034844.661-NODE-661-length-18127-cov-17.044157_pt1 | contig 18127 bp, 29 predicted proteins | sample MGYA00520594_ERZ1034844 | MGnify/ENA primary metagenome ERZ1034844 (study PRJEB33766, sample SAMN09781733) | gut metagenome | biome: gut microbiome | host: Homo sapiens | place: Madagascar | study: EMG produced TPA metagenomics assembly of the PRJNA485056 data... | reverse complement strand
GACAAGCAAGACTGTATAATACGTTGGCTATCCTCTATACTTGCAAGGTCAATGTATTTCTTCGAGCTACTTGAAGATTCTACAAAAGCAACAATTCTATCGTTTTGAAGAATGCAAGAAACTCTTAATATAATAGAGCTATCAAATATTGTAAATATCCCGCCAACTACTTTTTCTCCGTTCGTTATAACTCTTGTTTCGACATTATAAATAGATGCTAAATCGACTAAATTTGAAAAAAGATGCAGATTATCTACTTTGACAAGACTTATAAGGTCCGGAACAGTCTGAATATCACGGATATAACCAATTTCTCCATCTTGCGTTATATATTTGTAAAAAGTCCCATTGAAATCTTTTAAAAAACTATTGTCTAACATTTGACACCTCCGGGAAGAGATACGCCCACAACTGAGCGTTCACTTTAAATATGATAGATAGAAAAGTATTTAAACGCCCAGAAAGCATCTGAACGTTCAATTTTTCTTGAATATTAGTTATCGTACTGATGATTGTTATCCTTCGAGCGGGAAGAATACAGCATCATAACTGTCAAATCAATGACAAGGACGATACTTGCCCAAGGGGTTATCGCAACTGAAAGAATAAGGCTTATGAGCCCTATAATTACAAGAACAATTGAAAATTTCTCCATAAAATAGCCTCCTTATTCATTTGTTTGATGCACTCTTTTTTCTAAAATGTTTTTGTATGCCGGTTCAATGTTGCCTAATTCGTCTAAAATTCCGCACGATTTTAACATTTCTGCCGCTTCTTCTTCCGAGAATTCTTTAATAGGAGTATTTAAAATTTCTTCAATTTTTTCAAAAGTGTTGTTCATTGCTAAGTCTCCTTTAATTAACGTCTACATCAATATTTACATCAATCGGTTGCCACGAATCCGTCAATTTACTTCTCGCTCCTTTTGAAAGTGTAGTTATATCGAGATTTTCTGCTTCCAGAACGAGATAGTCTATTACACTGGACATTTGCAGAGAGTTATATGTAGATGTACCGTAGTAGCATCTGACGATTATTTCGTCTTCCGATGCAAAGTCTACTTTTTCTACAAACCAACCAATTCCCAATTCGGACCAGCATTCGGATACTTCATCAAATCTGTCTATAGGTACAACATAGTCCTTATACATTCCCCTGCTTCGAACAGCTTCTTTGTAGACGTCAATAGAACTTAATTTAACCGCAGCTCCGATTGCCGCACAAAGTTCCCAGCAATACGAATTTGCGTTATTACTTTTCTTAGCTCGAATTTTTTTAATAGCACATTCGAGAGGCTCTTCAAACAACCCGTAAATGTCATCATTAACTGTAGCAGTTGTTTTTAAAACAATTCTTGTTTGCTTTTCATCTTTAACTATGTCTTCTAATTCGCAGTCGAACATATATCCGACAGGTGTTTTATTTGGTTTTAACACGAGCTTGCCTCCCTCTCAAATCATCACTATAAATATGTTAGTTGGACAAGGTATTTCGCGTTTTAGAACAATTTGAATCAGCATTTTGAAATTGTTTTAAAAAGAAAAAGGCACGCCTCATCAAGCGTGCCTTTTCTATGCAATTATTATTTGTGTCTGCTTTCGATTTCCTCATCAATGTATCGGCTAAAAGAAGCTTCGTCGTCTGTATTTTGAAAACATCCAATCATTTTGAGGATATCTTCGTTGATTTGAACAGCGGTTGAATTTTCGTCAAGGGATAACACATCCCTTTCAATAGCCAAATATGTGGAAAGCAATGCTGTTCTGATACTTAAATTGCTGACTGTTGAATCATAATTAAGTATTTGCATTTTGCATTCTTCCCATTTTGATGAGTTCGCCACATGAAACATCGCATCTACAAGTATTGACGCGATAGACTTTAAAATTGATTCTACCATATTATTCCTCCTTTAAATAAAACATAGCGATTTCTTTACACTCTTCGTCCGTTAACTCAATGTCTCCATTAGAGTCATCAATGATAAGAGTGCAGGCCTCTGCCGGAACGTGTCCTACAAAGACAGATTCCCTTGAAACATTCCATAGCTTTTTGGGCCAAAAATACCAATTTGAGGTATCTACCTCATCATGGAAAAAGAACTGACAATCGTTGCCGATTTTATCTGTATCAATAATACACCATCTACGTTGACTTCTTTTGTAACGAAACATTGTTTCAATGTCATCAGTAGCTGAAATATATTGAGTTTTCAGATTCTTTGTTGAGCCATGCGAAACATGATACGGCAATTTGTAATTAGCTTCCGGATTTTTTGCATATAATCCTTGCTCTGGATTTTCATCCGCTCGAAGTTGTCGAATAACTTTCATTTGTTTTCCTCCTCTAACAAATAGTTAAAAATAATCCGTTAGAGGATTAGTCTGCACAAAATACTAATTTTACCACTCTAATGAGGTGGCTTACGCACTTTTATGCCATGCGTAAAACCACTTCATCTGTGGTTCATATAATTTCGTTTCTGACTTGCATCAAAATTTTACCCAACAAATTTTCAGGTTTTTTGTTTTGGCATTTACTACACTTGCAATGACCCCATTTGTTATCATGCCATGTATTTCCTTCTTCAAGGAAAGTATCTCCCGTTGCAATTAGCTTTTGCTTCAAAATAGGATTCTTGAATTTAATTCGGATGATATCCAACATTATTGTATAGGAAATCTCTTTCCAGTTATTAGGTAAATCAGGCTCTCTTTTTCCTAATTGCTTTGCTATATATGGATTCATCTTTTGAGTATACTTGAGTTTTGCTTCTTCGGTGATACATTTTTGCGCTTGGAAAGCAGCTTCAGCATTTGGATACACAAGACCTTTATAAGCAATGTCGGCATTGTAGAAATTCGACAAAAAACCATATTCGCCCTTAAAATCGCTTATTTCCATTTTTTCAACCCACTTTCAAATATAATAAATATATTTTATAATATGAGATAATAAAGTGTCAATAAGTTGAAGTTATGAAAGTCTTAATTTTTTGTGAATAATAATTTGCATCTCATAATGCCGAGTTGTTCATTATAAATATGCAAGAAATAACACTTTTAAATTTACAATTTGTTATATAGCACAATACTGTTAATTTCAGCCGGACAGTTTATTCTTAACGGTATTCGACTGTATCCAATTCCGCTGCTGATAATTAAATCCGTATTTCTGACTTTATATTGTCCTTTGTCATATTTCGGAAATAAACCTTGTCCCGGAGCATAAATGCTACCGATTTTCGGAAGTCTCCACTGACCACCGTGCGTATGTCCACTTAACACTAAGTCAGGATTACATTTTGCAACGGCCTCAATGTTATTGGGAGAATGCAGTAAAACGATTGTGTAATAAGACATATCAAATGATTGTAGACGGTTATCCGGAATACTTATATCTCTACCTTGAGTCTTTTGGATAAACTCCAAATCATCAAGACCAATGAGATTGATACAATCCGTTCCTCTGCTTATTAAAATACTATTATCGTGCAGTATTTTTACATTATCACACCGCTCAAGTTCCTTTTCAAGCCTATAAAAAAGAATTGCGTTAGCCGCTTCGTGATTGCCGGTAATATAATAAACAGGTTTTGTCTTTGCAATATTCTTTATAATACAAATAACATCGTCGGCATTTTTTACTTTGCCTCCTATTATATCGCCTGTCAAAACAACAATATCGCCATCTATTAAATCATAAAATGAGCAATTAATTTTTCGACTGTGTAAATCAGATATTTGGGTTATTGTAAATCCGTCAAATGCTTTTGGAATTCTGTCGGATTCTATATTGTATATATTTTTCACAAGTTCCATCTGTGTTCCTTCTTCCTTAAAGAAAAGCCCGCCATAATTAAGCGAGCTTTTCAAACGCTGTTTAGGGAATCATATCCCTCAAGTCATCCACAAAGCTGGGATTTCTTTTCTTTTCTCTCAACAAGCTGAGATAAAACAGTATAAACATAATAATTATTCCTCCTTAAACAAATATAATTAGCATTTCTCATAAATGCCTTTGTTTTCGTTATAAATATGTCAGACGAAAAGAAAATAAAGAAAAACCGCCCTCATTGAGAGCGGTAAAAGAAAAATATAAAATAGTTTGTGAAGACCACATCATTTAGAAGAGAGACGGCTCAATAGTGTCGCTTGAGGCACCTTCAAACCAATTATCAACAAACTTCTTGATATCAGAAGCTTCATAGTCGTTGGCATCATCGGCTTTAAAGTTCTTTCGAAATGCGCAGTGACCAATATCATCTTTGTACATCCACGCAAGCTTGGGAGATAAAATCTTAAATTCTTTACCGCCAAACTCAAAGATGTCGCCAACTTTCCAACCTGATGATTTAATTCGATTTATAATTAAAGCCGGACGAACACCAACTAAACGGTCATCGACATAGTTGCCAACACACTCAACATCGCCGCCGGCGAGGACTCTGCATGCCCAGCTACTGAGACTACCGGGGGTACGAAGCCACCATGTAGGGCCATAACATCGTTCCTCCTCCGTCAAAAGTGATGCTGCTTCATCTAAAGATAGAAGCGTTGCCCCTTTAATGTCGAGTTGTTTGCTCTTCGTAAATGTTTTTTTTACTATCATATAAATCCTCCTGATTTAAACAAAATTACAGCCGATTTTTCAAGTTTTAATCGCTTGTGTCCCAATGAATATTGGTGACAACTGCTTCTAAAACTCCATCACTGTTTTTTCGGGCAGAATAATCAAAATCAAATACGCAAAATCCATACGTATCAGATAAATAATTTGCAACTGCATCCGAAAAGCCATAATAGTCATTCAGATAATCTTCTTTTGAACGGTCAAGTTCTTCAAATGTTACTGTTATGCTTTTGGGTAATTTCATATCGTTTCCTCCTTAATTTGTTTTAGCGCCCATATAAATATAGACGCCTTCCGGTAAATCTTCAGAAAGTTGACAAACTTCTTTAGGTCTACGTCCGTTATCATAGGTTTCATATATTTTGCAGAGCTCTTCCATCGTTACATCGGTGACATATTGTGTCACAAAAGCCGTTGAGGTATCCTCGCAGTTTTCGAAACCCGTCTTTAAAACATTTGATAATTTAGAATAAGCAAAAGTATATTCCACAAAACGAAACATCTTTCCGCTATTGTGTTCCATACCCTCGCCATAGTAGCCATATCCTAAGAAATGAACTACTTTTTCATTATCTTCTGCTTTTTCAATTGCAAAAATCGTCTTTTCTAAGTATTTCATATAATACCTCCTAAGCAAAGAACGGAAGTGTAGCTTTAAACGCATCATCACGTTCGTCATATTTTTCATATGCATCAATATCCTCTTGTGGAATTGGCTCTTTAGAGGCATATCCTAAAAGCATATTTATTGCTTTTTCTTGCGACGTAAAGCCGTGTCCACTGGCATTGTGTCTTACTTTGCCTGCTTTATTGACGATATGATATCGTCCCGAAACTCCCGGCATAGGCATAATGTCATAAAGCTTAAGTATATCCTCTCGATGTTCTAAGCGTTTTTTAGCAACTGTTGCGTCTTTAATAAAATAATTATACCAATCTTGTACAATATCTTTCAAGGTCGATAAGTTATAAATGTAACCTCCTTTATAAGGACCATATTCATCATCTTCCCACGCGAATGAGCCGATAGATTTTTTGGCAATTGCCGAACAATCATCAATGATATAAAACGGCAATCCTTTAATATTAAAGGTTTCTCCAATACAAAAATCGCTTTGTTTAAGGTTAATCAGGGACAGCATCGGATATATTTCATATGCTGTATGAAAATTTGGAAAACCATAATTAAAAAGTTTGTTTGAATAATAATAACAATGAATGTCTCTATCAAAACCATCCTTATAATCTGCTGTATTATCTATACACCAGATTCGCTCATCATGGGATGATAATACTCCAAGACGAGAATAAAATTCTATATCATTCCGCCGTGGTATAAATGCTCCGCCAAACTTTAAATTTTCCATAAAGTCACCTCCTCTAATTTTTGATGAAATAATCAAACCAGTCTTCGACAATGTCTTGCAGGCTTGACATGTTATAAATATAAGTTCCTGCTGCAGGAGAGGAAAACGGCATATATTCGTCGTCTTCCCAAGCAAATGAACCGATAGACTGCATTGCTATAGCTTTTAATTCATTAAAAATTAAAAACTTTAATCCTTTAACATCAAAAGTATCTCCAATACGGAATCCGCTGTTTTTAAGATTAAGCAAGTACAGCATAGGATATATTTCGTATGCGCGATGCAAAGAAGGGGTTAAATAATCATCCCATTCTTGATGAAAAAAATGGCAATTGCTTTCGTTCACAATGGGTGAATCTAAGCACCAAATACGCTCATCTTCTGGCAACACAAATTTTGTGCTACAGTTTAAAGCTCGTTTGATATCCGAATAACATGGTATACATATTGCTTCAAACTTTAATCTTTCCATAAAACCACCTCTGTTAAACATTAAAGAGGAAGTCAAACCATCCATTAATAATTTCTTGAAGGCCGCTTCCTTTGTATAGATAGTAATCACTCCAATCGTCGCCATCATTTTCATCGTCACTAATAGAAAAAGAACCTATAGACGATGCAACTATTGCTTTTCCGTTTCCGAGAATTATGAACGGAATTCCCTTTGCCTTAAACATATCTCCCGGTTTCATTATGTCTCCGGGCTGAATTTTTGTTATTGTACTTATAGACAAAACTGGGAAAATTTCGCCGGATTCTGTCTTTTTCGGAAAAGTAGTCTGATACTCTAAGTCTCCCATGCGACAAACCCCTTCTGTGTCTAAAACCCAAAAAGATTCTTCGGACAGCAGAAAATAGTTATCTCCAAGAAATTCTAAATCTTCAAATTGTGGAAGTTCTGCTTTTGAGAACTCTACATCCATAATGACGCCTCCTATCTTTCATTCTCACACGACTCAGTCATATGAGAATCTAAATTTTTTGTAAAGCGATATAATCGTGCAAAATTATATATGCACAATAAAATTGCTATAGCAATGATTGCAAGTATAATCTTCATTAGAATTCCTCCATCATTTCATTGATTGTATCAACAGAAACATCCAACAATTCCGCTCCTATTGCCATAATCAGTTCGATTGTTGATTCGTCGTTCTTGTTAACATCACAAAAACTCTTTACAACAGCAATTACGTCTGCTGCCTCAATAATTGAATTCATAATAATCCTCCTTTTGAATTTTCTTTTAATTCTTACTTGTCTTTATAATTCATTTTAAATATGTTATATGAGGTATTCCTGAATTTTGGCTTAGTTGGTTAAAAAATGGTTGATATAATTGTTTTAAAATGAAAGGATATTGAAAATTATTTCGAAATCTGATATAATAGCAGGTAATTAGGAGGGATAATATGGAATATTTTGAAGATGTTAACCATTTGGATGAACTTGATGAATATTTACAAGATTGCACATTTTGCCCTTGCTGCGGAATGTACCTGTCAGACAATCCTAAAGGGACCGTAAAAGAAAAGATAAGAACCGAAGAAAAAGAAGACGGAAGTGAGTCTATTTCATACTCCGGAAATTACTCTTCCAGCCAAAAGGTTATAGAACTTCATCAGACGTGTCCCAGATGCCAATCTGAATTGCGAATAGTTTATCAATTAGAAGAAATCGGCTATAGAACGCATAGTCGAAAAAGACGGGATGAGCTAATTGACAGTACGTACTATCCTGAAATAGATGACTATATAGATACCTACAGTCATAAAATAATTACCAAAGAAAAAACTACATACCAATATATTTTGCAGTATGGCACTATTGTTTGTCTTAAAAATGGGCAGCGCATTTATTGCGTGTATGACCTGGACGAGCATCGTTGGCTTACATTCCAAGAGGCTCAAAACAAAAAAGAGCGAGAAAAAACAGCTCAAGATATCGACCTTGTAAAAAAAGTCGATAAAATGTTAAAAAAGAATCCGACAGTTAAAGATTTTGACGAGCTTGAAGAAATGTATCGGGAATTAAAGAAAATTCCTACAACACTTCACCCTTATGTGGAAGCAATTCAAAATCAGTGCGAAGAAACATTGGAAAAACTTCTACCGGAATTTAAAGAAAAACGCAAAAAAGACAAACAAATGCGGGAGACACTCCGAAAGATATTTAAAGCTACTAAGATTCTATTTATAATCGCAGTTATTGTTTGTCTCGGAGTCAGAATCAAATTGAACTTTGTGCGCAGTAGTTATATACAACAGGCAAGTGTTAATACTGAATATACAGGACATAACAAAGGAGGCAGTTGCGAGCATAAATACGAATTCACTCTTGATGAATCCGGCATATTAAAACCCAAAGATGACATTTTAGGCGGAATAGCATCAAGGGATAATGTCTATATTTTTAAATCGGGCGACGAAAAAAATGCTATTTATGATTGGTCAGGACCGGACTCTGTTTATCTCGAAAAAGGCAAATATGTTGCCCTTATAACTCCTGGAGATGCAATAGATTACTCTCGCATAGCAAAATATTCTCTAAATCTTAATTTTGAAGCCAAAAAAGCTCATGCCCCAAATTCCAATATTCAAATTGGACAAGTTTACAAAGATAAGTTGTCTTCAAAAGATGATGTGAATACTTATCAGATTAAATCTTCTCCAAATACTAAATTGATTTTTCAAACTAATAAGCCGACTGGAGAATACACAGGTAAGATAAGTCTTTTTAACAATCACTCAAAAAGCACACTTAATGAGAAAAAGCTTTTTAATGTTGTTGTCGAAAACGGAAACGGCGAAGTAATAAGCTCGGTAGATGTTGCGTCAATTTCCGAAATAAATATTTCTTCAGATAAAACTGAATATTACAAGATTAAAGTGTCTGCAGTAGATTATTGTTCTGACCAATATACTTTCTACACAACCACAAATTGATATATAAGAAGAGAGGCAGGGTTACTGCCTCTCTTTAACTATTCAAGAAGATTTAATTTGGTCGAAATCTACCAATTTAGCATATTGGTTATCGCTCGCCAATGTTATTCCTAATATATCATCGTATTTTGACGGTCTATTCGGAATGTACCTACCGCATTTTAAAACAATATTCGAAAACTGTTTTAAAATAGATAATTGCGGCTCTATTTCTTCAGGATAATAGCCCGTATAGATTATAACTGTATCATCGCAGTGATAGTAATTTCTAAATTTATCTATAAAGGCTATAAGCTCATCAAATTGTTTGAAAGGCTCTAATCCTCCAAAGCACATTGCCTCTGTAATATCATTGTTAAGATATCGCTTTATAAGGTCGTCATCATTCACATCAATTATGGGACTATTTGCTAATTTGTTGTTCTGGCATACAGATTCGGGTAATCCGTTTTCTTTACAGCATTTCCAATCACAAAAACAAGTGCCTATAAACATAACAGGGTTTTTATAATTAACAAAATCTTCGTCTATTAACGCTTTTATTCGCATTTTACATCTCCTGCAGGTCATACCAATATCTTGTATTATACTCTGCTTTACGTTCCTTTGAATATGCTCTTGTGGGAACAAGAAACCCAACAATTCTTTGATATGTATCAAATACAGGGCTTCCGCAATGCGGACAAATATCTGTTCCAACAAAACCGTGATGATATTTGCACTCGTTAATTCTTATATTAAATGCAGAATAAATAACTCCGGACTGAGCAATCTTATTAAGCATTTTCCAAGCTACGTCTTCATTGGGGAAGTTAGACTCAAGGTTTATATGTGTTATAGAGCCTCCGGAGCATCTAACGTCCAATATAGCCGAAACTCGCAACTTTTCTTGAATAGTGCATTTGGTTGATAACGGTATCCATTGATTTGAATAGATTGTTTTATCTGACAGACCGTATAAGAGGTTGTCTTTTTGGCATAGAATAACAGCTGCACGCTCGGCCGGAACAGATTCTATATTTAAAGAATATTTATCCGTAAAGTTGTCTTTCACATCATTTAAAACATCAAATATTTTATTAGCAAACGATATTGCTTTATCTGTATAAAAAACATTATCAAACGCATCTTTTTCTATATAGCCAAAATGCTCAACAGCTTCATATAATCCCAAAATACCGATTGTAGAAAATTGATTATCTAATGACAGCATTCCGTCTTGATAATTAGGTAATAACCCTGCATCAATATTCTCTTTAATTATATCTCTTATAATATCAAGTATTTTACAGTCTAAAAGCGTTCTTTCTCTTAGTAGTTTTAAATAATCTTCTTCGTTATCTGTTTCAAGCGCAATGCCCATTAAGTTGATTGTGTTGACTTTTACAGAGCCGATAGACAGTGCTGAGCCTCCGATAGAATTCATAAATCCTTTCAGCCTTGAACGGTCTGACATCAGACGGCAACAGTTACTTAGAGTAGTTACATCACCGCTCATAAAGAAATTGGCATCGTTCCATTTGCAATTATGGTCAGAACACCAACGAGCAAACTTAGCATCCACAAAATGCTTATCTTGATACAGTAATGAATATGTAATCACGGGAAACGTAAACATATTAACACTACGTATTTCAGAAACAACCTCCATAAATATTTTTTCGATATTGATAAGGTCTTCTACACAATCTATTGCAAAAGTACCATCCGGATATTCAACTCCGCCAAAAAGGCTTTCCAAATAAGGTCGGTCAAATATATTGACATTTGTAAAGGATGATTGTACAACTCGAATAAACGGTTGATTTAGTCTGTAAATTAACTTTTGAAAACACTGTCTCAAATAATAATCGGGGTCTTTTATATAATAACCGCTTTCGCAGTCTTTTTTCCAGAAGTAATACACCCAAACCAATAAGTCGGGCAAGCCGCAGGCTCCTGAGGTTCTGTTAGCAGCAAAACTAACATATTCAATAACATCGTCTAAAAAAGTTGTCAGATGTTTGGCTGGTTCATTATTATAGTTGTTGATAAAAAATAGCCCTTCATGAGCTAATCTGGTTAGGTCGTATGCAAAGCAATACGAAAATTTAGTGCTGGTTGAGCTGTCGTGCAAGTAGAATTGACCGAGATATTCGGCTTTTAACCATTGTTTTGCAGTGGTCTCACCATACTTTTTACAACAGTTATTATAGATTCTTCTAAAAGCATCGAGCTTGTCTTGCGCTTTATATTTTTCACTCATAAGAGTTCTGATGTCTTTGTTATAAGAATTCGCACTGGAATCTATTGTAACATCAGAAACAGCCTTGTTTTTTGCCATAAAATTTTCTGTAAACTCAATCGGGTCCAATTGTGATTTATGAATTCCGTTCAATATTTCAAATTGTTCACCATATTGAGTTCTTAACAATTGTATTTCTTGGTCGAAATCAGTATTATTTTTAAGTGTTGTTGACATTTTTATTCTCCTTCCTTAAATTTGGTTTACATATTTTACAGCGTCATTGAATGGTAGTATCTCCTCCCCTGTTTGTAATGCCGGAACGTTTTTTATGCCTAAATCAATCATTACATCTATATTTTGGCATTCTTGATACGGAACATTTTTAGATTGTAATTTTCTCTTCAATACAGCACATTTCGGGCATCCCGGCTGAGTATAAATAGTTATTATTTCCACGTTTTTTCACCTCGATTCTATAACAGAACCCCCACCGCCTTAAAGGTAGTGGGGGTTGCCTCTTTCACTTTAAATATGTTAGGAAAGCGTTTTGTAAGCATTTTGCTGTTATGGCATTTTACTTGGCATTAATCCACACACTCACATAGAGTGCGACGCTCCTAACGGGAGTAATACTGCACGACATAGCCTCTTCAATCCACGCACTCGTACAGAGTGCGACGAAAGAAAGGAGAGACTCATATGAGAGAATTAATCTTCAATCCACGCACTCCTAAGTGCGACTGCAACATTTCGTGTCCAGATACCATCCAACCACAAAATATAACAGCATGTATAATTTTGTTTGGAGCGCAAAACGTTTTTGAAACAATTTTGGCGCTTTAACGTTTGTTTTTAAGTGCGAACCTAATTACCAAAACTCATCCGCATCTACCCTGCCTGCCCTTCTTTTGCTTGTCGCAGTGTGTCGTCCTTTTTGTTTTGGGGCAAAATATTCTTTACGAGATTTTTTGACAAAGCTACAGTTTGAACAGTTGTTTCTGTCATTGCAGAACCAGCAATCGTCAATGTCAAGCCAAAACCATCTTGGCATAGTAGGCGGTTTTCTCCGTTTTGTTTTTCCCATACAAACGAGCTCCTCACATCATTCGAAATGCTTTTTTACATATTTTGTGCTGCTTCAGCTAAAGTGAGAATTGTTTCTTGATATGCAATCTCTCTCAAATCAGCTCTCATACGCTTAAACATATTCGTGCTCTCGGCAACAGCCTCGGCGAGTTCTTTTGAGTCCCAGAACTCCTTAATAGGCTTATTGAGAATGAAATCCTGAATATCCTGAGTGTGAGAGTTAAAATCAAACTTCAGAATTGCATAAAGATATACTCCCTGCGGACCGGTATCATTCAATTTGTGCTCAGCTACTGTATAGAGAGCCTTCTTATCTTTATCAAAATGAACATCTACAGTGATGTTCTCCTTGTCTTCTGTGGTAAGTTTTAAACTATTTTCAACTTTAAACATTGTTAATTATCCTTTCTTATTCTTCGATGGAACTTCAAAGCTCCCGCAATGTCGTTAAAGCACTTTGGGATGCTTTCTCTTTTTGAAAAGCCACCAATAATCTAAATTTAAATATTCAACATCTCGACCGTAATAGTAGAGATATATAGAATTATCTTTTTGCGCTATAAACAGTCTTCCGTTATAGCTGGCTCTGCATCTTTTGGTGTTCTTAAGATGTTCTCTCGCGTTTTTATCAACCCAATACTGTGATAATCGCCATACTCCTTCGGCATATACTTCAATCCAGTTAGGAAAAGTTAATCTATGCTCTTTATATTCTTCTTGCTGCTTTTTATGCTTTCATATGCCGCCTTAAGTTCCTCTCTGGTGTGTTCTTTTTCTGAATGGCATTTGCCTTTTCTTTCAGCGGCATATTTGTAGTCTAAATACATACTATACTCTTCATCATCATAATCCGGCTCAGAGTCATAAAAGCATTCCAAATGTTCAACTACATAATAATGTCTAAATATCCAATCTATAAATCGGTTACTTGGTTTGAGCTTTTTAAATGTTAGCTCTTTGTGATGTTCATACAATTCTTCTTGAATTAAATCGTTACGTATCATCAAAGTCCCCTTTTCGTCAATTATGTTAACTATACGAGCCCGATATAATCTAAAAACAGAGATTTGGAATTGTATTTTTCCTTATCATAAGACACGGCTTTAGAATATACAAAATCAATACTTTTGTCTTTTGACATATTGTATTTTTTTTGAAGTTCGTTTGTAATCGTATCAAGACTCAGCCCAAACTCTTTCATATCTTTAAAAAATGATAACTTTTTTAATGTTAATATAGCACAATCGAGCTCATCCAACATAATGCATTGCTCCTTTCATTGACAAAAAGTCATTGCGGTTTTTCTTACATTTTAAATATGTTAGATGCCAAAACTAAATCGTATTTTCAAACAATTCTTTGAGCTAACCCTTTAAAATTGTTTTAAAATTCAAAAGGGCGTTCGACGTTAACTATTTAGTCATCATAGTCCTCAAAATCAACATCGTCATCGAAATCATTCTCATCATAGATTGCGTATTCGTCGTCATATTCAAACCCGTCATCGTCTTCAAACATACATAAGTATTCGTTGTCATCTTCGTTATCGCAGACTATAGTAAGACAATCTTTGCCGTATTCATCCTCGCAGCGTTCGATTCTTCCGTCTTTCTCAAGTGTTTCAGCAAGCTCAACGAGTGCTTCTTTATCCTTGACCGTTTTAAAGAGTTTTGAAAGAAGAATAGCTTCCAAGCGTTCGTATTCTGAATCATATTTTTCAGCTATCTCATCTCCGTCTTCTACTTCTACCCACTCGTAATCTTCCAGCTCTTCATCCATATTGTCCGGGTCATCCGAAACAAGAAGATTTTTTGTAAAGGTATAAACAGTAGGATTGAGTGTATCAAACTCAATAGTATCCATAAAAATAAGTCCTTCGTCACCGTCATCGCTGTATATCGGTCCGACCTGTGCAGTAATTGAATAATGAGTGTCATCAACAATATCAACATCCATATCTATCGGAAGCTCAACTGTATCGTCTTCATCCTCATCGTCATCTTCCAGCCAATTCGTCTTGTTATCAACAAGGTTATCGAGCAAAGAGACCTCTTCAGGATAATTATTGCTTACATAGTCTCTAAGGTTGTTCAGACTGATATTCAGCAGAGAATTAAATACTTCCTGATATTTGATGATAAAAATAGATGACAGTTCGTTTTCTTCTAAGTCAAAAGGAGTAAGCTCATCATCCTTGTCCCTTGCCTCAACGTAACTCTTCGTGAGAATGCTCATACAGGTTATATCTACAGAAGGCTGAGAATCAAAAGTAAAACATATCGCAGCGTTTAACCAGATATTTCTGTTTGCATCTCGGTCAAATATCGGACCTAATTCGCTATGAGCAATAAGCAGCTCGTCGCCGCCAAATACAAGTCTGGATACTTCTGCATTGTCCGGAATGTTGATTGGATTGATAAAATTCATATGTTGTTCCTCCAGTATTTAAATTGTTTTAAAATGGTCAATTTCGGTTTGTTAACTTAGCAATTAGGTTTGCTATTGCAATGACTGTTGCTGCCGTCAATGTTTTAGCAGACGCTTTTTGCATTAAATCTGCGTTTTTGTTTTTACAAGCACAAACGCCCTGAATTATTCCTAATAATCCAATTGTTGCGCCTGCGGCGGAAAGAACCTTTGATTCAATTTCTCCGATATCGTCTTTAAATTCAAGCTTCATATTAAACTCCGTTTCGTTGTGGTATTTTTTTTGTTCACAATGAATATGTTAGATGAATTTTCAAAATGTTTGTTTTGTCCATAGAAAGCAAAAAGAGCCTCTGAGAATAATCTCAAAAGCTCTAATTGCTTAAACCGCATACGCCATCTTCTTGAAATGCTCTTTAGAGTCTACTTTTGAATCATAGATAATCATAGCGTCAATAAGCTCATCGGTAGAGTCTATGCTGTTGACATTCGGCAAATCCAGCGCATCAAATGTGTTGTATGACAAGTCACAGTTAGGTGAAACTTGTCCTTTTGCTGTGACATACATCATTTCGCATTCATTGTCTTCCTCGTCCTCATCCCAATTATCCAAACTTACCAAATTAAATTTTGCATTGTATTCCGCAATTCTGTCACTATAGCAGTTATCTTTTGCTCTGCCTTCAAGAATAACATAATCCTCTTTCAACTCTCCTCTGTGAGTTACGAAGGAAAAAGCATCATAAGCCGGGTGAAACATCAACGGTTTATGGTAAAGCTCGGCGTAGGATTGCTTATGATATCTGTCTGTTGAGATATCGAAGGAGCATATATCTTTTTCGTCGCAGTAGACATACAATTTCACCAAAGCTCTCATAAGCTCCGGACTGTAAACAGTGCCGTTAGAAGCAACGTAAAAAGCGCCAACTGATTTTTTTGACGCAATTATGTAGTCGATGATTTTAGCGATTTCTTTTCCGTACAGAGTAGGTTCTCCGCCCGAAAATGTTATTGTTCTGATGCCTGTTACAAGGTCAATAGCCTTTTTAGCAATTTCGAAAGGCATAGTTAAATTTTCGCTTTCTCCCCTGAGACAGTGGTCGCACTGAAGATTGCATTTCCTGCCAACTTCCAAAACAATGTCAGTAAATAAATTTGCCATAACAATTCCTCCTTACCAAGTAGATAAATGTTCAGTATACACTAATTGGCTCCCTAAATAAAAATCAAAATCTTCTAAATATGTACCAATCATTCCGTCAAACATTAAGCGAATATAGAATATAATTTCCTCGTTTCTCCAGTTTTGAGTTTCGGCATAAAGCAATACATTATCAAAGAGTTTGGTAAATTGTTTCACTGCATTAAAGGCTTTTGAATCTCTCCACCACACAGAAACAGTTTTCTTTTTATTTTCTTTTAAAAAGACACTTTTACGGTATCGCAAAGACAAATAGTTGTCGGACGTGGCCAGAAATATTTCGTTATCGTCTGACGTTTTCAAGTTCATAACACCATTCAGTAAAAACGAAAGGTAGACTTGAAATTTATCTTCACTCATCTTTTGCAATTCCGAATAATGTAGAATGTTATCCAAAAACCTTAGAAACGCATGTTCTTCATCATAATTCTCTCTAAATCCAATCATTACCTCTATATTTTCAGGCAACTTTAAATTTTTGTTTTCCATGTAAATCTTCCTTTCAATCGGCATACGGTTTAATTTCCTGTCGCCTTAATATTCAAAACAAATATGTTATTTGACTCATAATTAAAAAGCCAATCTTCGAGCTTGCCAAAGCTTCGCAGACTGACTTTTCTTTTTTGTTTATTCTGTTTTCTTTCTTTTTTGTGTCAGTATTTCGCCTTGCCTACCAAACTATATGCTACATTTGGTAAGGGGCTTATTCCTTTTGTTTTTCTTTTTTTTCTTAGGCTCCAACGCAAACTATGAAAATCATCATCCTGCTTCTAAAATTCATTTTTAAACAGTTTCACAGAAAAATTGTTTTAAAGAGCAATTGTGAGCTGGTTGCAAAACACAAACATCACTGTATCAATAACGTGGTACACCGAAAAAACTATCGCAGTTTAAGCGAAACGCTCCTATCTCCCTTCCGACATATCACAAAAAACAGTAGGAGCAAATATGTGGTGCGAATATCATAACAGCAGACAGTGATGCAAATATATGATGCTAAACCAAAAATTAAAGAAAACACATTGAAAAGCATTTTATTCATGAGTTCAAATTTTAATAAAAGAGCATTTGAGTCTATAATCAGATTCGGTGCAACAAGGAACAAGCTTGATATTTATGTGTATCAATAAAGTGATGTAGACGGAACGCAGGATACTAAACGGAAAATATTACAACAGTGCGCAATCTATTTTGGAAACATAAAAGTGTTCATTATTTGCAGTGTATCAGTAATGTGGTGCAGAGATAATAACTTAACCGGCATAACAATTTCTTCTTCTCGAAAAAGAGCAAACGAAATGATTAAAACCACTTGTATCAGTAATGTGATGCTTTACTACTTCTTCTAAGAAGCAATGCGGTTTATTTGCAAAAAATATATCTCATCGGTTTATAGTATCAATTATGTGGTGTTGTATAAATTTCATTAAAATGTCATTCGAAATGCTGAAAGAAGAAATACTGGAGCTAAAAATATTGACGTAACAATAAAAAATGATTTAGCAGAGCAAAAATGCTATAGAATATTACAGTATCAATAATGTGATGCATAGGAAAAGTCTTTGTGATTTCTTTATTATTTAGCGCTTAAAATGCAGCGTATCAATATTGTGGTACAGAATTATAATCGCAATTGGATTATTTTATTAACACCAATATTATGATGTTCTGCTCTATTTGGCATAAACTGTTTAAAAATCTATTTGTTATCTTTTATTTTAAAGGGCGTTTTGAAATAGTTTTGTTAAGTTGTTTTAAAATGAATAGAATTGTCTTAAAGATAATTTCGTCATTGATGATATATGAATGGATTTCCTATGTTTTGAAATTCTGTTTCTTAATTGTTCCTGGTTTCTTATTTAAAGAAGAAATATAATGTTTGCCTATAACTCTAATGCTACTCATATAGAAGAAGTCGTTATGCTTTTTCTTTGTCTATCCGACATCTATCTTTTTGTTCTTTTTCTTTTCTTTCCCTTAATTCTTATATTCCTTTTTTATAGCTTTTTTATTTCTTTTTTTATTAGTATTTCGGTATGTAGTAATAACATTCGAAATGTTATAATAGCATTCGGTATGTTATATAGCATTCGTAGTGTTTATATTAGCATTCGATAAGTAGGATAAGTATTCGATATGCTATTACTATTAGTTATGCTGAGAATACTTCCATATGGAGCAGGTAAGATAGTTATATAGATAGATATATAGAAAGAAATAATAGCATCAACGAAGTGTTTTT
>ERZ1034844.659-NODE-659-length-18178-cov-6.252552_pt1 | contig 18178 bp, 13 predicted proteins | sample MGYA00520594_ERZ1034844 | MGnify/ENA primary metagenome ERZ1034844 (study PRJEB33766, sample SAMN09781733) | gut metagenome | biome: gut microbiome | host: Homo sapiens | place: Madagascar | study: EMG produced TPA metagenomics assembly of the PRJNA485056 data set... | reverse complement strand
AAGTTTCTTGCTCAGTTAGAGTAAAACGAGGACGATTTTACCATCATTCATGGGACCGCAGGCTTCGCTGCCTGCGGCAGCTCAACCTGCGGTTATGGATGTTCGCCCTCTTCGAGGACGTTCTGGCAAGCGCCAAAGTCGAGCGCGGCGACGTTCTTGTCTAAAGCTTGTGAGGAGAAATTATGAAGGAAAACAAAGCTCAAAACAAGCGAACAAAATGAATAAATATGCAAAAACAAGAGACGAAACGCATAAATATCCAAAACAGTGGTTGTAAGCAGAAACATATATTTAGCTTTCTGTTTTCAAAATATAGCGGGGTTTAACTTATTGTTTTTGTTAACAACTCTTAAAAACAGAGTGGTTTTGTCAAAGGGCCCAAATGAGCTCCTCAAAGGGCCTTAATGAGCTCGTCAAAGAGCCTCTTTGACAACGTCATTTGGGCACTTTCAAATCGTAAGTTGGGCTCTTTTAAAACGTCTCTAAAAAAGGCCCGAAAAATGCATAAATATACAAAACTGAGACCAATGTTTTTTCCGTAATCTTTTAACGAAAATGGTCCATTTGTAACCATTAATATTCATAAATTCTTATGGTTGCTTTTTTTAAGAAAAGAACATTCTTTGATTCCGATTTTTTCGATAAATTTGTAACAAAGTTTACAAAAGAGCGCTTACAAAACAACAGTAGAGCTATGAGCAAAGCAACACAACAAGAACATAAAAACCATAAAAGCAGATGACAACAACACGACACACAGCCACAATGGTGGCGGCAGCCGTAATGGCCGTGATGCTCTCGGCATGCGACAAAGTGTTCGACGTGCATCCTTACGATGTGAGGGTGAAAGGCGAGAAAGGCATGAACGCCAAGCAGGTGGCACTGATAGAAAAAGCCACGCTTGGCAAGGACACCATTCGCTTTGCCTTCATCAGCGACACGCACCAATGGTTCGATGAGACGAAGGCCGAGATAAGAGACATAAACAGACGAAAGGACAGCATCGACTTTGTGGTACACGGAGGCGACATAACCGACTTTGGCGGCACGCGCGAGTTTGAGTGGAGCCGTGACCTGCTGAAGGGTCTCAGTGTGCCGTTCGTGACGCTGCTCGGTAACCACGACTGTCTGGGCACGGGCAACCAGAGCTATGAGGTGATCTTTGGCGACCCCGACTTCAGTTTCATTGCCGGAGGCGTCAAGTTTGTGTGTCTTAACACCAACGCCATAGAATATGACTACTCGCGGCCCGTGCCAAACCTCGACTTCATGGAGCAAGAGACGACGAAAGACGGCGAACGCTTCGACAGAACGGTGCTGTGCATGCACGCACCACCCTACTCGGAGCAGTTTAACAACAACGTGGCCAAGGCGTTCAACTTTTACACCAAGATGTATCCAAGACTCTTGTTCTGCCTTTACGGACACGGACACCAGATGGAGCAACACCGTTTTTTTGACGACGGACCCATCTACTATGAGGTGTGCAACGCCCCGAAGCGACATTATTACATTTTCACCATAACCCACGAAAACTACAGCTATGAGATTATCAACTTTTAAAACCGCGCTCGCCCAGCTGCTGCTCGTCATGGCGGCCTTGTTCTACGCGACCTCGGCTGAAGCAGCCTGTTTCTTGCAGCAAGACGAGACAGACATAGACACATCGCTGATAGACACCACAAACACGATAAGCCGATACGACCGGCGCATTCACCGCTACCGCAAGCAATGGAACTCGCTCATACCGACGCAGCACGTCATGCAGTTTTGCGGTAACATGGGTCTGGTGTCGGTGGGCATTGGCTGGGATTATGGCCATCGCCGGCAGTGGGAGACGCAGCTGCTCTTCGGGTTTGTGCCAAAATATGACAGTCACAACGCCAAGATCACGATGACGGTGAAGCAAAACTACATTCCGTGGTCAATCTTCATAAGCAACGGATGGAGCATTGAGCCGCTGCAATGTGGCATCTACCTGAACACGGTGTTCGGCCACGACTTCTGGACCAAGCAGCCAACAAAATATGAGAGCGGCTATTATCCTTTCTCCACCCGCTTGCGTCCGAACGTGTTTGTGGGCGAGCGCTTCACAAAGGCCGTGCCCAACAACCGCCGCAAATATATCAAGAGCCTCAGCTTCTTCTACGAGCTGAGCACCAACGACATCTACGTCATGCACCTCATCCACACCGGAAGCATGGGCTTCTGGGACCTCTTCGGTCTGTCATTGGGCATCAAGGCACAGCTGCTGTAGAGAGGGGCAGGAAGAAAATAACTCCACATGAAAGAACATATAAAAACATGCGAAGCAAAAAATTTTAGAGAATAATGAATAAATGTAATGTTTTATTCGTAAATTTGCATTCAATAACGATTTATTGTTAAGGAGCTAATTTTTTGTCTAACAAACATATAAATTGTACGACATGGAAAAAATCAAAGGAAAAACGCGTGAAGAACTGATTGAAGCATTTCGTAACGCTATAAATAAAAAAAGAGAATGGGAAGAGCAAACAAAAATTGAATTTGCAAAAATCCGCAAAAGAGGAATGCAGCTTGAATCATGAATAAATTAGATATTTCCGCTATTAATACAAATTCTCCATATTCAATATGGAACGAAGGCGATTATTATTATTTTCGTTCAAGATATGGAGTGATGTATAAAGTCGGATTTATGGAAGACTTTACCATTTGGGAAGAAAATGCATACCAATTTCTTATTCTAAACGAAGAAAATGTACCTTCTCCAAATGACGCTAATATTAAAACTACCGTGTTTTGTATTATTGAAGGATTCTTTATTAAAAATCCTTCAATATTATTGTATTTATGCGAAACAGGTGATGGCAAGCAGGCTTCTAGAAACAGATTATTTATAAGGTGGTTTGAAGAATATTCAGACAAACATCTATATTATTTCAATACGATAGAATTGGAAGCTGACGGCATAAAAAACTACGCTGCTATTATTGTACAAAAAAGCAATCCTAAACTTACAGAAATAATAAAAGATTTTGATGATGTCATAAAAATTTTAAATGACAAACCTCAATAGAGAGATGGCATAACCACGCTTATATTTAACCCAAATCGGTCATTAGGCCGTTTTTTGTTTTATTTTATAACTGCTTGCAGTCTTTTGTTTTTTATAAGTTGTCTTTTGCTTGTTTTTAATTCGCAATAGCTCGCTATTACTCATTAAAAGCCAAACAAAATCCATTCTTCTAAAAATCCAAAATCCAAGCAAGCCCTAACAACCGATTTGGGTTTAAAGTTACATCATCTCTCTATTGAGAAGTTATGAATTCACATCTCTACCTCATCGCTTCAGATGCGGCTTGTCCTTGCCGTTGAAGCTCTTTACCTTCATGCCGAGCTGGTCGGGAAGGATGGCGTTGAGGAATATGCCCACGAGAGCGGCGAGGGCAAGACCGGAAAAGGTGACGGGGCCAATCTGTACGCCACCGTCGGTGCCATACTGCACGCCGATGGACACCACCAGGATGAGAGCAGCCACAAACACGTTGCGCGATGAAGAGAAATCGACAGAGGTCTCGACAAGGTTTCTCACACCAACGGCAGAGATCATGCCGTAGAGAATGAGGCTCACACCTCCGATGGTTGCTGCTGGCATCAGGGCGATAAGACACGCAAACTTGGGACAGAAGCTGAGCAAGATGGCGAAGCAAGCAGCCAGGCGGATGACCGCAGGGTCAAACACGCGGGTGAGGTTGAGCACGCCCGTGTTCTCGCCATAGGTGGTGTTGGCAGGAGCGCCGAAGACCGAAGCGAGCAGCGTTGCCAGACCGTCGCCACAGAGCGTGCGGTGCAAGCCAGGGTCCTTGATGAAGTTTTTGCCCACGGTGCTCTGTATGGCGCACATGTCGCCGATATGCTCCATGATGGTCGCGAAAGCTATTGGGAAGATGGCAATGACGGATGTGAGGACAAGGTCAAAATTGGGGTCTTTAAGCACAGCAAAGGAGGTGCGCTCCATGTTTAAAGGCGAACCTATCCATGCCACCTCACCAAGCTTTGAGAAATCGACCTCGCCCATGGCTGCCGCCAAGACGTAGGAGCCGAGCACGCCAAGCAAGATGGGAACAATCTTTATTATGCCACGTCCCCAGATGGAAGAGCCGATGACGATGGCTATGGCTGTGATGGCGAGGAGCCAGTTTTGCTGACAGTTGCTGATGGCAGAGCCCGACAGCGTGAGACCAATGGCTATAACCATGGGGCCCGTGACCACGGGCGGGAAGAAGCGCATGACCTTGTCGGTGCCAAACATCTTGAGGAGAAAGGCCATGACAAAATAGAGCAACGATGCGGCAGCAACACCCAGACAGGCATAGTTGAGCGCCATCTCGTCGGTGAGACCTTGCGCCACACACAGCTGCTTGACCGAGGCGTAGCCTCCCAAGAAGGCGAAGCTGGAGCCAAGGAAGGCAGGAACCTTCATTTTTGAGACGAGGTGGAAGATGAGGGTGCCTATGCCGGCGAAAAGCAATGTGGCACTCACATCGAGTCCGGTGATGAGAGGAACGAGGATGGTGGCTCCAAACATGGCAAACAGGTGCTGTATGCCGAGCACCACAAATTTAGGTTTTCCCAGTTGGCGGGCATCGTATATGCCCTGGCGGTCTGTGTTCATTGCGTTATGGTTTTTCTGTTCTAAAAAAAATTACATCTCAATAAATAACGGACATACTGTTCTTTTATTGTACTTTTGTTTGAGCACCTACTTAAAAGTTGTAACTTTGCATCTGCAAAGGAAAACAACAAAAGGAAACAAAAAATTCAAGATAACATGACACAAGCCAAAGAAAGACCATCCGAACGGCTATGGAACGCCGATTACATAAAGGTGATGACCACCAACTTTCTGCTCTATTTCGCCTTCTACCTGCTCACGCCACTGCTGCCACTGTATCTCAGCGAGCAGTTTGGCGCAACCAAAGACACGATAGGCATTGTGCTGAGCGGCTACACCGTGGCAGCTCTTCTGGTGCGTCCGTTCTGCGGCTATGTGGTCGACAGCTTTGCACGCAAGAAGGTGCTCATGGTGTGTCTCACCGCTTTCTTTGTGTGCTTTGCAGGCTATATCGCAGCAGGCACAATTCTCATGTTTGCCATCTGCCGAACGCTCCACGGCGCACCCTTCGGGGCGGTGACGGTGGCTAACAGCACATGCGCCATTGACGTGCTGCCGGCCTCGCGAAGGAACGAGGGCATAGGGCTGTATGGGTTGAGCAACAATTTTGCCATGGCCATAGCCCCGTCTGTGGGAATATGGCTGCACGATGCGGTGGGCAGCTACATGGTGCTCTTCTGGATTGCCCTCGCGGTGGCAGGCTCTTCCGTGGTCATTGCAGGCACACTGAAGCTGCCGGAAAAGGAGATCATAAAAAACAAAGACAAGCTGTCGCTCGACCGCTTCTTCCTGACACGCGCGTGGCTGCTGGCTATAAACATTGCCATGTTTGGCTTCTGCTGGGGCGTGCTCAGCAACTATCTCGCCATCTACAGCAAGGAAGCACTGGGCATTACGGGCGGCACAGGCACCTATTTCGCCATTCTATCATGCGGCCTGTTCCTCTCGCGCCTGCAAGGACGCAAGGCGCTGCGCGACGGCCGACTGACACAAAACGCCATGGAGGGCATGTGTCTGTCGCTCGTCGGCTTCGTGTTGTTCGTGGCAGTGCCCCATCCCGTGGCCTACTATCTGTCGGCAGCACTCATCGGTCTGGGCAACGGCCATCTTTATCCTGCCTTCCTCAACATGTTTGTGGCGGTGGCACGCCATGACCAGCGCGGCACAGCCAACTCGAGCATTCTAACAGGCTGGGACCTGGGCTTCGGCATTGGCTGTCTGCTGGGCGGCGTGGTGGCAGAACATTGGGGCTATGGTGCAGCGTTCTGGATGGTGGCGCTCGAAAACGCTTGCGGCGTCGCGCTCTTCTTCATGGCAGGACGACAATTCTTTATGGCAAGAAAGCGAAGCGAGTGAAGCAGAAGGGGCATGTGAAGCCATAGGAGCTTAACACGCCTTGAGAGCCCTTGCCTCAGAAACGAGGCTCAAAATCATTTCACAACAACCTTCACGGTCTTGCCATCCGACTTGAGCAGATAGAGACCGGCAGAAGGTGCCGTGAGAGAGCCGCGGCCGTGCATAACAAGACGGCCTGACGGGTCATAGAGCGAGAGATCGGCACCGCTAAGGCTGAACGTGCGGCCATCGATCTTAAGTATGGCAACCATGTCGGCAGAGATGCCGTCAACAGCGCTCACCTCAACCTCGTCGTAGTTATAACAATAAGTTGCGGTGCTGTCAAAGTTTGTCCGTTTGTTCGTTTTCACATGCATGGTGACACGCCCCTCGCTGTCGTAGGTGTAGGTCTGCTTGTTTACCATTTCCAAGAAGGGGAACGAAAGGCTGCCGCTGTATGACACAAGGCGACCATCGGCGCGACGCACATATTCGACCTCTTGATGAACACCGTCTTCCTCATAAAAATAGCGGCAGGTGAGTCCGTCGTCAGACACGCTGTAGCCTTCCTTCGACATTAGCCAACTGTTGCTGTCGCTGTCCCACTCAAAACAGATGTCCAGGGTGCTGTCGCCCGAACCGCACACAACAGTGGGGCTGACGGACAATGAACAGAAACCGTCATAGCTGTCTTCAAACGGCACGGGCTCGATGTATGAAAACTCGCGGGGCGAGGCGGAAAGGAGCGAACGGCCTGTGAGACCAACAAACCGAGACGTGGCGGCATCCCACGCATATTCGCGAACCCAACATTCGGGACCAAACAACATCTTCTCACATCTGCCCGTAGGAACAATGTTGCCGTTCCTGTCTTTTTCACATGTCGTGTAGACGTAGATGTCGCCGTCAAAATGGGCTTCTGTCAACGCCTCAATGTTATCTACTACCCATCCCGCATCGTGCCAACGGCTGTGGGTTATGCTGTGGGCAGCAATGTCGTAGACAATTTTTTGCGTCATCGCTGTAAACGTTTCGTCTTCGTAGAACACAACGTTCAAACCGTTTCCGGTCTTCTCTTTTTCAGCATAGCGGGCTGCATATTCTGTGGTCTCGTCATGCGGATCTTTATAACGATATTCCACTTCGCGCACATTTCCGTTTTCCAGATAGCAATACTCGCGACGCGAGACATAAGAAACCGGTGACTCGCCTTCCTGGACAAGGCGGCTGCGACAGACAGTGGCGCGTCCAATGGCATCGGTCGTGATGTCGAGATATGTGCCATTGCGGTAGGTGAAAGAGAGATTGGCTGCTGCAACCCATGAGTCGCCACTTTTCATGACAAACGTCGGGACAAAGCTGTTAAAAGAAGCATCTGACACGCTGCCCTTACATTTCAGTTGGTTCTGTAAGCAGCCGGCAGCGTCATAGAGGCTGATGTAGACGGCGCTGTCCTTGAAGTCTTGCAAACTCTCCCTACGGTTTTTGTCGGCAACGGTGAAGCTGCCGTCGGAACAGAAGCATACCTCTCCCTCACTTTTTCCGTCGGCATCGTAACGCTGGTATGTTGTGGTGGTAGAACCGTCAGCAGCGCTGTGTCGCTCCTTGGCTATGCCGTGGCCGACCCACGAGCAGGTGTAGGTCTGGGTGGGGAGGTTGGTCTCAGCATCATAACAGGCAGAATGGCGGTTGCCGTTGGCTTCGGTCACAGGCAGTTGCAGATACTCGTTGAGCGAGCACACACGCCATGCCTTGGGTGTGAGCTCTGCCCTTTCGCCTACATAAACGACAGAATAAGGCTTTACCGAAACGTCGTTCGTCGACGGATCAAGCTGCACATCGGTCATCGAGCCCGACCTCGACACGTTGCCTTCGCCAGCATATTGGGTCTTTATGCATGCGGTCTCGACATAATGGCCGTCAAAGAGCAGGCTATATGTTGTCGTGGTATAATAATCTATTGCTGTGGCTTCGGGCGACGAGTAAGAAAAAAAGGTACAGGTGTTCTGCCCGTTGTCGACCTTTATCTCCGTTCTGTTGTTTGGATATTCCCAACGGTTGGCCACATAGCACCCCTTGGCTTTGAGCCACAACGTCTGCGATAATGATATCTCGGAACCGGAGACGTCATACAGACAATAAGAGCTGCGATAGCCCTCGGGGCCATTGTCGTAAGCGAAGGTGCTCTTTGAGCTCAACACAAGATTTGAGTTGGCAGAGTTGTTCTTATATTCGGTTTCTGATGTTAAACGGTTCAGCTCATCGTATGTGCGGAAGGTCTGTTCGGTAGGTGTGCGCTTTTCGTTAGTGACATTATAGACAACGCGCTTGGTCCAAAAACCTTGGGCGTTGAGCGCAAACTCATATTCCTTCTTTGAGCCGTTGGTCCCTACGACCGACAAGGGCAAACCGTTGGGGGCGTAGGTGTAGGTGTAAGAGAAATTGTCGTTCGTGTTCTGCGATTTGCTTTCATATCTGTAAACAGACGACACAAGACGCTCTGCGGTAGCTGTTGTTGGGGAACATGTCACAGGGCGCGTCACAGGAGCAGGGGCAACATGCTGCACCAGATGCATGTGAGGCATATTTTCTGGAGCTGATGTTTGAGATGTTGCTTGCGGTGCTGCTTGAGATGATGTTTGAGCTGTTGCTTGAGCAGAAAGCGCAAGACACGCCATTAGAAGGAGGACTGTTTGGTTCATATAGATAAGGTTGTTGTGTAGACAGCATTAACCAAAAGGCCCACCACCAAGCCGAAAGAGGTTTGGTAGTGGGCCTTATCTTAATCTCCTGTTTTTATAATAGCGGCTATCGTTGCTACAACAAAGACCTTACCGGCTTGTGTTGATGCTGTTTTAAATAGCCTTTAGGAGCTTTCGTTTCTTTTTTAAGCCTCGCCCTTGGTTGTGCCGTCGCCGAAGGGAGCGATTGTGCGGCCACCTGCGGGCTGCTGAATCTTATCCTCGGCGAACTGGATAGGGCCGAAAGTCTGCTCATAGCCTTTGATGTTCTCCTGAAGAGAGAGCATGAGACGCTTAGCGTTCTCGGGAGTCATTACCACGCGGCTGCACACTGCGGGATGCTCCAGACCGGGAAGAGTGCGCACGAAGTCGAGCACTACCTCGCTGGGAGAGTGAGTGATTACTGCCAGGTTGGCGTATTCGCCAAGAGCCACTGCAGGGTTTGTGAACGAAAGACTTGCCTGCTGGGGCTGATTCTGCTGATTGTTGTTGTTGTCCATTGTAAAATGATCGATTTAGATATTTATTAATTTTGTTTGTTTAAACGGCAAAAAAAACTGACGGTATCCTGCCAACTACTGTCGAAAGGGGTGCCGTCAGTCTGTTTGTCTAATGCAAAGGTAACATTATTTTTGAAATTTGCAAAAAATAATGCTATAAATAAATGTTATAATCTAACACAAAAAGGACACACCCCAAAAAAGAGGTGTGTCCCTTTTATAACATCTTATCGTTTTTCTTATTTCTGGTTGTCAGAGAAATCGATAACATTCTTGCGGTTGGCCTGCATGCGCTCATAGTCTTCCTTTGAGCCTACGATCAGACGCTCCCACTCGCGGAGACCTGTACCGGCGGGGATGAGGTGACCGGCGATAACGTTCTCCTTCATGCCTTCCAGACGGTCTACCTTGCCACGGATAGCGGCCTCGTTGAGCACCTTCGTTGTCTCCTGGAACGATGCAGAAGAGATGAAGCTCTTGGTCTGGAGAGCGGCGCGGGTGATACCCTGAAGAATCTGTGTAGATGTTGCGGGCACGGTGTCGCGCACCTGAACCTGACGGAGGTCACGACGCTTCAAGCTTGAGTTCTCGTCGCGCAGCTTGCGGGCCGACACGATCTGACCAACCTTGAGCACATCGCTGTCGCCTGCATCGACAACATACTTCTTGCCCCAGATGCGGTCGTTCTCCTCTGCAAAGTCGAGCTTGTCGACAATCTCCTGCTCGAGGAATGTTGTATCGCCCGGTTCGTTGATCTGAACCTTGCGCATCATCTGGCGAACGATAATCTCGAAGTGCTTGTCGTTGATCTTCACACCCTGCAGACGGTACACGTCCTGAACCTCATTCACGATATACTCCTGAACGGCGGTCGGGCCCTTGATGGCAAGGATGTCGCCCGGTGTGATACTACCGTCAGACAACGGGGTTCCGGCACGCACAGCATCGTGCTCCTGTACAAGGATCTGCTTTGACAGCGACACGAGATATTTCTTCTGGTCACCGGTCTTGCTGGTAACGATGATCTCACGGTTGCCACGCTTAACCTTGCCCATGGTAACCTCACCGTCGATCTCAGACACAACAGCGGGGTTGCTAGGGTTACGAGCCTCGAACAGCTCGGTAACTCGTGGCAGACCACCGGTGATATCGCCTGCCGAACCGGCAGCACGAGGAATCTTCACGAGGGTGGTACCTGTCTTGACGGTCTGGCCGTCTTCAACAACAACGTGTCCTCCCACAGGGAAGTTGTAGGTACCGATAATCTCGCCATTTGCATCAAGCACATCGCAGGTCGGCACCTTCGACTTGTCCTTAGAGTCGATGATAATCTTCTCGGTAAGACCTGTGGCGTCGTCGGTCTCAGCACGGAACGTTACGCCCTCAACAACATCGTTGAAGCGCAGGGTTCCTGCATACTCGGTAACGATAACGGCGTTGAACGGGTCCCACTTGGCAATGAGATCGCCCTTCTTTACCTCGTCGCCTTCCTTGAAATAGAGTGAAGAACCGTAAGGCACGTTCACTGTTGCAAGGGTGATGTCGGTATGCGGGTCGATGAACTGAAGCTCGGTAAGACGGCTCACAACCATCTCACACTTGATGTCCTTCTCGCCGTCGTTCTCGATGAACGGCACGACACGGATGTCCTCGAAGTGGAGCTTGCAGTCGTTCTTTGCTACGATAGAAGCGTTGGCGGCAGCGTTACCTGCCACACCACCGGCGTGGAAGGTACGGAGCGTAAGCTGTGTACCAGGCTCACCAATGGCCTGTGCGGCAATCACACCTACTGCCTCGCCCATCTGAACCATGCGCTGTGTTGCGAGGTTACGTCCGTAACACTTCATGCAGACACCGTGCTTGCTCTCGCAGGTGAGCACAGAGCGGATCTCAACACTCTCGATGGGAGAGTCTTCGATGGCCTTGGCTATAGAGTCGGTAATCTCTTCGCCGGCAGCCACGAGCAGCTCGCCTGTTGAAGGATGGATAACATCGTGAACAGACACACGGCCAAGGATGCGCTCAGAGAGTGATGAAACCACCTCATCGCCGTTCTTAAGAGCGGTGCATACGAGGCCGCGGAGCGTACCACAGTCTTCCTCGGTGATGATCACATCGTGTGAGACGTCAACAAGACGACGTGTGAGGTAACCGGCGTCGGCGGTCTTCATAGCGGTATCGGCAAGACCCTTACGGGCACCGTGAGAAGCGATGAAGTACTCGAGCACTGACATACCCTCCTTGAAGTTAGAGATAATAGGGTTCTCGATAATCTGGTGTCCCTCGGCACCGGCCTTCATAGGCTTGGCCATAAGACCACGCATACCTGAGAGCTGCTTGATCTGGTCCTTAGAACCACGGGCACCTGAGTCGAGCATCATGAACACGGCGTTGAAGCCCTGGTCTGCCTCGGTCATCTCCTTCATAAGGATAGAGGCGAGGTCGTTGTTGACGTGTGTCCAGGTATCGATCACCTGGTTGTAACGCTCGTTCTCAGTGATGAAGCCCATGTTATAGTTGTCCTGAATGGCACGAACCTCGTCCTGGCCACGGTCAACGATGGATTTCTTTTCTGGCGGGATGATGATGTCGTCAAGGTTGAACGACAGACCAGCCACATAAGCCATGCGATAACCAAGGTTCTTGATGCCGTCGAGGAACTCGCATGCACGAGCCATACCTACGGCCTTGATTACGCTTGAGATGATGCCGCGGAGGGTCTTCTTAGAGATGATATCGTTGAAGAAGCCTACCTCGTCAGGGATAATCTGGTTGACGATAACACGACCTACCGAGGTCTCCACCATGCGGGGCTGCAGCTTGCCGTCGACAAGGTCGGTAACAATAACCTTTACAGGAGCGTGAAGGTCACACATGCCCTCGTTGTGGGCAATGATTGCCTCTTCAGCACCGTAGAAGGTCAGACCTGTGCCCTTGGCACCGGGACGCAGCTTCGTGATATAATAGAGTCCGAGCACCATATCCTGTGAAGGCACGGTGATAGGAGCACCATTGGCAGGGTTGAGGATGTTGTGGCTCTGAAGCATCAGGATCTGAGCCTCAAGCACAGCCTCGTTGCTAAGCGGGAGGTGAACAGCCATCTGGTCACCGTCGAAGTCGGCGTTGAACGCGGTACATGCCAACGGGTGGAGCTGGATAGCCTTACCCTCGATGAGCTTAGGCTGGAACGCCTGGATACCCAGACGGTGAAGTGTAGGAGCACGGTTCAGAAGCACGGGGTGACCCTTCATTACGTTCTCCAGGATGTCCCAGATCACGGGTTCACGACGGTCAACGATCTTCTTGGCGCTCTTGACGGTCTTCACGATGCCGCGCTCGATGAGCTTGCGGATGATGAACGGCTTGTAGAGCTCGGCTGCCATGAGCTTAGGCAGACCACACTCGCCCATCTTCAGCTCAGGACCTACGACGATAACCGAACGTGCAGAATAGTCGACACGCTTACCGAGGAGGTTCTGGCGGAAACGTCCGGCCTTACCCTTGAGAGAGTCGGACAATGACTTCAGCGGACGGTTGCTCTCACTCTTCACTGCGCTCGACTTGCGTGAGTTGTCGAAGAGACTGTCGACGGCCTCCTGAAGCATACGCTTCTCGTTACGGAGAATGACCTCAGGAGCCTTGATCTCTACGAGTCGCTTCAGACGGTTGTTACGGATGATCACACGACGATAGAGGTCGTTGAGGTCGGATGTTGCGAAACGGCCACCATCAAGCGGCACGAGAGGACGGAGCTCTGGCGGGATAACGGGAATGATCTTCATGATCATCCACTCAGGACGGTTCATGTCCTTGCTGCCACGGAACGCCTCTACAACCTGCAGACGCTTCAGGGCCTCTGTCTTGCGCTGCTGTGCCGAGTCATTGTTGGCACGGTCACGCAGCTCGTATGACAGAGCGTCGAGGTCGATGTTTGCAAGCAGGTCGTAAATGGCCTCTGCACCCATCTTGGCTATGAACTTGTTAGGATCGCTGTCCTCAAGATAGTCGTTGCTTATTCCGATCTTGTTGTCGAGGATGTCCATGTACTCCTCTTCTGTGAGGAGGTCCATCTTGTGTGAACCGTTCAGCTCGTTGCCGTCCTCGTCGGTACGTCCTGCAAGGGCACCCGGCTGGATAACCACATATTTCTCATAGTAGATTACCGCGTCGAGCTTCTTTGTAGGCATGCCGAGCAGGTAGCCAATCTTGTTAGGCAGAGAACGGAAATACCAGATGTGTGCTACAGGCACCACCAGCTCGATATGTCCGCTACGCTCGCGACGCACTTTCTTCTCTGTTACCTCAACACCGCATCGGTCGCAGACGATACCTTTGTAACGAATGCGCTTGTACTTGCCACAGGCACACTCGTAGTCGCGTGTCGGACCGAAGATGCGCTCACAGAACAGACCGTCACGCTCCGGCTTGTAGGTACGATAGTTGATGGTTTCAGGCTTGGTTACCTCGCCATACGAATTTTCCAAAATCTCCTCGGGAGAAGCGAGACCGATGGTAATCTTCGTGAAATTATTTTTTACTTTTGTATCTTTCTTGAAAGCCATATCTTATATGAAATATTTAGGGTGTCAGGATTAATCAAGTTTGATGCTCAGACCGAGACCGCGAAGCTCATGGAGCAACACGTTAAGCGACTCGGGGATGCCAGGTGTAGGCATGGGATCGCCCTTGACAATGGCCTCGTAAGCCTTTGAACGGCCGACGGTATCGTCCGACTTGATGGTAAGAATCTCCTGGAGCACATGGCTTGCGCCGAAGGCCTCAAGAGCCCAAACCTCCATCTCTCCGAAACGCTGTCCACCAAACTGTGCCTTACCTCCAAGTGGCTGCTGTGTGATGAGCGAGTAGGGACCGATTGAACGTGCGTGCATCTTGTCCTCAACCATGTGACCGAGCTTGAGGAAGTAAGTGACACCCACGGTGGCTGGCTGGTCAAACTGCTCACCTGTCTCACCGTCATAGAGGTGTGTAGAGCAGAGGTGAGGCAGACCTGCCTTGTCAGTCCACTCAGAGAGGTCCTCAAGATGAGCACCGTCGAAGATAGGCGTAGCAAACTTGACGCCGAGCTTGCGACCGGCAGCACCGAGGATGGCCTCGAAGATCTGACCGAGGTTCATTCGCGAAGGCACACCCAGCGGGTTCAGCACCAGGTCTACAGGACGTCCGTCCTCGAGGAACGGCATGTCCTCCATGCGTACAATCTTCGAAACGATACCCTTGTTACCGTGACGACCGGCAAGTTTGTCACCGACACCGATCTTACGCTTCTTGGCGATGTAAACCTTAGCCATCTGAAGGATACCTGAAGGCATCTCGTCACCGATGGTGATGGCAAATTTCTTACGCTTGAGCTCAGCATCGAGGAGCTTGTACTTGCGTATGTAGTTCATGATGAGCTTCTGGATAAGACCGTTGGTATGGTCGTCCTCTGTCCATCCGTTCGACTGTATGCCGTCATACTCAAGGTTCTTGAGCTGTGTAGCTGTGAACTTGCTGCCCTTTGTGATGATCTCAGCACCGCTGTAGTCTTTCACACCCATAGAGGTCTTGTCCTCGGTGAGGGTGAGGAGCTTGTCAACGAGAATGTCCTTGAGGTCGTCGTTCTTTGCCTCATACTCCTCGTCGATCTTGGCCAGTGTGATCTTGTCCTGTTTCTTCGACTCACGGGTCTTGACAGCGCGTGTGAACAGCTTCTTGTCGATAACGACACCGCTGAGTGAAGGATTGGCTTTCAATGAAGAATCCTTTACGTCACCGGCCTTGTCACCGAAGATAGCACGGAGGAGCTTCTCCTCAGGTGAAGGATCGCTCTCACCCTTTGGTGAAATCTTACCGATCATGATGTCACCGGGCTCAACACGGGCACCGATGCGAATGATACCGTTGTCGTCGAGATCCTTGGTTGCTTCCTCGCTAACGTTGGGGATGTCGCTTGTGAACTCCTCCATGCCGCGCTTTGTCTCGCGAACCTCAAGAGAATACTCGTCAACATGCACTGATGTGAGCACATCGTCACGGACGATACGCTCTGAGAGCACGATGGCATCCTCATAGTTGTAACCCTTCCAAGGCATGTAAGCCACGAGGAGGTTGCGGCCAAGAGCAAGCTCGCCGTTCTCTGTAGCATAACCCTCGGTAAGGATGTCACCGGCCTTGACACGCTGACCCTTGTTACAGATAGGACGCAGGTCGATGGTCATGTTCTGGTTTGTGCGACGGAACTTGGGTATGCGATACTCCTTAAGAGCAGGCTCGAAGCTTACAAACTCTTCTTCCTCTGTACGATCATAGAGAATACGTATGGTTGTAGCGTCAACGTAGTCGATAACACCCTCACCCTCGGCTGTGATCATGGTGCGAGAATCCTCACACACCTGTTTCTCAATACCTGTTCCTACGATAGGAGCATCATTGTGGAGCAAAGGCACAGCCTGGCGCATCATGTTACAACCCATGAGCGCACGGTGACCGTCGTCGTGCTCGAGGAAAGGAATGAGTCCGGCAGAAACCGAACCAATCTGCTGAGGAGCAACGTCCATGAGGTCTACCTCTGAGGGAGGCACAACAGGGAAGTCGGCATCCTGACGACACTTAACGACATCGCGGATGAAGGTTCCGTCGGGACGAAGAGGTGCGTTACCCTGACCGATGATATGGTCTTGCTCTTCTTCGGCAGTGAGATATACAACATCCTCGTTCTTCAGGTCAACGACACCGTTGGTTACCTTGCGATAAGGTGTCTCGATGAAGCCGAGGTCGTTGATTGTAGCGTAAACGCAAAGAGAAGAAATAAGACCGATGTTAGGACCCTCAGGGCTCTCAATAGGACAGAGACGACCGTAGTGGGTATAGTGAACGTCACGCACCTCGAAACCTGCACGCTCACGCGACAGACCGCCAGGACCAAGAGCCGAGAGACGGCGCTTGTGTGTGACCTCAGCCAACGGGTTGGTCTGGTCCATGAACTGAGACAGCGGGTTCGTTCCGAAGAACGAGTTGATAACGCTCGAGATGGTCTTTGCGTTGATAAGATCGGTCGGTGTGAACACCTCGTTGTCGCGCACGTTCATGCGCTCACGGATGGTGCGGCTCATACGGGCAAGACCGATAGAGAACTGGTTGCTCAACTGCTCACCCACTGTGCGTACGCGACGGTTAGAGAGGTGGTCGATATCATCGACGTTGGCGTTGGAGTTGACCAGCTGGATGAGATACTTGATAATCTCTATGATGTCATCCTTTGTGAGGACACGAATGTCAGAATCGGTAGAGAGACCGAGCTTGCGGTTGATGCGGTAGCGACCAACCTCACCGAGATCATAACGCTTGTCTGAGAAGAACAGGTTCTGGAACACCTCGCGAGCTGATGCGTCATCAGCAGGGTCGCTGTTACGCAGCTGACGGTAGATGTAAAGCACAGCCTCTTTCTCAGAGTTGCTGGGATCCTTCTGAAGGGTGTTGAAGATGATTGCATATTTGCTTGCAGCCTCTGCATCCTTGTGGAGAAGTATTGAAGCGGTGCCGCTCTCGAGAATTTCATCAATGTTATCCTCTGTGAGCTCTGTTTCACGCTCCATAATAACCTCGTTACGCTCGATAGATACAACCTCACCGGTATCCTCGTCTACGAAGTCTTCGTTCCAGCTCTTCAGCACACGGGCAGCAAGCTTGCGACCAATGGCAGCCTTCATGTTCTTCTTGTTGACCTTAATCTCCTCAGCAAGGTCGAAAATCTGAAGGATGTCCTTATCGGTGTCGTAGCCGATGGCACGGAGAAGAGTTGTTACAGGCAATTTCTTCTTACGGTCGATGTAAGCATACATCACGTTGTTGATGTCAGTGGCAAACTCGATCCAAGAGCCCTTGAACGGAATGATTCGTGCAGAATAAAGCACGGTTCCGTTAGCATGGACACCCTGTGAGAAGAACACACCGGGTGAACGGTGCAGCTGTGACACAACAACACGCTCGGCACCATTGATTACGAACGTGCCGTTGCTTGTCATGTAAGGGATAGTGCCAAGAAAGACGTCTTGTATGAATGTACCGAAATCCTCGTGATCGGGGTCAGTACAATAAAGTTTCATCTTAGCCTTCAAGGGAACACTATATGTCAAGCCGCGCTCCAGACACTCATCAATTGAGTAGCGGGGCGGGTCGATATAGTAGTCAAGGAATTCAAGAACAAAATTGTTTCTTGTGTCCGTGATGGGGAAGTTCTCAGAGAAGACCTTATACAAACCGTCATTCTTGCGCTCCTCAGGTGGCGTATCCAACTGAAGGAAGTCTCTAAACGACTTTAGCTGCACGTCGAGAAAATCCGGATAGGGCATCGGATTGTGGACGCTGGCAAAATTTACTCTGTTATCAACAATTTTTGAAGCCATTAGAAGATATTAATAGGGTGTTGAAAAATCTAAAAGTTTTAAAGACACAAAAAGGTTAGAACCCGCCTACTTAGCAGATTCTAACCATTAATATGAAAGTAAGAACAAAGGTTGAAAAAATTCAACCTTTATTCCTTACAAGATGCTTGATTACTTCAGCTCTACCTTAGCACCAGCCTCTTCGATAGCCTTCTTCAGGTTCTCAGCCTCTTCCTTAGAAAGACCTTCCTTGATTGTTGAAGGAGCACCGTCTACGAGATCCTTAGCCTCTTTCAGACCAAGACCGCAAGCCTCCTTAACAGCCTTTACAACCTGGAGCTTTGCGCCACCAACCTCAGCGAGAACAACGTCGAATGAAGACTTCTCCTCAGCTGCGTCAGCTGCACCAGCAGCGGGACCAGCAGCTACAGCTACAGCTGCAGCAGCGGGCTCGATTCCATACTCGTCCTTCAGGACTGTTGCCAACTCATTTACTTCCTTTACTGTAAGATTTACTAACTCTTCAGCAATAGCTTTGATATCTGCCATTTTATTCTA
>ERZ1034844.656-NODE-656-length-18202-cov-4.009203_pt1 | contig 18202 bp, 13 predicted proteins | sample MGYA00520594_ERZ1034844 | MGnify/ENA primary metagenome ERZ1034844 (study PRJEB33766, sample SAMN09781733) | gut metagenome | biome: gut microbiome | host: Homo sapiens | place: Madagascar | study: EMG produced TPA metagenomics assembly of the PRJNA485056 data set... | reverse complement strand
CAGCTCCGCCGCCAGCTCCACCTTGCCCATGCGCCCTGCGGCGTTGATTCTGGGCGCAAGGGTATAGCCCATCGTAGAGGATGTAACGCTGCCGGGGGTAATCTGGCATTCCCGCATCAGCGCCAGAATGCCCGCCCGGCGGGAATGCTGCATGGCCGCAATGCCCGCAGTGACCATCACGCGGTTTTCACTGACCAGGGGCATCACATCCGCCACTGTGCCAAGGCTGACCAAATCGCAGTATTCCCGGAAAACCCGCTGCTGATCCCCCAATACCGCCGAGGCAACCTTAAAGGCCACGCCAACCCCCGCCAAATGAGGGAACGGATACTGGGAATCGTGTCGATGGGGATTCACCACCGCCATCGCGTCGGGCAGGTCGGTTTTGCACTCATGGTGGTCGGTGACGATCAGGTCAATGCCCAGCTCCCGGCAGAGCTTTGCTTCCTCCACCGCAGTAATGCCGCAGTCCACCGTGATAATCAGGCTGACCCCCTGGTCCTTTAGGCCACGAATGGCCGGTTCATTGAGGCCGTAGCCCTCCTCCAGCCGGGCGGGGATATACCAGGTGCAGTCTGCCCCCTGTTTTGTTAGAAAATCCGTCAAAAGACAGGTGGAGGTAATCCCGTCCACATCGTAGTCCCCGTATACCGCAATCCGCTCTCCCGCCGCAATGGCCTGACGGATCCGGCTGACTGCCTTGTGGATATCCGGCATGGTCATGGGATCCAGCAGCGGCCCATGCCCGGAGGAAAGAAAGCCGGCAGCTTTTTCAGGGGTATCATATCCGCGGGAAACCAATACGGCGGCAGCCAAAGGTGAGATTCCGGCGGCAGAGAGTGCCGCCGTGCGTTCCCCGTCAATGGGGGAGACATTCCAAGTGCCGTATTTCAATTTTGATGCACATCCATATCATATATTTCTAATCATTATAACAAAGAAAGGCTGAAATCTCAACCGGTTTCCGTAATCTTTGCCGCCCTGGCCCGCGCAATTTCCCGTCTGGCAGGATTGCTCTGTGACCGCAATATGGCCCCCTGCTCCACCAAAATGGCTTCCAGCCAATTTTCAGGGTGCATATTGTTCACAAATTGGTTGATTTGCACAGAAAATATTGAAAAATCACCCCGGAGCTGGTATATTTGCGTCATAAGAGCGAGAAAACCTCCGGCGGTCTGTCCGGCGGCGCCATTGCAGGCATCGTGATCGCGGTGATTGCAGTCATCGCCGTGGTAGCTGTGGTGCTCAAGAAACGCGCTTCGAAGAACGAAAAGTAATCACTTCTCGTTCTGACTATATCCATAACCACTCAGGCGCTGCCGCGATTTTTCGCGGCAGCGCCTGAGACTTTTTACTGGATTCATTTTTTCGTTACGGCTGCCCCGGGCCCTTTCCCCGGGCAGCATAATAGGCATGCATCACCGTGGACACCAGAATAATTCCCGCCGAAATCGCACCGGCCAGCAGCATGGTATGGGTGCCCTCCCGCAAGAATTCCATGCCCTGCATTTTGACTGCGCAGACCATGGTGCGGTACAGGCTTCCTCCGGGAATCAGCGGGATGGCCGAGGACATCAAAAACACCGTTGCCGGGGCTCGGAACCGTCTGGCGCAGATTTCCGCATAAATCGTAATGAGCATACTGGAAAGCAGATAGCCCACCACATCCGAGGTTCCACGTTCTACAAAAAACAGGTAGCTTCCCCAGGCCAGCAGGCCGCCCAATGCGCCCCAGAACAGCGTCTTGCCCCGAACATTAAAAATCAGCGAAAAGCCCAGGGAGCCCAGGACAGCAGTCACCAGCTGCAATACATCCGTTCCCATTTTCCGCCCTCCTTATAAAAACAGTGCCGACGGCAGTGCAAATCCCCAGGCCAGGGCCAAGCTCAGCAGCAGGGATTCACAGAACCGTAGCAGGCCCGAAATGGTGTCGCCGGTGAACATATCCCGAATGGCGTTGGTCATGGAAATGCCCGGCACCAGCAGCATAATATCGCCGATGGCAACCTTGTCCGGCGCACAGGGCACGCCAAGATAGGAAAGTCCGTGGGCCAAAAACCCGCCCAAAATCGCACAGAGCAGAATGGACGCAAGCCCCGGTACCTGGAGCCGCTCCATGAGCCTGAGCATCAGCCGGATCAGCATTCCAATTCCCGCAGAAATCACCGCATCCAGCCAGCTCCCCCCGAAAAACAGGGAGAATACCAGGCTGGTGAAGCCGTAAATCAAAATCGTAAAGGGAAAGCCATAGGTTTTCCCCCGGGCGATTTCCTCCAGCCGCTGGCCCACCGTTTCCATGCTGCAAGCCCCGGCGCAGATTTCCCGGCTCAGGGCATTGAGGCGGGTCAGTGCGGTCATGTCATATTGAATCCCGGAAATCCGGCGGGTCTGGGTTACGGGCCCGTCTTCCCATTGAGCCGTGACCACCATACTGGAGGTGATGGTGAATACATCCACCCGGACAGCCCCCTGAGACCGGAGAATGCGGGTCAGAGTATCCTCCACACGGCCCACCTCTGCCCCGCGCAGCAGCATTTGCTCCCCCAGGTCCAGTGCCCGGGTGAGCAGCATTTCATGTTCCGACGGCTGATGCATCGGATCGCCTCCCCACCTTAGATGCCGTAAGTATACCGTAGTTTTTTGTGTTTTTCAAACAGAATCATTGTACCCGGGGCGAAAATTTGGTATAGTAACCATACTGTACGCCACGGGGCCAAAAACTATGCAAAAGGTGGGATGATTATGCCCGTAATGGCAATGATGGGGACGCCCTTTTCTCCGGAACAGCTGGACGAAATCCGCGCTCTTTCCAATCAATACGGTTTTACCCTGCGGGAAATGGACGCATCCGTTCACTATCCCGCCGATGCACTAGAGGATTGCGAAATTCTATTGGGCTATTTCCCCCGGGGACTGCTCAAGGGCGCGCACAATCTCCGCTGGCTGCATCTTCCCTCGGCGGGTGCCGACAAATATGCGGACGATGGGCTGTACGACGGCCATGATTTCACCCTGACCAACTCCTCCGGCGCATTTGGCGCTGCCATTGCCGAGCAGTTGGTGATGGGGGCCTTGATGCTCCTGCGCCGAATGCCGGAATATCTTCATCAGCAGCAACAGCACGTATGGCACCGGGTGGGAAATCTCCGCTTTCTGGGCGGCAGCCGGGTGGCGATCCTGGGCACCGGCAATTTGGGCAGCACCTTTGCAGGCTACTGCACTTCCATGGGCGCAGAAACCGTCGGTATCAGCCGCAGCGGAAGACCGGCGGAGCATTTCTCCCGGGTCTATCCCATGTCCCGGCGGCTGGAGTCAGTACAGAATGCCGATGTGGTCGCCGCCTGCCTTCCTTTGACAAAGGAAACCCAGGGCATTCTGGATCAGGCGTTTTTCCGGGCCATGAAGCCCGGGGCGATTTTCCTCAACACCGGCCGGGGCAAAACCGTCTGCCAGGATGATCTCATTGAAGCACTCCGTTCCGGCCATTTGGGCGGCGCCATGCTGGACGTGGCCGAGGTGGAGCCCATGCCCCCGGACTGCCCCTTGTGGGAGATGGAAAACGTCTTCATCACGCCCCACATCTCCGGCTCTGACCTGGATCCCCAGAATACCCGGCAGATTTTCGAGATTTTTCGGGAGAATTTCGCCCGGTATGCCCAGGGTCAGCCCCTTCAAAATGTAGTAAACCGAACAAAAGGATACTAAATATCGACTAAAGGAGAATTTACATGCAGGTAACGATTCTTTCTCAGGAAAAAGGCTCTGCCAAGGTTCAGGTCACCTTCCCCGGCGATACGCTGAGCAAGGCGCTGGACAAAGTCTATGCAGAGTACACCAAGACCCACGAGGACTTCCAGGTGCCCCGCGCCGACATCGCCGCCGATCCCGCCGGGCAGAATTTGCTTCGGCAGGCAGTGCAGGACGTATTTTCCGAGCACTACGCCCAGGCCATTGCCGAAACCGCTCTCACCGTTGCCTCTGAGCCGGTGATCTCCGTCCATCAGGCCAGCGAAACCGAAGGCCTGGAGTTCCAGATGGAGTTCGCACTGCGGCCCGAGGTCAAGCTGGGTCAGTACAAAGGCATTCATGTGAAGTGCCCCAGCGTGGAGCTCACCGAGGCCGAGAAGCAGGCCGCCATTGATGCCGCTGCGGCTCAGAATACCGTTCACAAGAGCGTTGACCGTCCCGCACAGCTGGGCGATATCGCCGTGATTGATTTCACCGGCTATCTTGACGGCGTGCCCTTTGACGGCGGCGCAGGCACGGACTATCCCCTGCCCCTGGGCTCCGGCACCTTTATCCCCGGCTTTGAGGAGCAGCTGGTGGGCGCATCCATCGGCGACCATGTGGCAGTCAACGTCACCTTCCCCGAAAACTATCAGGCCGAGAATCTGGCCGGTAAGCCCACGGTCTTCCGGGTTACAGTCAAGGGCCTTCAGCATCCCGAGCAGGCACCCCTCACCGACGAGCAGAAGGAGCAGGCCGTTCAGCAGGCCCAGCAGCAGAAGAAAAATCAGGCGGATATGCAGATCGAGGACTATGTGCTTGGGAAGATCCTGAGCGAGGCCAATGTGGAAATTCCCGAGGCCATGCTCAAGAGCGAGGTCAACATCTGTATGCAGCAGTTTGCCGCTGAGCTTAGCGCAAAGGGCGGAGATCTAAATAGCTTTGCCCGTCAGAGCGGCAAAACCGTGGATCAGATGGCCGCGGAGATGGAGCCTCTGGCCAAGCGCCGGATCATGCTGCGGCTGGTGCTGTCCGCCATTGCCGAGGCCGAGCATCTGGAGGCCACCACTGAGGAAGTAGAAGCCCAGTGGGACGCCATGGCACAGCAGTATGGCATTGACAAGCCCCGCCTGAAGGTCTACGCCGGCGATGGCGCAGAGGAGCAGATCAAGGCGGAAATCACCAGCTCCAAGGCATATGCCCTGCTGCGGGAAAGCACAATTCTGGAGATGGAATAATATGAAAACCTGGATCACCGGGGGCCGCGTCATTGACCCCCGGAGCCATATTGACAGCAAATTAAACGTGGTGCTGGAGGGCGGCAAGGTGGTTGCCCTGACCACGGACGCGCCGGATTTAGGCGCCCGCATCATCCACGCCGAAAACCGGGTGGTATGCCCCGGATTTCTGGACATCCATATGCATGAAGCCCCGGTGGCGGATCTTTCGGACATCGAGGGCTCCATTCTTGGCAATATGCTGCGGATGGGCGTTACCACGGCGCTGGGCGGCAACTGCGGCGAGAATGTTCTGCCCCCGAAGGAATATTTTCAGCGGGTAGAAGGCCGTCTTCCCATCTATCTGGCGCTGCTGGCAGGCCACGGTGCCGCCCGGGAGGCTGCGGGCTATACGAACCGCTATCAATCCCTTGCGCCGGAACAGGTTCACCGGGTTACGGATATCCTGAACACCTGGCTGGAGGACGGCTGCTTTGGCATCTCCTACGGCATTCGCTACTATCCCGGCACCACCCGGGAGGAGTTGCTGGAGACCGCACAGCTGTGCCAGAAGGAGCATCTGCTGGTGGCGGCCCATGTGCGGGACGACGCGGATTATATCTTCGACTCCATTACGGAATTTCTGGAGCCGGGTTGGAAATACGGGCTGAAAATGCAGGTGAGCCATTTGGGCTCCATGGGCGGCTACGGTCAGATGGCCCAGGTGCTCTCCATGCTGGACGCCGCCCGGGCCGGTGGCCTTGACGTAATGTCGGACTGCTATCCCTATGACGCCTTCTCCACCCGCATCGGCGAAACCACCTATGACCCGGGATTTTTGGAGCGCTACCACTGCGATTACAGCGCCATTGGCCTGTGCGGCGGAACATACGACGGGCAGCGGTGCACCAAAGAGATCTTCGACGAGCTTCGGAAGGAGCATCCCGAGACCATCACCGTGGGCTATGTGATGCAGCCTGAGGACGTCCGCATGGCCATGGCCCACCCTGCCGTGATGCTGTGCAGCGACGGTCTGATGGAGGCCCACGAGGGTCATCCCCGGGCCGCCGGTACGTTCCCCCGGCTCATTGCCCAATATGTGAGAACCGGAACCCTGAGCCTCTATGATGCCATTGAAAAAATGACCTCCATGCCCGCCCAGCGGATCGGCCTCAGCCAGAAGGGCAGCCTTGCGCCGGGCTGCGACGCGGATGTGGTGATCTTCGATCCCGACACCATCGAGGATCGGGCCACATTCCAGCAGCCGGATCTTCCTCCGGTGGGCATTGACTATGTGCTCATGGGCGGAGAAATCGCCTGCGACCAAGGCACCATCGTAAATGGGACTCTGGGCGCGCCGATCCTTCGGAAGTAAACAAGCTGCGAAAAAGAGCGGAAACACAAAAATGTGTTTTCTCATCTTTGCGATACTTCCTATGGGGTGTTCCTTTTTTCCATAATCCCACATTCTTTTCCTTATACCATACCGCAAAAAAGTAGACACCTACACTTTTGTGAGTGTCTACTTTCATTTTACAGGTGCCAAAGTTTTTCGCTGCAGCGCTCTTACTTTTTTGTTTAGTTGAACTTGAAGATCTTATGGGCCAGCCGATAAGCGCCCACCTCCACCTTCCGGCCTGCAGAGCCGGGGAGATTGCTCAGAGCAGCCAGAGAGAACAGCTTGAGCTTTCGATACAATTCCGGATGCTCCCCCAGCAGTTCCTGCCAGAGCTCCTCTTTCTTTTTCAGCGCCTCCGGAGAGCCGTCGAGATTTAGAAGGGTGGAGCAGATGGACAGCATCATGGAAAGATACCGGAACATATACCGGGCCAGCTTGGGCTCCAGCTTCCGGAGATCCTCCAGATTGTAATAGCCGAACATCAGCCGGGTGACAAGAATCTGCTGGTCTACCCGCTGTACCATGACCTTTTCGTTGACAGACTGATCCTCCCGGCCGATGAAATAGCGGTAGAGATCCAGATCCATATAATACATCCGCTTCACCTGGGGCAGGGGATAGTAGACGAAAATGTTGTCCACATAGAACGTATGCTTGGGCAGGGTCAGGCCGCACTGCCGCAGCAGCTCCGTCCGATAGATCACGGAATGCATGAGAATATACTGGCTGGGTCGAAAGAGGCCGCAGTCCTCCCAGGAGAACACCTGATCCTGGGGGAATACGTTGTGATAGTCGACGGTGTGGGAGGTATTGTCCGCCACGTGCTCATAGACATAGTTGCACAGCATCATATCGAGCGGCGTTTCCATGGACTGAATCCGCAGCTGACGCAGTACCTTTTTTAGGGCGTCGGGATCCAGCCAGTCGTCGGAATCCACGACCTTATAATAAAGGCCGGTGGCGTGCCGAAGTCCCTGGTTGACGCCCTCGCCATGGCCGCCGTTGGGCTGGTGAATGGCCCGGACGATATCGGGGTACTGCTGGGCATATCGGTCACAGATGGCTGGAGTGTCGTCTTTGGTAGAGCCGTCGTCTACCAGAATGATTTCAATGTCCTCGCCGCCGCTCAGCAGAGAGTCCACGCATTTTTCCATATAGGCGGCGCTGTTATAGCAGGGTACCGCAAAAGTAATCAGTTTCAAGTGATCGCTCCGTTCCGCACAGCTCTCTGCGCGTGGATATAGTATCGAATAAATATGAACAGACTGTGAACAAAACCTTTAGATTGGGTAAAACATTCCCGAAGGATCTTGAAAACCGCCCATGGGATTTCCAGCCACGACGGGGAAACGGTTGAGGAAACAGGAAAAACGTGCTACAATAGTGCCTACGGCGACAGCGTGGGCTTGGGCCAAATTGGAATGCTTTTTCTGGGCCTGGGCAAGCTAAAAATGACCCGCCGCAAATCACGGAAAGGACGTGTAGTTATGGCACTGAAAAACCGCAAAGACATGGACCCCCGCTTCCAGTGGAAGCTCAGCGATATATTTGAGACCCCCGAGGCATGGGAAGCAGCCTATGCCAAGGCAAAAAAGGCCGTGGAGGAGCTGGGCGCGCTGGAGGGCACCTTGAAGCAGTCCGCCGAAAGTCTCAAATCCGGTCTTGATCAGATTTATGCCGCCACCGAGCAGGTGGAGCTGGTTTATCTCTATGCAAGCCTCTCCAAGTCCGGCGACAACGGCGACCCCGAGGCGCAGCGGCTGGAGGGCAGGGCCATGAGCCTGTATGTGGCGCTGTCCACGGCGCTGAGCTTTGTAGACCCGGAGATCCTCTCGATCCCCAAGGAGACTCTGGATGCCTGGATGGCGCTGCCGGAGCTCCAGGAATACCATCACATTCTGGAGGATACCGACCGTCAGCGGCCCTATAGCCTGCCTGCTGCCCAGGAAAAAATGCTGGCCCAGCTGTCCGACGCCGCCGGTGCGCCGGATGACGCCTTTACCATGCTGGAGAGCGTGGATATGAGCTTCCCGGATATCACCGGTGAGGACGGCAAGCCTGCATCCCTGACCCACGGCGCCTATGGCCTGTATCGGGACAGCCGGGATCAGCGGGTACGGAAGGAAGCCTTTGAGACTTATCATGGGGAATTCCAGCGGTATATCAACACCTTTGCGGCCCTTTACGGCGGCCAGGTGAAGCTGGACGAGTATTTCTCCCAGGTGCGGGGCTACAGCAGCTCTCTGGAAAAAAGCCTGTCTGCCAATAATGTGCCGGTTTCGGTATATGATTCTCTGGTGGAGGCCATTCATCAGGGCCTGCCCATTATGGAGCGCTATCTCCAGCTGCGGAAAAAGGCACTGGGCCTTTCTGAGCTGCATATGTATGACCTCTACTGCCCCATGGTGGAGGATGTAACCTATGAAATCGGCCTGGACGAGTGCAAAGAGCTGGTAAAGAAGGCCCTTGCACCGCTGGGCGAGGAATATGCCGGGCTGCTGGACAAGGCTTATCGGGAGCAGTGGATGGATGTCTATGAGAACAAGGGTAAGACCACCGGCGCATTCTCCTGCGGCGTATACGGGGTGCATCCCTTTGTGCTGCTGAACTATACCGGCGCCCTGGACGATGCCTTTACCATGGCCCATGAGCTGGGTCATGCCATGCATTCCTACTTCTCCTCCAAGAACAACAGCTTTGCCAACCATGACTACCGGCTGCTGGTGGCAGAGGTTGCGTCTACGGTAAACGAGGTGCTGCTGACCAAGTATCTCCTGAAAACCGAGACCGACAAAAAGCGCCGGGCGTATCTCCTGAACCATCTGCTGGAGAGCTTCCGGACCACCGTATTCCGTCAGACCCTGTTTGCGGAGTTTGAGCGGGATGCCCATGACCTGTACCGGAAGGGCGAGCCCCTGACCGCACAGGTGCTCAGTCAGCGGTATCACGCGCTCAATGCGCTGTATTATAGAGGCGTGACCGTGGATTCCCTTCAGGATGCCGAGTGGGCGCGGATCCCCCATTTCTACTCCGCATATTATGTCTACCAGTATGCCACCGGCTTCTGCTCTGCGGTTGCCATTGCCGACGGCATCTATGAGACCGGCGATCCCTCCGGTTATCTGAGATTCTTGACCACCGGCGGCAGCGATTATCCTCTGGAGGAGCTGAAAATTGCCGGTGTGGATCTGACCGGCCCCGAGGTGGTACAGCGGGCGCTGAAGGTGTTCAGCGAGACCCTGGATCAGTTGGAGGAACTGATGGGTGAGCTGTAAGAACGAACCCAATCCCAAGGAAACGCAGCCAATCGTCAGCTCCATTGCGAGTCTCTTATTGGTGTGTCTGTATCCCTGCCTGTTTCAGTACGCGGGGAATATTCCCGAGGCGCGGCTTTTAGATGCGCTGGTGTTCTTCGGCCTTTTTCTGGCCATCGGCGCGGTGGTATACCTGATCGTTCTGGGCATCACCCGCCGGGCCGGAGCGGCAGGCCTGCTCTCCAGTCTGGGAATGCTGGTGTTTACCAACATCGGACTGGTAACTCGGGCCCTCCAGAACCATGTTTCCTGGTTCCGTGCCAGATATCTGCTGGCGGTAGCGCTGGTGGTAGGTATTGGGCTGCTGGTGCTGCTGAGGAAGAAAAAATGGCGCTGCGGGGTGCCCTGCCTTCTATTGGTGCTGGCCTTCGGCGTGATGAGCGTGGCGTCTATGGGCATGGCGGTACCGAAGCTCCTGAAACAGCACCGGGAGGAGCAGTCCCGATCCCAGCAGCAGACGGAGGTCATGTCGGCAGGGGAGAACCAAACGGATCTTCCCAACGTCTACTACTATCTCTACGACGAATTTGCCGGGCCGGAATGCCTGGAGTATTTCTACGAGTTTGACCACAGCGATTTTTACCGGCAGCTGGAGCAGCGTGGCTTTTCCTGCTCCAGGGACAGCTACAATGTGGAGTCCACCGTGACGGTTCAGCTGATTCCCGACCTGTTTCATCTGGACTATGGGGTGCCGCCCTATTTTGAAAGCGGCGACGGTGCGGAACCGCGGCTGTATCAGCTGTTTCAGGATATGGGCTATCAGATCAATTTGATTAACCACATGGACTTTCTCGACACAGACGGAACCAAGGTGCTGACCACTCGGCAGCACGCAGATTCCATCGGCGTGTATCTCTATCAAAACAGCCTGCTGCCCAGCATCCCCTATCTGTCCGGACTGGTGGAGCGGCTTCCTCAGCTCCAGACGGAAAAGGGCTATACGGAGATGCTGGACGAAGCACTGAACCTGATGGATACGGCCTGGAAATTTAGCCAGGACGGGCCGACCCTGACTCTGGGCTATGTCCAGTGCCCCCACACGAACTTTATCTATGACGCCGACGGGAATCCCGTCCCTGCGGAGCATGGAAACGACTGGGACGACCCGCAGTATTATCTGGGCTTCCTCCAGTATGCCAGCCGGCGCATTCTGGCGGCAGTGGACGAAATTCAAGCCCACGATCCCACGGCGATCATTATTTTGCAGTCGGATCACGGGGCAAGAACGGTTTACCGCGAGGCAATTCACGGAAATGTGGAGCAGGTGACGCAGGATCTGGTACACCATCAGCAGAACATTCTGAACTGCGTCTATCTGCCGGGGCAGGATGTGGACATTCAAGGAAAGTCCGGTGTCAATACCCTGCGGACGGTGCTGGATCAGGCGTTCGGGATGGAGCTTCCCATGGTGGAGCCGGATCACGACGAATCAAAGGAATTCGACCCGTGATCCCCTAATATCCTTTGACGAAAGGGAGAGAGATTTGAAAACGAAACTACGTGCCTGGGGGCTTTCCCTGGGCTGCCTGCTGCTGGTGAGCCTGTATCCCTGCCTGTTTCAGTACAGCACGAACCTGCCGGAATCCCGTTTTTCCGATGCGGCAGTGTTCTGGGGAATTTTCGCCGGAATCGGATTGATTGCATTTTGCGTGTGCCTTTTGATCTTGCGCCGGGTGGAGGCGGCAGGATTTTTGGGGACATTGTGCCTGCTGGCGGGCATGAACTTCGGATTGCTGAAATCCGGCGTACAGAAGCTGCTGCCCTGGCTGCCCGGCAGTATTCTATTGGGCGGCTGCGCACTGGTGCTTCTGATCCTCGGCATTTTATTGCTGGTGAAAAAATGGAGTTGCCATGTGCCGCTGGTGATGGTCACGCTGATGTTCGGAGTATTGTGCCTGATCAGCGGCGTTCTGGCAGTTCCGGAGCTGGTCAAATCTTCGAAGCAGCCACCGGAGCCGGAGCACGTTCCCGTGCTGTCCCGGCAGGAGACGGAAATGAAGCAGCCCAATGTTTACCTGTTCCTCTATGACGAGTACAGCGGCCCGGAGGGTCTCGAGTATTTTTATCAGTTTGACAACAGCCCGTTTTATGATGCGCTGTCGCAGCGGGGCTTCAACTGCTCCATGGACAGCTACAATACGGAGTCCTGCGCCACCACGACGTTGGTGCCGGATCTGTATGCCATGAGCTATGATGCAGCCCCCTTTGTCAGCGGGGACGGGAATATGCCGAACCTCTACCAGGTATTTAAGAAGCTGGGCTACCAGATCAATCTGATTTCCCACAACGATTTTCTGGACACCGACGGGGCGCGGGTGCTCACCAAGGGTCAGACCGAGGATTCCATCTGTCAGTATCTTTATCAAAACAGCCTGCTGCCCTTTACGCCCCTGGCCGGGGTGATGGAGCCGCAGATGCCCCAGCTGCGGGCCACCTATCAGTTTAAGCAGCTGCTGGACGAGGCCCTGGACACCATAGACAATGCCTGGCGGGAGACTGCGGACGGGCCGACCCTGACCCTGGGCTATGTTCAGTGCCCCCATGCGGGATTTGTCTACGACAAAGACGGAGGCCGGGTGCCGGAGGAGGACTTCCTCAACTGGCGGGACCCCCAATACTACCTGGGGCAGCTGCAATATATCAATGGCCGGATCTTGAAGGCGGTGGACAATATTCTGGAGCACGACCCCTCGGCGGTGATTATTTTGCAGTCGGATCACGGCGCGCGGCTGGGCTATCATCTGATTGACCTGTACGGCGACGACTATGACCCGGAAACGGAGACCATCCACCAGCAGAATATTCTAAACTGCGTCTATCTGGGGGGCGAGACCCTGGATATTTCCGGGCTCAGCGGCATCAATACCTTGAGGACGGTGCTGAACCGGCTGTTTGACCTGGGCTATGGCATGGTGGAAAAGCGCACCTGCGTCAATTATTATCCATAAGTGAGGGATTTCCAATGAAAGATTTGAATCAGGGATTGTTTGATTTTATTGCCGGAAGTCCAACCTGCTTCCATGCGGTACATTCCGCAGCGAAAACGCTGGATCAGGCGGGATTTTGTCATCTCAGTGAGGGGAGCGCCTGGAAGCTGGAGGCCGGGAAGGGATATTATGTCACCCGAAACCAGTCCAGTCTCATTGCGTTCCGGATGCCGGAGACCCTGCGCAGCTTTATGATCGCGGCGGCCCATACGGATTCCCCTTGCTTCCGGCTGAAGGACAACGCCACCGTCCAGGCCGAGGGCTACAGCAAGCTGGACGCCAATAAATACGGCGGCATGATCTTCTCCACCTGGCTGGATCGGCCCCTTTCCGTGGCAGGCCGGGTGATGCTCTCCACCGATCAGGGCGTGGAGGCCCGGCTGGTGAATCTGGAGCAGGATCTCCTTGTGATCCCCAGCCTTGCCCCCCATATGGATCGAAGCATCAATGAGGGCAAGAAGCTCACTGCCCAGACGGATTTGATGCCGCTGCTGGGCAAGGGAAATGTGGACATTCTGGAGCTGGTGGCGAAGGAGCTGGGCGTGGATCGGAATCAGATTCTGGCGCAGGATCTGTTCGTCTACAACCGGGAGGCCGGAACAAAGCTGGGGCCTGATGGAGAGCTGATTCTCTGCCCGCGGCTGGATGATCTCCAGTGCGTTTACGGGCTGCTGGAGGGCTTCCTGCAGCAGAAAAACCCGCTGGAAACCCCGGTGCTCTGCCTGTTTGACAATGAGGAGATCGGCAGCTCTACCGCTCAGGGGGCCATGTCCACCCTGCTGCCCGATGTACTCCGGCGGATTTGCCTGGAGCAGGGCTTGGGCGAGACCGACTATCTCCGGCTGCTGGCGGGCAGCATGATGGTGTCGGCGGACAATGCCCACGGCGTCCATCCCAACCATCCGGAAAAGGCGGCGCTGACCAATCGGCCCAAGCTGGGTGAGGGCGTTGTGGTGAAGTATGGCACCGGCTATGCCACCACCGGCGCATCGGCGGGACTGCTGCTGGAAATGCTCCGGCGGAAGAACGTGCCGGTGCAGAGCTATTTCAACCATTCCGACGTGGCGGGCGGCAGTACCCTGGGTGCGCTGTCCGTGACCCAGGTCAGCGTGAGAACCGTGGACATCGGTCTGGCACAGCTGGCCATGCATTCCGCCAACGAAACGGCGGGGGCTGCGGATATTGGCTATCTGGTGGACGCGATGGAGACATTCTTCGGTGCAGCCATTCGGGAGAATGCAGACGGCAGCTATCTGGTTGACATCAACTAAAAATTTGCGTTAGAAAAAGCACGGCAGAATTCAATGTTCTGTCGTGCTTTTCTGTATCAATCTTTATCCCGTTCCAGCATGGGGCGGAGATATTGTCCGGTATAGCTCTTTTCGCAGGCGGCAACCTCCTCGGGGGTGCCGGTGCAGACGATGGTGCCGCCGCCGGTTCCGCCCTCGGGGCCCAGGTCGATGAGGTGATCGGCCACCTTGATCACGTCCAGATTGTGCTCAATGACCAATACCGTGTTGCCCTGATCCACCAGTGCCTGAAGCACCTCCACCAGCCGGTGAACATCCGCCATATGAAGGCCGGTGGTGGGCTCGTCGAGAATATAGAACGTATTGCCGGTGGAAACCCGGCTGAGCTCCGTGGCCAGCTTCACCCGCTGTGCCTCACCGCCGGACAGGGTGGTGGAGGACTGCCCCAGCTTGATATAGCCCAGACCCACCTGGCACAGGGCTTCTACCTTCCGGCGAATCCGGGGGAGATTTTCGAAGAACTCCACGGCCTCGTCGGCGGTCATATCCAGAACGTCGGAGATGTTCTTGCCCTTGTAGGTGACCTCCAGGGTTTCCCGGTTGTAGCGCTTGCCCTTGCACACGTCGCAGGGTACATAGATATCCGGCAGGAAGTGCATCTCGATCTTCACCAGACCGTCGCCGGAGCAGGCCTCGCAGCGTCCGCCCTTGACGTTAAAGGAGAATCGCCCGGGGCCGTAGCCCTTTGCCTTGGCCTCGGCAGTGGAGGCGAACAGATCCCGAATATCGCCGAACAGACCCGTATAGGTGGCGGGATTGGAGCGGGGCGTGCGGCCGATGGGGCTCTGGTCGATGCAGATGACCTTGTCCAGCTGTTCCACGCCCTCGCAGTCTCGGAGCTTTCCGCACTTGGTACGGGAGCGGTTCAGCTCTGCGGCCAGCTTTTTATAGATGATCTCGTTGACCAGAGAGGACTTGCCGGAGCCGGAAACGCCGGTGACCACGGTCAGGGTGCCCAGGGGGATGGACACGTCGATGTCCTTGAGGTTGTTCTCTGCGCAGCCGAAGAATTGCAGTTCCCGTCCGTCGCCGGGGCGGCGTTTTTTGGGCACGGGGATTTTCTTCACACCGGAGAGATATTGACCGGTGATAGAGCGGGGGCAGTCGATAATATCCTGCAGGGTGCCTGCCGCAACGATCTCGCCGCCGTGAATTCCCGCGCCGGGGCCGACGTCCACAATATAATCCGCCTCGCGCATGGTGTCTTCATCGTGCTCCACCACAATCAGGGTATTGCCCAGATTCACCATCTGGCGGAGGGTATGGAGCAGCTTGTCGTTGTCCCGCTGGTGGAGACCGATGGAGGGCTCATCCAGAATATAGAGCACGCCCATCAGGGAAGAACCGATCTGGGTGGCAAGACGAATTCGCTGGCTTTCTCCGCCGGACAGGGTACCGGCAGCGCGGCTGAGGGTCAGATATTCCAGACCGACGCTGCGCAGAAAGTTCAGCCGGGAACGGATTTCCCTGAGAATCTGCGCGGCGATCATCTGCTGGGAGCCGGTGAGCTCCAGATGGTCGATGAACTCCAGCTCCTGTGATACGGACAGCTTGCAGAAGTCCATAATATTCAGCCCGCCCACGGTGACGGCCAATACAATGGGGCTCAGACGGTCCCCATGGCAGTCCGGGCAGGGATGATAGCTCATGCATTCCTCCAGCTCCCGGCGCATGGAATCCGACTGGGTTTCCCGATAACGGCGGGAGAGGTTGTTGACAATGCCCTCAAACGCCTGCTCCAACGTGCCCCGGCCGTTGCCCCGGTCATACTGGAGCTTGAGCTTTTCGCCCTTGGTGCCATAGAGCAGCGCGTCAATGGCGGCGTCGGAGAGCTTTTCCAGGGGGGTATCCAGAGTGAAGCGGTACTTCCGGCCCAGGGCCTCGTAATACATCCGGCTGATGGTGTCGTTTTTGGCATTGCCCCAGCCGCTGGCGATGATGCCGCCCTCCATAATGCTGAGGCTGCGGTTGGGCATAATGAGATCCGGATCCACCTTCAGCTGATAGCCCAGGCCGGAACAGCCGGGGCAGGCGCCATAGGGATTGTTGAAGGAGAACATCCGGGGCTCCAGCTCCGGCAGGCTGATGCCGCAGTCCTCGCAGGCATAGTTCTGGGAGAAGGAGAGAATCTCGTCGGTTTTCACCAGATGGATCATCACCTGACCCTCGGAGAGATGCAGCGCCGTTTCGATGGAGTCGGTGAGTCGGCGGACAATGTCCTCCTTCATCACCAGACGGTCTACCACGATTTCAATGTTATGCTTTTTGGTTTTGCTGAGGGTGATCTCGTCGCTGAGGTCATAGGGATTGCCGTCCACCCGAACACGGACATAGCCGCTTTTCTTGGCGTCGGAAAGCACCTTCTGATGCTCGCCCTTTTTGCCCCGGATCACCGGCGCCAAAATCTGAAACCGGGTGCCCTCCTCCAGGGTCATCACCTGATCCACGATCTGATCCACGCTCTGACGGCGGATTTCCTTGCCGCACTTGGGGCAGTGGGGCGTACCCACCCGGGCCCAGAGCAGACGGAGGTAGTCATAGATTTCGGTGACGGTGCCCACGGTGGAGCGGGGGTTCCGGGAGGTGGTCTTCTGGTCGATGGAAATGGCGGGGGAAAGGCCGTCGATGGAATCCACATCCGGCTTGTCCATCTGCCCTAAAAACTGGCGGGCATAGGAGGAAAGGGACTCCACATAGCGCCGCTGGCCTTCGGCATAGATGGTGTCAAAGGCCAGGGAGGATTTTCCGGAGCCGGACAGACCGGTGAACACCACCAGCTTGTCCCGGGGAATGGTGAGGCTGACGTTTTTCAGATTGTTTTCGCGTGCGCCTTTGATGATAATCTGATCCTGCAATATGATTCAGCTCCTATACAGGCGGAAGGCCTGCTTCTGTGTTTAGGCGGCCGGTGCAGAGGGCGCGGCTTCCTCCAGAGAAGAACCGGTGGGGTCCGTATCCTTGGGGGAGATGCCGCCCTCCAGCTGGGCGCTCATGTCGTATAGTTTGGTAAGAATCCGCTGGGCCTCCTCACCGGTGGCGGGGGTGGGGCAGTAGGTGTTGGCGGTGGTTTCGGTGGAGATGGAGCAGGGGATCATGTTATAGTCTGCATCGTCCTGTACCTCGCCATTCACCAGGGTAAAGGTTTGCTGAAAAATCATGGTGTCCTTATCCCGGCAGACGGAGTTGCCGCCAAAGCAGAAGTTGCCCAGGCTGTAGCAGATATATTTCCCTTTATAAGTGGCAATGCCCTGGAGCACATGGGGATGGTGCGCCACCACCAAATCAGCGCCCTCATCGATCACGGCCTCTGCCAGGACGGTATGTACATCGTTGGGGGTGTAGGAATTCTCGTCGCCCCAGTGGAATTCACAGATGATAATCTGCGCGCCGGCGTTTTTGAGCTTCTGGACGTTGGAAACGGCCTGATCCTTGCAGCCGATGCCGTCTTCGCATTCATAGATGCCGGAAAAGCCGATTTTTACGCCCTTGACCTCCACAATGGTGGTGTAGTCGTTGCCAAAGCGGTGGATTCCGGCTTTGTCCAGAGCGGCCAGGGTGTCTACATAGCTCTCGTCGCCGTAATCCTTGGTGTGGTTATTGGCAACGTTCACGCAGTCGATGCCGGCCTTGGTGAGAATGCTCACATAGGAGGGGTCAGACTTGAAGGTCCATTCCTTGTTCACCCGATTGGTGGAGGTGGTGAAGGTGCCCTCAAGGTTTGCAACGGTCAGATCATCCCCCTCAAAGATTGATCTGACGTTCTGAAAAAAATAGCCGTCTCCGTAGTTGTCGTAATACTCCTCAAAGCTGCCTTCATAGGGGGCCCCTTCATAAGAGGCCAGGGTGATGTCTCCGACAAAGCTCAGGGTCAGGGATACGCTGTCCTCCGGCTTTTCGGAAGGAGAAACGGCGGGGGGGGGGCCGGGGCTGGCAGAAAAACCCGCCGCCACAAGCCCCCCGTTTGCCTTTTTGGTGCTGCAGCTGACGCACAGGGAGGCAATGGCGAGAATGATAGCAAGGGCAATGGCGCCCATGCGAATATTCCGCTGAATCCGCATATATTTCAGCCGCTCGGCACGTTTTTCCTCGGCGATCTGCCGGGGTGTTTTTTCCGGAGTGCGCTCCGGAGTGTTGATCTGCTGGTCCATAGGTTGTTACCTTCCCTTCTCGCTGCCCCGGAGTTTGATGATCTGGTCACGAAGCACGGCGGCATATTCGAATTCCATCATTTTGGCGGCCTGCTTCATTT